>JAABUP010002295.1_pt1 | contig 37570 bp, 52 predicted proteins | sample 5559201 | NCBI WGS metagenome assembly JAABUP01 (sample SAMN10711887, study PRJNA513373) | rock metagenome | isolation source: Antarctica rocks | place: Antarctica
TGGAACTGTGGGGCCCTCTCTTGCCAGGTGCGCTCCAACAGCAAGTTTTGGAGAGCCTCATCTTCCCTAAGGTGGGTTGCCAAAGCACAGTCAACAAGCTATTCCAGCCTCTTGTTGTCGTGCATGAACAATGTCTGGAAGATGGCCTCAGGGCAGGGCACAGTCAAGCTGTTGATTGGTTGCAGTGACTGGATAGTCTGCCAGCTTGTCATTGCCATGGCTCTGCATCTCAGCCTCTCATAGCCAACCTCTCAACACCCCACAGTATCTCTTTAAACACAGCAGCCTACAGCCCTGTAGGCAGCATATGTCCTGTCATTTTGACCCTGGACAACTTATCTTTCACTTCACGTGATTGACACACACAGCGTATCTGCTGCAGTTATGTAGAGCAGTGGAGAAATGGGAGCCTCGCACAGAGACAGTGGCCCTGCATGCGTGGCTGCACCCCTGGCTACCCTACCTGGGCACCCGCATGGAGGAGCTCTACCCCGGCATCCGCTTCAAGCTGTCTACTGCCCTGCAGCAATGGCACCCCTCTGACCAGTCCGCCCTTGCCCTTCTAAGCCCCTGGCATACGGTACGCGTTCTGGCTATTGAACCTCACAGCTCTATTGGGCTGCGCTCTGCCTATGGTGGATGCATGTGTCAGTTTGCACCCCGGTCCTGCATGGCATATGCCCTGCTATGCTTTGCTGTGCTGTCCAGTGCTTTTCTAATGTGACAGAGCCTACCAGTAGGCTTGCATGCATCAGAAAAGCTATTTGGTCAGAATTATAGTACAGACATGGGAGTCTAAACAGCATCAACATGCCACATGGACATGCCTTCAATCCACAGGCAATGCTGTCCAGCAAGGCCAGTCTTCATCGCACAGTTTTCACAATGTGAATACTCAGCAACAGTGCACACTTTGTAGGTGTTTGATGCCAAGGACTGGGATGCGCTGGTGATGCGCAGTGTAGTGCCTAAGCTGGCATGGGCCCTGCAAGATGTGCTGGTCATCAACCCCTTGCAGCAGGACCTGGCTCCCTTCCACTGGCTCACTGCCTGGCATGCCGTGCTGCCCCAACACCACATGGTCAACCTGCTGGAATTCCGCTTCTTCCCCGCCTGGCATCGGGTCCTGCACCACTGGCTGTCAAGTCAGCCGGATTTTGAGGAGGTCACACGCTGGTACCTGGGCTGGAAGGTGGGCATCATCATCCTGCTTTGTACGCCATGTTTTGTTGGTAGGGGCTCACAGCACAAAACTTACAGTTTGCAATCGCGTTCAGCAAAGATATACTCCCAGATTGCCAGTGCTCAGCAGCCCTTGTGCCTGTAAGCAAGACGTTGAATGAATCCTGTTCATGATGAACTGTAATCCTGTAGAACATGGTGATTTGCACTCAGGATGGCAATGCAGTGTTTGATGTAACGGTGCTGCATGACTGTACATGACAAGATCCAGCATCAAATGTTGCCTGCGTATTTGCAGAGCTTATTCCCACAAGACCTTGTAGACCATGAGCGCATCCGGGCTCAGTTCACTTCAGCACTGAACTCAATGAACCATGCTGTGGAAGGGCGCAGCGTGCCAGCCTGGCAACAGGCTCACATGGAGGCTCAGCCACAAGCCGCGCCTGTTCAACCATCAAGCTACAGTGCATATGCCGCACCTGGGCCAGCCATGCAGGCTCCTGGCCACTACATGCCAGCTGAAGAAGACCTCACACTAAGGCAGCTTGTTGAAAGCTTTGCTGCTGAAAATGACATTCAGCTGCTGCCAAAAGCTGGACAGCTTGAGGAGGGCTTGCAGGTGGGCTTGACTTGCTGTATGCCTGGTGGAATGTGACACATGGGCCTCTGTGCATCCAGATTTGTTTATGAAAGCCTGCAGGTTGCCGCTGCTCATCGATTTCTGCTGCTGCGCCTCCTCTGCTCACAGAATTCATTTCAATTGAGCTGGAGGCATCTGATTGCTACTGCAGGTTTATGCCTTTGACAAGGTCAGCATCATCATGGACAATGTGAGAGGCGCCATTAAGGCCAAGGTTTCTGATCGCTGGATTTCTGTCAGTTTGCAAGAGCTCATGGAGCAGAACACACTACGCAAGTCTAAAGTCCGGAGATGAAGCTTGTACAGTGGCATCTGTTTGCGTTTTTTGTCACACAGAACTACTGGTGTGCACCTGTGGTTATAATCCTGCCATGTTCATTGCTGCTGAGTCTCACATGTTGCTTGTCCATGAAACCATGATTGATGTACACTCCTACTAGAGCACATCTGAAGCTCCAAGCAAAGCAAGTCGGTAGGTTGTAATTTCACATAACGAGTTGATCACGTCCTGCCATGACACATTGAGCAAAAGTGAAGTATGTTTGAAGCGGTTTTTCAGCGCATGTGACTTTCGGTTACATGGTACAACAGAACAAGCAGAGATAGTGCATAGTACTTTCTTCCTTTGACTTGCTGCATTGTTTGAGGTTCTGCCAGAGGCTCTGCATTTGGATGCAGAATGAAGCCTATTTACTCTACAGCCATAAGCCTTGACAAACTACATGAAATGGTACCTGTGCTTATGATACTGTACAGCAAAAACTCACATCTACTGACGGACATACTGTAGACATGCATGGCGCGATGTTGCCACTGAGCCACCTGCAAACTGCTGACGATGACACTAGGAGAAAATAGGCAGTGTATTAAATGTGTTTCCCCTATCTAGCAGATGGCGGTCTTGCAGAAGTTGGTCGTGCAGATGGAGGCCTATATGGCCTAACTGGCACACGGTCCCCGGGCATCCCACCAGCAGCAATAGCCTGACTGTTATTCATAGCTGCATCAGACAGCTTCTGCAGGTCTTCCAGCGTCATACGCCCAGTGTGCAGCACAGCAGAGGACTTGAACCTGGGAGCTGCAGTCTGCAGCATGATGGCTGCACTGGTGGAAGGCCTTGTGGTGCCTGCAGGTGCAGCTCTGAAGACAGGGCTGGGTGCAAAGCCTCCACTGGAACTGCCGTGCATTGGCTGAAAGAGGTGGTTTCTGTCTTGATGGAGGCCGCTGATCCTGCATGAATTGAAAGCAGCTGATCCAGTTTGACATCTGCATTGACGTTAGGACAGGCTCACATTGTGATAATGATGTACAACTGCTGAGCATGCATACATGCCATCGAAACCAGGTGCTTCACGCAGGGCTGCGCAACAGACTCTGATGACCCTTCGCCAGTACAGCAGCTGCTGCTGTCACATACTGCATGCGAAAAGTTAGACAATGCAGCTTCCAAACAGCATGGTGTGTACCCTTTCTGATGGCCTAGCGCTCTGGACTTTGCGGCCTCCTCTGACAACTAGCCCTGGAGCCTGCTGGTGTGCTGCATCCTGCTGCTTGCTGACAGATGGGCTGTGAGACGTTTCACCAGACCCAACAGATTGCCTGATGGCAACTCGCTGAGCACTTGAGGGGCGGGACAGGCGGCGTGATGGCGGCCTAAAGCCCCCTTGGCTCTGCAGGACCGGCACTGTCAGTGAAGCTATGATAGGGACTCTAGCCAGAAACTGATGATGACAGCAGGTTGCAAATTAAATGCGCGTATCTTGTTTTAGTATTCAAACAATAGCAATAATTATTTCCTAATAGGGGAATCATCGATGTGCCGAAAAAGAATAAATATTGGATGCAGCATGGGCTCTTGCTTTGTTTGTGTATCATGTATCCCTTTGACTGCACATGTCTGCAGGGAAAAAGCATTCACAGAATAGAGATGTATGCCTGACTGAGCAACTTCTGACAAGACAGAGATCAAAGTCATCTCAACAATTAGAGACTCACAAGGAATGTGACACATAGCAGAGAGATGCATGCAGCAGTGTTGACAAGATGTATGCTTCAGGGATGAATGACAGCTCAAATTGCCATCATGTACCTGAGGGCGGGGCGCAAACAGCTGCGCAGAAAGGGACCCCAAGTCTGTTTGTCGGGTAGAGTTTGCATCCTGAGATGTACTGCTCAAGCTCTGAGAGCCAGAAACGCCGGCAGCAGTGGCAGGGCGCAAATCCAGGCCATTCCCCCGGGCTGACCTCAAGTGGCGGGTGCTGGCTGATGGCTCCTCTGTGTCATCAGGGCCAGGAGGACTGGGGGCCTCACGCCCAGGGCCACCAGCTGCATCCCAGGGGTCATCATCCCTGCAAATAACAGGGCAAAGCTTTCTGCTTGGCTGCAGTAGGCTTGTCTTGGACATTTTCATGTCTGAAACCTTTTGAATCTGTATCAGCTGCTAAACCAATGTCAACTGAGCCTAATTCTGCAGTACGTTTATACTGGAATTTTGACACCTGCTTGACGGTGCAGTCTTGTACTGAAGGTAATGTGCATGTCAAGCATGTCGTGCAAAACGGCATATTGGCCTATGACAGGCACAGCATGCGAAGATGAAGACAGGTACCTCCAGCCAGGCGATTCATCATCTTCAATTGAGCTCAGGTCTTCTACGAAGTGTGCGCGGTCAGAAGGCTGACAGTCTTCTGCAGTAAGACTTGCACTGACTGGTCGAGCCCAGCTGCAAAAACATAAATACTACTTTGAGCTGTTACAGAGTCTGTAAGACAGTTATAGGATTTGTGCTGATGGGCACTTGTCGGTGCTTTCCAAAGTATCTGCATGGCGTGCAGATTGCAGTACATACTACATTGGCACAGGCTGCATGTGTTGTGCATGTGGTGACATCATGCCACACTATGCTGGTGATCGAGGACATACACTGTGGCGCTCTTGGGGTGGGCTCGTACCTTTCACCAGCTGCAGCCTGTCGTGATGGCATCTGACTCATGTACTGACTCAATGTCATGCCCATAGCATGAGATCCATGATCACCACGTTCTGCTGCTGCAACAGCAACACAGCTTTTTCAACTTAGGCAAAGACATGTACAGCAACTTTGCACTGCAAGTGTCAAAGCAGCTGTTGACAGAGCACACACTGCTAGTGCTGGAACTGTGCAATTTGTCTCGCTACCTGATGAGCTTGAGGGCTCATGATGTTGCTGGCGTGAGGCTGGCCTCATTGCTGCCATGGCTGATGCTTGGCGTTGTGCAGATGATGGTCTGAAGCTCTTGGCTGAACAGACCAATGACGGAGCTTCGAGAGAAGTGAAGTCTGCTCTAGTGACCTGGGGTGCAGTAACCTGTCGTGACAGTGGCCGCACATGTGCTCTCTGACCAGTTGCTGCTCTGCCTGAGGAACTTGCTTGAGAGTATGCGCTGGCAGACACATGGCCGCTGGACATGATCTGGCCATGCTGATGTTGGCTCAGAGCGCTGTGCTGAGGTGTGCCCCATGCCGAGCTAATCCTGTCTCTTGACACAGGTCTTTGCAATTTGCCTGGTGTATTTGAAATGAACGAAGGCTGCAGAGCTGATCCTTGCCTGTTGGGACCATCATTCACTGCATGATCTGTTGGACTAGTAAGCCCGACGCTGACAGCTGCACCCTTTGAGCTTGGTCTCATAGAATGTGCACGCTGGTAAGGGTCGCCACGGGAAGCAGTACGCTGTGAGGGCCCTCTGTTTGCTGAAGTGACTCTTGTGATGTGCTGACTGGACTGGACAGGCTGCATATCAGTGAGCACAGCTATTCCGTCGAAAAATGCCCCGTACTGTGCTTCCAGCGCAGGGGAGTTGGCCATCCCTGACAGTTTGTTTTCCACGACTTCCAGCGAGTCTACAGGTTTGGACAAGGCACTTTGCTCGTGTTAATTAGCAGCTGAGACAACAGGTTTGTGCAAAACAAGGGATCGGCAAAAGCTGATATCAACCTGAGCGGAGTCAACGACCAGTATCAGGACGACCTTGTGGCTGTCGTGATCGTTGTGTGAGTTTCCAAGTACCGATCTTTTGGAAATCAGATGTCAACGAGCGATTTGACGCTTACTAACGAAAACTGTTGTATGTTCTGGCGATCTGGCTCGCACGAAAAAGAAGAAGTCTGGGGGCCTTTTCCCTGACTCCTCTCCTACAAAGGAAAGCGACTGTGCACGAACAAATCAATCTCGACAAAGCCACAGCGCGTCGCCTTGTTTGCCTTTCAGTTCCCTTAGCATGATCCTTTTATGTATGTTGCTGTAAGCTGCTTTGTCGGGCCCCGCCTGCAGTCTTGCTTATTTGGCTTCGTGGCCAGCTGATCACTGTAGCCTCCAAGATGGTACGGCTTATGCCACTGCATGCGCTGACATTGTTGGCTCTGTTATCTTTGCTTACCGCCGATGCTGTTTCAGCCAATATAATTCTGAGGGTAAGTGCCTGCTGCGAATTGCTTTCAAGCGTGCAACATGCAGCGATACATACTAGTCTTCGCTGTGCAGACCAGCAACTACACCTTCGATCCTCTGGAAGACATGCCTGCAGACTTCGGCCCTCGCATACCCGCTCAAGGTGTAGAAGGGTTTTTAATTGTAAGTGTGCAAGCTTTGTTTTTACTCTGCACCTGTGCTATACACTAAAGTCTTCGACTGTGAAGTTTGCAATGCTTTGCTTGTATCTAGCGTGTGTGCCAGCAGGCATTCGTGAGTACGCTAACGCTGAGCATGCTCTGCCAAAGCCATATATATCTAGCCTGTACTGTGCACCTCCTTTCAGGTTGCTGACCCACCAACAGCGTGCACAAAGCTTCGTGTTCCAGTGACACCGGTCGTGTCATGGATAGCCCTCATTCAGCGCTCACAAGAACGAAACGCACAATGTACTTTTGACATGAAGGTGCGCTGTCTGTGTTGTCCAGCAGCACTTCCTGCTTTTGTCATTAGCTAAGTAGTGAGTACTGCAGGTGCACAATGCACAACAAGCTGGCGCAAGTGCTGCAATTGTCTATGATGACACATTTGAACCCCTCATCATCATGTCAAAACCCTTGGGCCACTCTGATCCAGGAATTCCAGCTGTATTTGTATCTCAAAAGACGGGAATTGTCATGCAAAAGTTTCTGACAAGTGGCAGAGCGACAGTACAGATCATTCAGGTACATCAGGCCATGGCAGCTCTGTCTCAATGCACATGGACTGCTTCGAGTGTTGTGCAGTTTGTACTGGAGTTTGCTGTCCAATGCAATTGTTAGCATGCAGGTCACTGATGCAGTATGGGTGTCAATGCTCATGAGTGCCCTGGCTGGAATTGTGGCAGTTTGCCTCATGATCGCAACCTTCTATTGCATCAGGTATAGCCATGCACACCGCGCGGCAGACCCTGCTCCTTTTTTGTTATGTGGTTGCACAGCGCCATTGCCTCATGATTGTTCTGCACGGCATGAGGTGATCCCAGCGGAGGGACAATAGTACAGACAAGAGCAAGTACAAGTTGCTGCTTGTAGTATTGACCAACTGGCATTTTGGACATGACAGGAGGACTCGTGGCCTAGGGCCTGCTGGCCAAGCAGGCTACCAGCCCCTGGACGGATGTGCTGACGGCATGAGTGCTGAGCAGATGCGGGCTCTGCCCATTGTCATTGCTGAAAAGCGCAGCTCTCGAAGAGCTGCTTTTGGCGAAGATGGTCAGTCACATCAGGCCTTTTCCTTGTCTTGCTGCTGAGTAAACACCCAAATGTTGGCAGACAACATAAGTGACTGGGGATCTTGAGACTGAATTCAGCACATACTTTGTTGTTGAAATCTGGCCATCATTTCAGGGTAAGGTAATGGCATGTCCTAATGTGAGGTCAGTTGTACAGGATCTAGCGCTGGCAGTGAGACCGGTAGTGATGAGGGCAGCCCTTTGGGTCCAAAGGGCGGGGGCACCCTCAAGACATGCGCAATCTGCCTTGAAGACTACAAGTGCGTCTTTCCTTCTCACTTGAGTATGCTGTTTGCATCTACATGGCTGAATCATTGATTGCCTGTGTGCATGATTCTGACCTGCAAATGGAAACAAGCAACATCCCAATGATGCGACACAAGCCCTTCCTCTGAATTCGACAGCCTGCCTGGTCTGTTATTTGGAGCGATATTGCATGGAATGGACGTACTTGTTACCCCTGCAGGGATGGGGAGAAGCTGAGGGTGCTGCCCTGCAATCACCGCTTCCACACAGAGTGCATAGATCAGTGGCTCTCTTCACGGAAGCCATTGTGCCCCGTGTGCAAGCATGATGCACTGCGGCCTCTGGGCAGTGAGGAAGCTGAAGCCCTGGCCCAGGAGGAGGCTGATGCTGCTGGTGACAGCCCCCGCCCTGAGCTCTCCTTGCCACCCTTCTTCTTTCCCATCAGAAGGTGTGTTACTACTGGCATCAAGCATGTCCACGGCCACAAGCATCTGTGAAAGGCTTTCAGGTGGTTGACCACAATGGTCTTCCTGCTTTGGTTGCGTTGGCATTGCATGTGCAGATTGCAAGATGGCTGTTCACGGGCCTTGTGCTTATCAGCAACATCGTATCATGGAGTTCAAGCCCATCTTGATGTGGGCTGGCACTGCAGCATCAACTTGGCTTGAACAGCACATGACTTCATGTCGGCTTCTGCATTGTCTCGCTTACACACTTCGTGTGATGTGGATAGATGGCGGCGGCGGTGGCAATGGGGTGCTGGCCCCAGCCATCCCCAAGCTACTACCAATGACGTTGATGCTGCCACTGCCCCCGTGGACATTGAGCAGCCTGCTGTTTTTACTCAAGGCAGCGACGGCCCTGATGAAGCAGGAGCTAGCAGCAGTGGTAGCCATAGCGCACTTGACACTACTCAGCCAGCAGTAGGTCTTGGGACCACACCTGTGAACTTCCCAGGAATGCACTACACTCGGTCTACAGCGTCTAGGCTATCTGCCGTGGTATGCCCCACACATGACTCACTGCATGCCAGCAATAATTTTGCATAATCAGCTTTACTGCAGGCCGTACACAGCCATGTTTACGTGTTACATTGATTGATGCATACCTGCTTAAGAGTCTTTCTGTACCCAGCACAGGCTTATGACGCTACATGCATCTTATTGCAGGCATCCTCTGATGATATAACAGCAGCAGATGACAACCAGAGCATCAGGGCTGACCGAGATGCGCTACAGCAGGGCGCAGTGCGTAATGCTGCTGCACTACCAGCTGTCAGAACACAGCCAAGAAGACCAGGCCGCGCACGCTCTTTCAGGGGTCAGCTTGGCAGGTCTCAGGCATCAGACAGGCCCAGCGCAACTGATGACATGGTTATGGCTTGAGCTGTGCACACTGAAAGCTCAATGACCAAAACTTCTCTGGGACTTAGTGGGGTAACGCTTGTGATTAGGGTGTGATAACAAGCAAGGCTGCAGAGAAGGTTAGAAACTTGTCTGGCAATGCGAGGAATGCATGTCATCAGTGCATGCATCACCAGCAGCAGCAAGCTGTCAAAGCCAATGAAGGCAGTACAGCTGTCAGATTACCCTTTCAGCTCTGTTCATGGACAAGAGGTAGGTTGTGATGCACAGTAGTTTGTTGTAGAGTACTTGTATCAATAGGCCTTTTTGCCAGCAATGTACCATTCATCACATTTTAGCTTTGTCTGGTATACTCTTGAGCCTCTTGTAGACTGGTTTATGCTAATTACAAACATGCAATAAGACCTGCTTAGACACTGCTGCCTTGCTTCTGTGTTTGCAGACTTTGACAATCCGCGCAATTGACCTGTGAAAGAATTGTTTGTAAGTAATGTTGCCAACAGGCTTGACACCTTTTGCTACTTGTGCTCATGTCCAATAACAGATATTGCCTAGCTAGCCTATAGGGCAGATGTGACGATTTTTTGACCTGCTCAGATCATGCCCTGTTGGCGGCAACTCTGTGCAGACTAGGACGAAGCTTACATGTTGGTGTCATGTTGCATCAGCTTTGCTGAACGCTCTCGTGGAGTCTTTGACGAGGATGCAATAACACGTGCACCATGGTAATATACCTGAGTCATGCAACGTCCAGCCAGATGGTGAATGTGTAGTGACTATGTATGTTTGCCCAACTGACCACTGACCAGATCCAAAATCCTACGGTTCTTGTGTTTTGTCGTGACTGCACATCAAGCATGTAGGGTTGGGTGTGTGAGTAATCGGGCCCCTGTTAATAATTCTAAAAGGTTCAGCATGTCAAATCCGCAGCCTTTGATCGTCACATCTCAACAAGCTCGTGGTGTTTGCTTGCGTCATGCAGCTGCAATACTTCAGCCCAGAGCCTGTTGCCGAATAGAACAAGCTCATAACAGCCAGGGAAAATGCAGCAAGAGGCTGAGGAAAACACAGACTAGTCATTTTCATAGCCTCAGCTATCTTAGCACACAGTTGCTCACATGCTCTGCTTTAGACACTGTGCCTGCTGACCAGCAAGCTTGGGGCAGCTCTGACACTCTACAGCAGCAGGCGGTCGGAACTGAGAGGGAGAACTCGGTCAAGGTCGAAATGACAGAGGACGTTGCTTTGCAGAAGCTGGTTATTTCTGAGAACAGTGGTCCACTGGTGAGTCCTGTCGTAAACGGTTTGGCAAGCTTACTGCCGGCGTACACCTCACAGCCCTGGTCACTGCAATGATCACCAATTAAGTGACAAAACCGTCGAGGAGTTTACAACATAGCAACTCTACCATTCAACCCAGATGTCACTCAGGAGGGTGTTTAGGAGCATCCAGCATGGTACAAATGCAAGCCAACAAAGATTGATAAACTTCTTCAATTGAAGACCTCAAAGGAGGTTTGCTATTGCTTGCCATGCACCAGTACACATCTCTGGTTGCCACTCAGCGCATGCTCTGAAGCAAATCCAGCTTGCCTCAAATCGTGCCTGAGACATTCAAGTAGACTAGCTAAGCATTCGCAATACAACCTGCTATGTTTGTCACTGCACTGTATATGTAACAGCATTCTGTATATTTCAGATCCCATATAGCAAAGCAGCTTCTTAACACCAACAGTCAGTAGAGATGACCATGTGCTATTCTGGCTTGCAATTCAACAACCAAAACATGTAAAAAGGCAGTAAATATGCAACTTCTCATCAGCCCAGTGCGTGTCCTTCAGGCATACAAGACTCATTTTGTAGACAGTCTTATGGCAGAGAAAGCACAGGTTGAAAAGGGGGAGATGAAGTCCATTGACGGCCTCTATGCTCGTTCTTGCCAAATACCCCCAAATCCTAAAACTCCTGATGAGTCCCCAAACAATAGTACCATTTCATCCTTCTCAAGTAGACATTCTGGAGGGCTCCTAGCCCATAAGCTAGTGCCAGGCGACTATGTTTACCTCACAGGCAGGTCCCAACCTATACACTTGTGACTGTTTCTACCTTTGAATCATGATGGTTGTGCCTTAAACCAATTGCAGGTTGTGACACATCTTGCTCATCTAGCCTGCTGCTCGTTCTGTGTGATGTCTAGATATCAGATCTGCTTGCTGGTGGTGCAATATTGTTATGGACAGATCCCAGATATTGTCAGTTGGATTGATATATACACAAGTCCTTTCAAATCTGGGATTTGCTGGATTTACTTAGACTCTCAAAGACCAAAGGCAAGCTGCTGTGTTCACTGTTGCAGGTTTTGACTGGCCGGACCAAGCCAAGCCAGTTGCCTTTGTCGAGTGTGCAGGCCAGGACTCACAGCCTTCACCCAATTCTGATGGGGTAAACAATTCTCTTTACAACCCTCAGGAGGCTTCCATTGTGGTCGACATTGTCAGGGGCTTGATTACGGGACCCCATCGTGTGAAGCCTAGTGACATTGGCATCATCACCCCCTACTCTGGCCAGGTACCACAGTACCACAAAAGTTCTGATTACAATGCACAGCAAAATCAACATGCATGCAAGTTGGCAGATTGTGCATGAGAGATATATGTGGACAGTGTTGCAGTGATAGTACCAGACTTGGTTCAACAGATGCATACTTGTCTGACAGTGTTGTACATGAATTACTACAATGATCGTCGTAAGGTGTGTGCATGCGGATGACAAACATGTGAGCAACAGATGCCTCTGCATGCAGCACACATGCAGCACGCATGCATCAAGCCTTTTGTTAGCAAATGTGTACATGTGAGTATGTGCACCAAAAGCCGACAATGTCAGATTTACTATGTAGTCTTTATACGTGTATACGCACTTCTGCATATCTGGGTGTCCATGTACAATTTCCATGTGTACCTGTATATATACATGTATGTAAACTTGGACATGTGTGTGTGTGCATGCGTGCATGCGCATGCGGGCGGGCGGGCGGGCGGGCGGGCGGGCGGGCGTGCGTGCGTGCGTGCGTGCGTGCGTGCGTGTGTGTGTGTGTGTACATTCATACGTATGCTCCTGGCATCAAGTTAAAAGTACAGCCATGTCAGGTGCACTTGTTAGTCCCGGAGCTGGTAATGTTGCTTGCCAAAGGCAGGCGTATTTGGTGACCATGCCCTGAGCACACGCAGGTCAGAGCATTGAAGGCAAAGCTGCAGCTGGCTGTTGGAGCAACAGCATTTCTGGTAGATGTCAAATCCGTTGATGGCTTCCAAGGTACACAATAGTATCCAATGCCTGTTGCGTAAGACCTGCAGCAAGGACCTGTAAGCAAATGTGTGAACCCATCACAAGTGATTATTTTGCATATGGCTAACATTGTCAACTGTCTGCAAGCCGTGTGGCTTGAGTTACAAGCTTGTTGTGTGCTATGATTGCATGGTACACATGCTGTTGCCTGCAGGCCAAGAGAGGGAGGTGATCCTCTTTAGTGCAGTGCGCTCTAATGCAGCAGGCAACATTGGATTCGTGGCAGACTATCGCCGCCTCAACGTAGCTTTTACCAGAGCGCGCCGTGGTTTCATTGTTGTCGGCTCGCAAAGTACACTGCAGCAAAACAGCCACTGGAGGTTAGTCACATGACGCCCAACAACCTAACAACAAGTGCTAACAATGATAAACAGTAACAATAACACTGGTAGTAATGATAACAGTCGTAACAGTAACAGTTGCTCTGATGACAACAATAATAATCATCATCGTCATTGTCATCATCATCGTCATTGTCATCGTCATTGTCATCATCATCATCATCATCACAGTATTTATAGTACATGTACATGTACATGTACAATGCACTGACGCATCCAGCATGCGTACTTGAGCTCCCAAGATCTGCTGACACGGTACTAAACCTATGTTGCAGTCTTACATACAGTTGCGATAGAAATGTTTCAGAGACAGTTTTGGAGAGGATGATGAAGTATCTTGATGCATACCCATGATTTCTGCCCAGCAGGCACGCTGCCGCATGCATTGCTAGCATTCATGTGTCTCAAGCCTTTGAAATGCCCCTGTCGCCCCAACATTTGCTGTCAAAACTGATAACCAATGTCTGATTGGATCTGCCATCAAAGTATGGCGTATCCACATATCCCTGTACTGGATATGCTTACTTGACATTTGAAAACGCTAGACATGCATACAAATGCATTTGTGATAGTGGCAAGTGCTACCAGGATGGAAATACAAACAGGTAGATGATGTCACAATAGAGCTGCAGGAGGAGAGACAGCTATTCTACATGTTGGCTCAGCTTGAACTTCACACATGCATACGATTTCATACACTACGTTTTTTGTTCAAACTATGGCAAAACCACAAGTTGACTAGAGATTGAAATGCTTGTGGAATGTGTGAATTACCCATACACTCACTGAAATCTGATCAGAATATTATATGTGACTTGTGTAGGTCTTGGTTGGAGTGGGTAAATAGCAGAGGACTTGCAGTCACGTCCTACATTGTTGCCGCAGCTGTGCCTTGGTCAACGCAGTCAACCACACATGGTCAAGGAAAGAGCAAAAGGTAAGGTGGCAAGAAGAAGAACAACAACAACAACAATTGCTGTATGCCCCACATGCATTGCATGCATGTGATTGTGCCATGATGCAATGGCTGCCATCGACCAATTGGAGCAAACTTTGTTAGACATGATCAGTGCATGTGTGTTTCTAGGATCTGAATTGTAATGCACATGCCTGTACCTCTGCTACATTTGCATATCACTCTGTGGAGTTGCAGTGAGTATTGTCTGTAGAAGTCAATGCGTGTAGGGCATGAATAATGCACCAACCTCACAGCGACCAACTGAACAATAATGGCATGGTGAGATCATGTCCTCAGTGGTGAACAGTCGTTTACTCATATGCAATGTATGTCATACAGTGATGCCAAGTGGATGTTCATCTTTTATGTGCACACTGACTGTTGATCAGCTAATTGCAAGCAACGCTCATTGCACCATGCATGTTTTGACAGCACAATTACGTCATGTTACAGGGGTCGACTGCCCTCCTGGATCCTGCCAGTACCTGGCAAGGTGCCTTGCCCAAAGCCTGTTCTTTTTAGTAAGCCTTATCGGAGGGTCAGCCATGATCTGGGCCATGATGTGGGCACTTGAGCGGAATAAAAATCAGACTTTGCAGGCTCAAATGTAGTGCTCGGGCTGTTGGTACTTTACATACGTCTAGGCGTTTCGGAGTTTAGATTTCCACTGTAGAATGGAAAGCCTGAATTAAAATAGACGTTTCGGGATTGAAAACAGCTTACCGTACTAGCTCAAAATAGTCGCGCACCCCGTCGAGGGCAATTAACCCTTAACAACTCTGCTGAAGTGCTAATCGACGTCTCTCGATGTTGCTGATCACAACGCAACTGTTAAAAACCTGTGAAAATGAAAACTTAGCATGGTAACCATGGGCTGAAGACAGTGCATTTCCCGTGCAAAAGGCATGCATGTAACGTAATGTGTGCTGCATTTGTGCCCGCAAAGTGAATTATGGCTTTTTCAGACATTGCAGACATGTCGTACACTTACGTCCCACCAGAAACCTGTGAGTTGCAAGACATGGACTGAATTTTTCTTGGAACATGCATTCATCATGTTGTCATGCACATTATTTGTAGATATTATTATATTGAATACAATAGGAATCGGGTGGGTTGACAGCCCCCAAGGACCTAAAGAGCTTGGAAATGGCTACAGTGGGACACTCAAAGGTCAAGCAACATGTCATAACCGTAAAATGTATGATTTTGTGGGGATTTGGAGGAGTTTTGCATTGTTAAAAGGTTTTCAAGGGTGAAACTGGCGGCGAGTTTTTAAGGTTAAGTTAATTTGATAATTAACCCTTATTTAACCCCCCTACTTTTTAACCTTGCCAACACTGAATATTTTGAGCTAGTACGGTAACATACTTTACGTACGGTTACATTCAATATGCACTGATGCCACTGACCTTTGCAAATGGCCCTGCACACGATGATGACTTGAAGACTGCACCTGTATGATGTGGTGAGTTGAAGTTTCAACTCGCACAATCGCAGTAAAGCCTGGAAGCGCACTGTAGTCGCAGTGCATAACGAATGCGGGTATACTGATCAGATACAGTACAGCTACGGTGTTCATGATTCGCGACGCGTGCCTGGCCCCAGCAGGAACCGATAGCTCAGATCACCTTGGGCCAGTCAGTGCTTCTCCGCAGGTTTGGCTGGCTGGAACTACGCCAGCAAGACTCAGAGCGGAGGTCTTAGCTTGCAGTCTGATGTAGCATTTTCACACTGCTGCAGTATGTTGCAGAAGCCTTGGTCTATTTTGCCAACTTGAACACAGAAGATATCCTTTTTGACTTAGGGTGCAACGATGGTGAGAGAATTGCATCGGGGCACATGATACCTCTGATATGACCAACAGGTGCTTGACTGCTTGCACTCAAGAGTGTAGGCAGGGTCGTCACCACAGCCTCTAGGCTGGTAGGCCTGAAGGGTGTTGGAGTTGAAATAGATCCCAAAGCAGCTGCAAAGGCTCAGCATACTGTCATCAAGGGCAAGTGAAGTTGCGGTGTCTGTTGAGCACAAAGTTATGCATACAATATGGACAAGTTTGGTATGCTGCAGAGCACTTGCAAGACAGGGTGACAATCATTTGTGGGAATGCTTTGGAGAGTGATCTTGCAACAGCGACTGCCGTCTTCTTGTATCTGCTACCAAAAGGCATGTCCAGGCTGCTCCAGAAATTGCAAGCTGAGCTGCAGCCTGGATGCAAAGTCATCACATACATGTTCAGGTACAGGTGCATTGTCCTAGGCACATGTCTGGCCAGCGGTTTCAAGGGTGCTTGCCTCAATGCCACAGTGTGCAAGCGCACACCGGCGTCTTGATTTATTGCGTGCAGCGGAGCATGATAGCTGCAGTCAAAGCTTCCTGATGCTGCACTGATGCAGACATGCTGTCCCAATGGTCTTTTGCAACTTGCAGGATCCCTGACTGGCAGTCATACCATCAAAAGTCTGAAGGTATTTCATCAAGTAACCCATTCAGGATGGATGTATCTGCTGTATCCAAGCTGCATCTGTACTGTTTACCACGACGCTAAAGGCTGAAACGGGACATCATTAAGCATTTACTAGGTGGGCTTGTTTGAGGGGTATTGAGTGCAGTCCAGAATGGTCTTTCCTCTTTATCAGATGTAACCATTGGACACAAACTCAGTCATAAGTACAGCCCTTCATTTGCTTGTGGCCTGTTTGCTGCACCTTTTGCGTCACGATGTCTGTCTTTTGCGTCATTAGATGGGCACTATGTCAACAAGTCTGGTGGGTGGTGTACTACTGCACATCTCCATTGGATTTTGAGCTGGATTTGGAGGCGGCATGACGGTGAAACTGGTCTCTTGCGGTTTGCTATGGCAGCTATTTTACATCTGGGCCAGCACTTCGGGTGGGGATTTGGTGCACACCAAATTGCTCCATCTAGTGCTCCTTGCACGTGATTTGCTTTCAACCTTCTCTCCCTGGTAAAATGGCACAAGCTAGTTTACCAGATTTCTCCATCGCGAACCCTAATTCCGGTCAAACATGTGATCTGATCGTCGCTGCCGAAACTGCGTCCAGTTGTTTCAAACCTGCCAGCACCCTGCAATTGATTGGGTTGAGGGCTCAAGTCAGCATCGAACCTACATGTCGGTGTCGACTACGGTATTTGCGCATGCCTCTCGGCCGTTCGTGGCTCAGCATGTAGCGCCTAGGCAAAGACCAGGTGTGTCCCTTATCGCTATACGTCGACACGGCGGAGATGGCGCTAGCACGCACAAGTGTATTTGACCGTGATACACTGTAGCATCATTGACGATGACGGACGCCGGGTGCAGGCCACATATTGACGTCTCGGAGACATGTCGCTCACACTCAGCAGCTCGTGTGCAACGCGGCCACTTTGCAGTTCATAAAAGGGATCGACGAACCAAGCGTGCCAGATGTCAAGTTAACAAGATCTAAAGATGGCTCATCTGGCACAGCCACATTTGTCTTTAGCACACCTTCGGTGTTCGAGTCTTCAGAAGAGCTCGGGGACATTACTGGTCTGTTCATGATAGACGACGAGGGCGAATTTTCAACCGTTGACGTCCAGGCAAAATTTGTCAATGGCAAACCTGATAGAATTGAGGCAAAGTACATTATGCGGAGTGCATTTGAGTGGGACAGATTCATGAGGTACATGGAGCGATATGCAGAGCAGCAGGGTCTGGGTTTTCAGAAGGTATGTCATGCTGCAACATGCTCATCACCTTGCACCATCGTACTGGTGTGTCCAGCTGCATGTTCATCTGCCGACCATGTATTTTTGTCATGCTTGTTGACAGTGTTGCGCTGCTCAGCACCATATGTAGTGCTGAACTGCGCTCGCAACTTGAGTAGTTTGCCAATATTGATGCGCTGCTGGGCTGATTTGTCAAGCAATGTAGTGTTATTGCAGAGCAAGTAGGGTGGGACTCATGTGGTTCTCCACTGCATGCCTCACACCATCAGAAGTGACAGGGCTCAAGAGCTTATATGCTCATGCGGCAGGCTTCGATCTCATCTCTGCATGCTGCAAAATGATGCAGCTTCATGATGCTGACAAAGCACAGCTCGGCATCACACCAGCCAGTGGAAGCCTCAGGGACTGCAAGACCAGCATTGCAAACTATGGAGTATTCACTGAAGTGCATTTTACAGTTTTGCTCAAATTGAACTGTGCCTCTTATTCTGTTCCACCAGCATCAGCTGGAGCTTGTATTTCAGCTAAGACTGTCACTGGTAAACAGCCAATGTTGTACTTTACAGTCACATTTGCCCAATCAACAGCACATGGCAGGGCACAGCTCAAGCCACTAGTGTTCACCAATGTGGCCTGTGCTGATTTGCAGTGTTTAGGCAGTGAACATGACAATGGTGTCCTGACACACTTTCTGGTACCTCCTGAGTCACTCAGGAGGGTGCAGCTCAAGCCTGAGAACACATTCATGAGCGCGACTGCAGAGTCATAAACGTGACCGTTGCATTACCCTAGTAGGGGATAATAAGCTGCCAAGTTAGAGAAGGACTGGTAACGAGACGCTCACGTGGAAGGTATGACAGCTTGAAAAGCCAGAGTTGGGCAGTAAGGTACAGGAGCACCGCTCCAAGACAGTGATCGACAAGGCACATGCGCTGATGTGACAAGTGACAACCCATTCTAGACACAAACAACATCCAACATGATGTCAAGGAGCATTCACAGGTAAAACTACAGCGCCATGCTATACAGCTGACTTGCCAATTGGTGCTGACTTGCAGCAAAAGCCATAGTCACTACAACTGACCCTGCTAAAGCTATTGTCAACAGCACACCCTTTCGCCTGGTTGCAGGGCCCGTGAAGAAGTGCTTCCAGAAATGAAGAGGGTACTTTGGCACAGTACCTGCAGGAATTCTGTGTGAATGCATGCATGTCGACACCAGTTAGGGATGGAAGTTCATTTTCACCTAATGATGCACCTCCGCAGAATATGCTGATGGCATGGTGTGCTCCTTTGCGTTGAATGTCACGCAGAAGGAATAACATGTGATGGCATGTGAAATCGACAAACACAGCATCAGGCATTGCATATATGCACGCTTGAGCAGCAAACACATGCAGTGCCGTGTTGCCATGAGCTTGCAGTCACCTGGAGCTCGAGGTTGATCATCCACATGCCAGTGCTCATCCTTGATCTCTGCCTCTGCTTCAGTCGAGCTGCAGTAGCACTTGATTTGTTGCATCAGAACATGTTGCAAAGGTTGAAGGTGTATCAACGGGTATAGTCAGCCCCTGAGCAGACAAATTTGACGTTATGACCACATTTGCCTGACTGCTCAGAGGCAAATGTCAGGCAATATATGATGTTGGAAATGAGACATCACACAATGGCATGGTGACTTGTTACAGGTATTTTGATGACAAAATGAAAAAAAGGTTGAAGGTTTGACAGCCCACCAGGTGAATTGCAGCCTTGCAGTGGATATGAGCTTGTTGGGTGGGCATTGCTTGAAGAGGGATGCTGCTTGCTGGCACAGCTCGTCAGCTGACAGCTGCCCCACAACAGGCAAGTTGGTCAGCAGCCTATGCAGCTCTGCAGGATCTGGCTCACAGGCCAGCACCTGCTTCCTGGCACCCTGCATGGCAATGCCACCACTGCACCCTCATGCCGCCCCTGCTGTTTTGACAACAGCAGCTTGTGGACAATGCGTGGAATGAAACACAATTATGAAGTGGTGCCTGAGCTGACTTGTGATGCTGGCCAGGCGTAGGAGCAGTGCTCTACAGTGTGACAGTGACAAAGCTTTGTGTGGAGAATGCGTTCATCCAGCACTCCAATCAGGTCATTTCAATCTGGTGTGCATGCAGATATGGAATCATGATTGTAGTGATTGCAGCCATGGCAGAGAGCTTGCAAGATTGCGTCCACTGTGCCACCGCAAACAATTACTGCCTGACAGATATGCAACACAGTTTGTGTCAGTCACACAGTGGGCCGCAGTACAGGTGTGTGCAGCCTGGGCAATAAATACCTTGATGACAACGGCAGTGACATAGAGGGGCATCAAAGGGTGTGCTGCCATGAAGAGATCAAACAAGCGGCTGACATGTTGGAGATTGTCCACACTGTGAGCGAACCAGGTTATGAACCATCCCAGGGCAAAGAATGGAGGCACTTCTGCAGCAGCCAGCTGGTCGTACACTTCTCCATCAGCCTGTACATAGGTAGCATGCTGTGTGCTGCAGGAAAGGTTGTCAGCCAATCTGATCATTACATGCTGTGAGGACAAGCTGCATTGCCGAAACACACCTGCCATACGTGAGTGTTGAAAAGGCACTGGCCTTGAACGCATGCTGTACTTTGGCAGGCAAGAAAGCAGAAGTCAGCATGCCAACCAGGTGGCAATTCATCAAGCAATCGCCAGCCAATTTGTAATACAAAAGTGCGCTAGCTTGCTGCTATCTTATCCTGCATGTCAGCACAATGATGCTGCCCAGATTTAAAATGCAGCTTACCTCATGCAAGATTGGCATCAACAGGCCCAGCAGCTCAAGCACAGCGTCCAAAGTACTTCTGCATAGCAATGAGCAAATGCAAGTAGACATCAGAAACATGGAAGCTTTGTTAGCCCCATTTGTGCTGCATCCTTTTGGTGCTGCAGATGACTATGCTTCTGGGCATTTGCAGATGACTATGCATAACCCCGACCACGGCCTGATTCCTGACACCAGTTGGCAGTGGTGCTTTCTGCAGGGGGTTAAACGAGTTGTACCTGGTGCAGTCACGCAGCTGACAGAGACTTAGATGTGTCAATGTCTGGTAGGCTGTCCTGTCTCCCATCACCAGCAAAAGCACGGATGCAATGTCGTGAAGTCCTTGGTAATAGAAGATTGTACCACCCTGAGCACACACTGTTGCATCCAAGACAAAACGCAACTCCTGTCTTTTCTCTTCACGCTGTGCATCTGACCACCCTGCAGCAATGTTGAGACTAAGGCTGGATGCAAACATGCATTGCTATGCAGAAGTTGGCCACAAACCTTCAGTCCATGCCCACAAGGACCTCTGCACATCCACATCAACAACACTACTGTCTCGGTGCTTTCCTGCTTTGTGACCATCATACACATCGATCGACTTCTTGACTCCTAGTAGAAGGGGCCATACCCTGGCACGTATCTGCACAGGCAGGCTGAGACATAGTGCTGACAACTGGCTTGTAGATCAGGAAATCAAACAGTCACGTTCAAAGCTGCTCGTACCTCGTTGTTCACGAGGCCTCGCACTGCCGCCAATTTACGCAGCTGAGCCAAGTCTACCTGCACAGCAACAGCGATCTCTGCGCTTGTTCTGCTTGCCATAGGCCAGTCGTAATTGCAACATCGGACGAACCTCTTTCTGGTCAAGAACTTTGTTGATCTCTCGGATAGTATCTTGCTCTCGTTCTTTGGCCTCTGCGGACTCTTGCTTTGGCTTAGGGCCGAGCTTTCGCTTGTTGGGGCCCATCGTTACCGAAAATCCTTACACTCAGTGATACAGTTCATAGCGAAGACACACTGAGCCCCCGGTCGAGGCATGGCACAACCTGAAGCATTGATGACGCAGAAAGGTGGGTCAAGTCGACCATAAAGCCCTGCAGAGCTGCATGCACGCAATGCGTCTAAAGAAACTGACTAAAAGCGCAAGGCGTAAGCAATGTTGGATGACTCATCGAGTACGTACTTGCACTGGACAAGTGATCACACAGTGAGGTCAGTAACGTAACGCACGCATCAAGCAAACATTGCCCTCTGCATGCGCGACAATGCACTCTTCCCATTGAAGTCCAACATGTGCAGGAGTGTTGTTGAGTAGCGCCCGGGGACATATTGCCAAGTCAACGTTGCAACCTGACTGTATGGCCCTCCGGATGAACGATACGCTTGAAGAACTCCGACCGGTGGGTGTTTTCGAAAACGGCATCACCAACGAGGACGGTGTCGACAGCATACCTCGGCCAGTCAAGACGGCAGACGACACCAGCACCTCTGGCAAGATTAAGCCGGCAATAGCAACGATTCCATACTATAAGTTGTTCAGGTATGTGCAAAACCGCGGATTCCTGTGACGTCTTGGTCAATCTTACGAAAAGATTGTGCAAATGCAGCTATGCGGACAGGCTGGACCTCGTTTTGATGACACTTGGCCTTGTCGGAGCAGCGGTCAACGGTACGAGCCAAGAAAGAGCAGCAGCAACTGTGCCCCGACAAATATGCTCCTTATGTATTATGCTACGAGGAGGCTCTTAACAGGGTGTTGGCTGATGGCTGCAGCTTCAGTAACACTGGTGACTGGTTGGTGCAGGCGCTACTTTACCTATGTTTTCCGTCATCTTTGGCGCTGTCATTAATGCCTTGGGAGGTTCACCAACCATTGCAGAGCTTGTACACCAAGTGGACAAGGTACACTGGCGGAAGCTGCTGCTGATTGTTCAACGCAATCAGGCCTAAGTGTTAATTCTGTCAAGTCATGAATGCTGTGCGCGCGCAGGTCTGCCTATACTTCATCTACCTGGCTATTGTTGCATTTGTGGCATCATATGGGGAGATTGGGCTGTGGATGTGGACAGGTACATTTGATACGACTGTGTCTGTTGCTGCACATCACAGCATGCATTTAGGTGTTGAATGGGGTCCTCTGCCGTATGCTGAAAAGTGCCCAATTTGCTGCTCCAAGCATTGCACTGAAGTTCACGACCTGACTTGTGCATCTTTTGGCTTTGTGCTTGATGAAACTGGTGCTGCTGTACTTGGAGAGCAGAGGGCCCGATCTGTTATTCAGTCAGGTCTGACAATGGTCCAAGTTGTCTCAAGGCTGGGCTGCTGGGCTGCTCAGTGCTATACTGTAAGCTTACAGCCCAGCTAATGCCCCCTAGAGTGTCAACACATGGCATCACACTGAACGCTGCAGCAGCAAGCAAAGCTGATCCCATGTCTCTGCTTGCTCCATGTCACTCCAAACATGTGCTTGTAGGTGTGAGGCAGGCCAACAAAATCAGGCATGCGTATTTGGCAGCAGTTCTGCAGCAGGAGGTGGCCTTCTTTGATGTAGAAGCCAGTAGTGGCAAGCCACTCAACAGCCTAAATGAGGACACTGTGACCATCCAGAATGCCATTGGGGAAAAAGTTGGCAACTTTGTGCATCACATGTCTGCCTGTGTGGTTGGCCTCGCAATAGGTGAGTCACAAAAGGGCACTTGTATGAGCTGCTCTGCCCTTCTTTCAATTATGTTCTTGAATGTGATACTTGTGCCTTGGCTCTGCTTGTCATTCACTATGCGCGGTATAATGCAAGATCTACAAGGTGCAAGATCTGTTCGATAACTGTTGTTGTTGCTGCTGCTGCTGCTGCTGCAACCTGGCATGCTGGGAGTGTGCTCACACTGTGACTCCCATTGCGCGACCCTGGTGCTTTAGCGTGCCACTGTCATAATGTTCATGTCCGCCGTCATGTGTGTAATACAAAGCTCCTGCTGATACTGCTCAGCTTGGTGTTTGGGTTCTGCAGCTTTTGCCAGGGGCTGGGATGTCACCCTGGTCATATTAGCTGCAATCCCCATCTTGGGCGTAGTGATCGGCAGCATCACATACTTCACCAACAAGATCACCAGTGAGCAGAGCGACTCTTACGGCGTTGCAAATGGCATTGCGTCAGAAGCATTGGCTGCTATCAGGACAGTGCTGTCTTTCAATGGAGAGGAGCGCACAGTGAGACGCTATGGCATGAGCTTGACTAGACCCATGCAAGTGGGCATCAAGGCAGGTGCCTTGAATGGGCTCACCATTGGCTCTGCCCAATGCTTCTTCATATGTGGTTATGCTTTGGCTCTGTGGTATGGGGGCATCCGTGTGAGAGCCGGCAAATACACAGGTGTGGAGTTCTCCCTGCTGCTTGTGTCACGTGTAATAAAGCATATACTCAGGCATATGGCAGTTGGTGATGCCAGCAATTTGGATTGTGCAGTTTGTGGTGAATGCTGCATAGAATGTGTGCAAGGTGTTTGTGTCTCCTGTACCTGCTGTATGGCATGTGGCAGCTTTTGCATGAAGGGTACATGGACAAGTCTTATGGGCAGCTAATGCAGGTTCAATGCAAGACAGCAGGCAAGAGGCCCTGCGTGATTGTCCTGCATGAACTGCCATCTTCGTTTGCAGGTGGTGAGGTTATGAATGTTTTGTTTGCTGCCTTGATTGGCGGCTTTGCGGTGGGTCAAGCTGCCCCAAATCTGAAGTACTTCCAGCGAGGCAAGGCGTCAGGTGCAGCAGTCTTCAGGATCATTGCTCGCAAACCTGTAATAGGCGATGCAACAGTGCAGCAAATGCCGGCAGCTTGTGAGGGCAATGTGGAGCTGCGCAATGTGCACTTTGCATATCCCGCCAGGCCTGAAAATCCAGTGTTCAGGGACTTTTGCCTGCAAGTGCCCTCTGGAAAGACGGTTGCCCTTGTGGGGGAATCTGGCTCTGGAAAGAGCACAGTGGTGGGGCTGATTGAACGCTTCTATGATCCTCAGCAAGGCCAGGTCAGTGTGGCTTACACCGTGATTGCAGCAGCTGAAGGTGCATCTGTTGCTCAGCTACTGTCAACAGCAAGCGATTTCATCAGGGCACTTTGTGCTGCTTATTGTAGCACATTGTAAGCCATGCTCAAGCCACTTGATCTTGATCACATATGACATTGCTCTGTCATTCCATGGACTTTGGCCTGGCATTGCTGCTTATCGCTTCACCTGTCATCATAGCGCTGATCATGCATGTGTGCTGCTATAACCATGCTGCAAGCACAGAGAAGGCAACACCCTTCCAAGAGAAGTTGACCAGCCCTGCGCTGCATTGTACCCAGCTGTGCTGCATGCAGGTGATGTTGGACGGACAGGATGTGAGGAACGTGCCATTGGCATGGCTGCGCAGGCAAGTAGGGCTGGTGAGCCAGGAGCCTGTGCTGTTTGCCACGACCATTCGCCAGAATATTGTGTTTGGGCGGCCTGGGGCCAGTCAGCAGGAAGTGGAAGAGGCTGCCAAGGCTGCCAATGCACACAACTTCATCACCACCCTGCCAAAGGGGTAAGAGGACATGCGCTCAACAAATCTTTATAAGTTGTTAAAGCGTTTTTAAAGCGTTGTTGGAAAGTTTTCGTAAAAAATACTGAGATATGAGATCATCGTTTGTATGGTGTTCTAACATCAATTGCAGGTCATCATGCACCTGCAATAAAGCCTGCTTGCGTCTCATGAACAGCTCTTTGTACTAGACTTACTCTATGACAAGGATGGCACAAAGCTGGTTTGCTCATTGGAAATTAAAAATGCAGCCATCGACGCCCAATAAATGCAATGGCAGCACTGGCTTGCAAGCACTATTTTCCTTTATGCTGAGTCTGTGTCCGTTACATGCCCAGCTGATGCAGTGTGCAGGTGACACCATGATCATATGAATGCATTGCACAAATCTCTATGTTGCATCAGCCCTTCAACGCCATGCAGGTATGATACCACAGTAGGGGAACGTGGTGTCCAGATGTCAGGAGGCCAGAAGCAGCGCATTGCCATTGCCAGAGCTATTTTGAAAAACCCTAAGGTCATCCCCTCATTTTCCTCCCACACAACCTTCATGCAGCTTGCTTTTGTCACAAATGCATATGCAGCTCAACTTGCTGACACTGTGTACAAACAGGCTGGTGTGACATGAGAGCTGACCTCTGTCAATATACCTGCATGCTATGTTGGAAGCGGCTAGTCTAGCAACTGCCTACAAGGCTGCCTGTGTGCATGCAGCTTGTTGTGAATCTCAGCACAGGATGCTACAGATTGTGTACAATCACAAAACCGAATGGCTGTATCAAGTCAGCAAGGTGCTGCTGTTGGTTGAGGCCATCTACAGCTGCAGCTCGCTACCAGAAGCTCTCAGCATCACTGCCTGCCAATGTAATTTCCTCTTGTCTTTCAGGTGCTGTTGCTAGATGAGGCCACCAGTGCATTAGACAGTGAGTCAGAGAGACTGGTGCAGGCAGCACTGGAGGGGCTCATGGCCGGGCGGACTACCCTGGTGGTTGCGCACCGCCTCAGCACCATCATGTCTGCAGACCTCATCGCTGGTAAGCCATACAACAGCTAGTGGGCCACCTGGCAAACAGTGCTGGAACACCTGTGTAATACATTCATGGACAATCAAGTGGACCATTAAACGGATAAATGATGACCAAATGAATGAACAAATGAATGCGTGCATGCATGCACGAACGAACGAACGAACGAACGAACGAACGAACGAACGAACGAACGAACGAACGAACGAACGAACGAACGAACGAACGAACGATGGGATGCTTGATTGATTGCATGAGTGAACAAATGCAGCAACAGCTGCTTGATGACTGCAGTTGGACCATCTCTGCAGTTGGTCCGTCTGCTGCTTTCCATCAGTCAACCCCCAGTCAGCCTCGGCTCTGAGACAACTTTTTCACTACATATGTTGAGTGTCCTGCAACCATCTTGAGACTGCCATTTGAGTACTGGCCCTTAGCAGAAGTGGTCAGCCATGTTGACTGTTGCCAGACCATTCTGGAGACAACCAAATCCAATCAAGCTTGGTCGCATACATGAGCCAAAAAGCATAGCATGAAATTTGTGGCTGCAGTCGTGCGGCAGGGTGAGATTGTGGAGCAGGGAACGCATGCTGACTTGATTCTGAAGCCCAACGGTGCGTATGCCACGCTGGTGCGCCTGCAAGCCTCTGCTCAGCATCAGGCTGCAGACGACAAGCAGTCCTTGTCAGAGAGGAAGCTGCAGATCAGTGCAGAGGATCCCGGAGTGTTGCAAGACCTAATCACAGCTGAGGTACTGCTTGCAAATTGTCATGTGTGCAAAGTTTCCAGCGAGGCTGGTATATAGGCAGCCATGTTTGTTGTCTCAGATCAAACAGTATTCCCTGGCTTGCTCGCTGAACATAGACAAGACAGATCTGCACACTTACACATTTCCACACATTAGAATAGGGTGTTTGGGTTTCTTCAAAGATGCATGCCTGCTGGTTTGAAGGCCCTGCAATGAGCATTCAATGGCAGCATGACATCCTGACAGCAAGTCATGGTTTCTGCAGAAGCAAACTGAGGTCAAGAGGCTTGAGATTGTTGTTGACAGACAGCATGAAGACCTGAGCAATCAGAAGGCAGGCAAGGCAAAGAAGAGCAAGAAGGTCAAGGAAGAGAAGGTGATATGTGCCGTATTACGGCTGCATGACAACTGCATCTCTACACAACAGCATCTGTGAGGAACATCCCCTTCAGCTGTACCTGCTCTGACATCATTGTTGTGCTTTTGGCACAGTCTTCTCTGTGGCTAGAACAGTCACGACAGTAGTACCATGCTCTTGCTGAATGCAGCAAGTCACCTCACCAGTCACCCTCAACCACATTGTTTTAGAGGCAGCACACAGTCAGGCTTCACAATTACAAGTGCAAGTCAGCTGGGAGCGTGTTCACCTGAAAGTTGAGTGTGATTAGTTACTGGGGATGTTCAAGATAGGGGGTACCTGAGCAGTCCTGTAGCGGTTGAGATTTGCACAGGTGAACGCTGGCTTCATCCGTCTGCTGGGAATGAATAGACCCGAGTGGCATTGGGCCATTGTAGGGAGTGCCAGCTCAGCAGGGCTGGGAATCATCATGCCAGCCTTTGCGCTGGCCTTGTCCAATGTCCTAGGCGTCTTCTACAATCCAGACCATGCCAAGATGAAAAGCGTGATTCAAACCTGGTGCATTGTCTTTGGTGCTGTTGGGGGTGGATCTTTGGTATGCGGCACTCTGCAGTCGTACAGCTTCTCGCTTATGGGACAGAAGCTGGCTAAGCGGATCAGGCTGATGCTCATGCAAGCTCTGCTCAAACAGGTGTGATGTGCTGTTCTGCGCCATGCTGTGCCACGCTATGCCATGCTGTGCCATCACTGTTGGTGCTATCATATTTCAAATCGTGCTGCATTGATCCCATTATGATTGGTCTTCGGGCATGCTTGCACACCCTTCCATGCATGTTTTTGAATACAATGCATCGTTTGCAGACAAAGCAGCTATGCATCAAATGGTGCTGTGGCCTACATGTATGCCTGATCATGAATTGCTTCTGCTCTGGTTGATTCACCTGCCTGAAAGGCAGCATTTTGCTGTTGGACAGGAAGTGGGCTGGTATGACAAGGAGGAGAACTCAAGCGGGGCTATAGCAGGGCGACTGTCCACTGACACCCTCTCCATCAGAGGGGCAGTTGGAGACCAGTTGGGCTTGATCATTCAGAACCTGGTCACCATCATTGGCGCTTATGTCATTGCCTTCACTGCTGGCTGGAAAATGACTCTGGTCATTACCGCCACTGTCCCACTGCTGGTCATCTCTGCCTGGACCAATGCCAAGTTTCTCAAAGGCTTCTCTACTGAGGTAGAAAGAGCTTTATCATATGGATAGCAATGTTCTGTCATCCATCCATTCATCCATGCAACTCCCTCTCACTCACTCACTCACCCACTCACCCACTCACCCACTCACCCACTCACTCACTCACCCACTCGCTCGCTCGCTCGCTCGCTCGCTCGCTCGCTCGCTCACTCACTCACTCACTCACCCACCCACCCACCCATTTATTGTGTGCATCTCTTAGGCAAGCATATATGCATGTACAGCTTGTGACACATACAGTGACCTGTCTATGCCTAATTTCATGCATCATCATGCATCGTTCTCACATACCATGCACAACATTCCAAGCACAACATAGTTTGAGATACTTGATGTGCGCTGTACAGGCAAGCAAGCTGTTTGACAGTGCTAATCAGACAGCAGCAGAGGCGGTGAGCAGCATCCGTACAGTGGCAGCCTTCTCTCTACAGGTCCAAGTCAGTCAGCTATACGAGCAGCAGTTGGTGGGACCCACCAAGATGATAGAGAGGAGTAGCCAAACATCTGGCCTAGGCTTTGGTGCTAGCCAGTTCATCATTTATGCAGTCTATGCTGTGGGCTTCTGGTAAGTTTCTGCTGAACTTGCACCACATCGTGCAAGTAAGGCTCCACCATGCTTTGTCTCTGCACATTTCAGCATCTGCAGGAACGTTTTTCTGGTGTTACCCTTGAGGTCATGATGTGCTTGATGATGTTTTATATCGTTTGATGGGCCCTGCAGCTTTCATGCACGTCACATGTTCTGACTGAACTGTATGGTGTACCATTGATCCAATGGTATGGTTGTTCACTACATCAAAATGGTTTTCCCAGCTAAGATGCAGTTGCACTCTGTGTAAGCCGGTGGACACTGTGTAGTTCATCTGTGCCTGGTGGTCACGCACTATACAGTGCTACTGCTTTTTGGGCTGAATCGCTTCACATCAATAATCCCCCTTTTTGACTTTACTCACAGAGGGCTTTCCAGTCCCTGTAGCTTTCTGAAATAGCTCCTTTGCGCATCGTTGACTGAGAGAGTGCCTGACATTTATAGCCCAATACTCCCATGCAAGCATGATTGATAAGAGGTCATGTGATCGTCAAATGATATGTAATGCAGGTATGGAGGCAGGGAGATTGCTAAAGGAGAACTCACCTTCACTCAAATGCTCAAGGTCTGTCAGTTTGCAGTGGCAACTGTCCATTGCATGGCGCAGCAATGCACGGTGCAAGCACTTGAAGATGCACACTAGTTTGCTTCCATGTGTGTTAAAAAGTGGCAGCCTTTCCTGCCATGCAACCTTAGGCATGAGCGACTATCAATTACTGTCATGTCATTGATGCTGTCATGTATGCCTGTCATCTATGATGCTGACGCCTTGTATGTCTAGAAGCCGTTGACACGCTGATGACACACTGCAGTTGTGAGAACATCCTATGGACGCCCAGGTGTATGACTTGCCAAACAGACAACGCATGTTTTGCATTGCGACAGGATTGCAAAGATGGGCTGGTGATGTCTTGAGTGTTTTACTAAAGCGTTTGCCAGTGCAAGACAGGTAAGTGCAATGCCAGTCCTGCCTCTTAACACGGGTTGTTTTGAGCATGCTGATACACGTAAACATAAACATTCTGATTTGAGAGGGTGAGTTTGATCTGCTGGGCTGCAGGTGTTTTTCTCCATTGCGTTCTCGGCCTTTGGTGTTGCCAGTGCACAGCAGGCCTTCCCTGACATTACCAAAGCCTCTGGTGCTGTGAAGCGCGTTTTTGCTGTCATAGACCGTGTGCCAAGCATTCTGCCCAATACGTCAACTGGTATGATTCATGGAGTGAAGTGCTCATGAATGTACGGAAAATGGGTTTTGAGCTGGATCGTGAATGCATATTGCCAAGTGCAGGAAATCTTGATTGAGCACAGTTGCGTGAAGTGCACGGGACAAGCTGCATCAGTGGCATCATAGCAATATGATGGTAGTCAACTCTGCCTGCATTTACATGATGAGATATCAGTGCCAAACATGCTGGAGGATCCATGTGTTATCTGCTGACATACCAAACGCGATTCATGCAGTGTATGCCACTCAGAATACGACCCGGTGTTGCCATAACAGTCATCGAGACACATGCAATCCGTCTATCGCCATCAACCTGCTGGATGAGTCGTGTTTCATCGCTGTTGTTACTTCTACTGCAGGTGCTCAACCAAAGCAGGGAGGGGCCAGTGTGGAGCTGCGCAATGTGAGCTTCAGGTACCCTGCCCGCCCTGAGGTGCAAGTCTTCACTAAGTTCAGTCTGAAGGTGGACCCAGGACGCAGCTTGGCTCTGGTGGGGCAGTCCGGCAGCGGCAAGTCCACTGTCATCAGCCTCATTGAGCGGTTCTACGATGTGGAGGGCGGTCAGGTACATACTGAGGATGCTGCTACTCACTTGATACATCAGGCTTTTTGGGGGAGCTTGGTTTGGCAACATGTTGTGTGCATGCACACCCATCTGTTTAGCTGCTGGGAGGTTTTGAGCAGTGTAGGTGGCTGTTCAAGGTGGTGAGCTGCCTGGATGTTGCAACATCATCAAGCCTGCATTGCAGCCATGCTTGGTAGTGCTGCTGTCCTTGGTCTCTTAGTGCTGCTTGGCAGAACTGAATGCAGGCAGCAGCAGCAGCAGCAGCAACAGTATCAAGCCGCATGAAATAGCATGGCTACATATGTACCTCAAAGAGTGTTTTTTCCATACCCAGACTCTTACCCATGCAATCAGCTGCATGCTTTGGTTGTCAGCGTGTGAACATTGCCAGACACAGACACATCATGACCAACTGGTGTGCGGTGAGACATCCTTGAACCTCAGCATGGTGTTTGAGCCATGTTGCAGGAAGAGGTCGCATAGAATTAGCTAGCTGTTGTTTGTAATGACCATGTCTGAAGTGCACTTGTGTGGCAGGTGCTGGTTGATGGATGTGATGTACGAGAGATGGACTTGTGCTTTCTTCGAAGCCAGGTGGGCTTGGTGAGTCAGGAGCCAGTGCTGTTCTCCTGCACAGTACGTGACAACATCTGCTACGGCAAGCCAGACGCTACACAAGAAGAAGTAGAGAGGGCTGCTCAAGCTGCCAATGCACATTCCTTCATTCAGAAGCTGCCAGAAGGCTACAGCACACAGGTGTGCACATAGTTGGCAGCCCTCTACACCAGCACAGAGAATGTTTCAGCATCTGTGCCTCACAGGCGGGCAGACGCGCATGCTTGTTTTGGCATCTGTGCATCCATGTGCAAGCAGAGTTGCCTGCTTGTGGTGCTACTGGTGCATGATGATAATGAGCGACAGATCACCAAGCCTTTGCATGTGTTGCACCTCAACATGGCTCACGCCTGTCTTACTCAGCATGTGGTACTGTCACTGAAAGTCATGCTGTGCCTGGTGTGTTGCAGGTAGGAGAAGGTGCAATCCAGCTGTCTGGCGGGCAGAAGCAAAGAGTTGCCATTGCCAGAGCCATCCTGAAGGATCCCAAGATCTTGTTGCTTGATGAGGCCACAAGTGCTTTAGACGCTGGCTCTGAGAGGCTTGTGCAGGATGCACTGGACAAACTGATGGTTGGGCGCACCACCATTGTGGTTGCGCATCGCCTCAGCACCATCAGGAATGCAGATACCATAGCCGTAGTACAGCAGGGCCAGGTTGTTGAACAGGGAAGCCATGATCAGCTCATGCAAGTACCCTTTGGAGCTTATGCTTCTTTGGTCAGAGGTCAGCAAAGAGCCTGACCAAGCACTTTGGACAACATGATGGACCAGCTACTGGTTGTTCCTATTGTTCAACAAATGATGACAAACTTGACCAAACAGGCCACCATGCAAGCAGTTTGTCACACAGGCCCCAACCAGCCTGCTGTTGTTGCCAATAGCAGGGTGATGTGTCATAGGTATTGCAATGTACTGTCTAACTCTGCCTTATTTTGTTTCTGTATGACTTTCTGGTGCAACCACAGAATGTGCAATACAGATGTTTGACTAGATAGTTGATGCATATTGAAGACAAAGAAATGCTACCAAGCTGCATGTATGCACACCCTGAACATTTGCAACTACTAGCATATCGTATAGCCTCAGCAGTTTCTAAAGTACCAGTGACATAAGGCCTGACACAGTGCACACAACTGTAGACAGATGTCTGCACTGTCATGTACACTCACGCCACAAGAACTCTGTGCAAAATTGATACTTTTGAATATAAGAGATTACTTATGATACTGTGTGCCATACTTATGCTTGCGCATGCATGTAAGCATATACTTGCGCAGTTGCACAACACGTACATCACTACACTCAACATAACAAAGTGCCGTTTCATTGAGTTGAAGAACAAGGAATAACCTACGCTGTTTTACACTGCAGACCAACTGTCCAACCTGGGAAATGTCTCTGTACCGCGTATCTACTCTGACTGCTGCAACTTCTTGCTAAGTCCTGCGCTGTCACTGCTGTCAAGAGAAACAGCATCATTCAGCCTAGACTCAGCGGTGGGATTGCCATCATGTCTTGTGCCAGTAGTGCCAGGTATACTCTCAGTCTTATGGAACAAGTTAGAGGGGCCTGCATCCTGCTCTGCAAAGCTGGCATGGGGCTGGCTGGGCATCTCGCCATCATGTTCATTCTGTCTGGGGCTAGGACTCATGGTGCCTGTTCTCAAGGGAGACAGCTTCAGAGGGGACAGCCTGGAGCCTAGAGTCCTTGACCAGCCCAGATCTGGGCTCCTTGGGGAAGCTACCTCCATGCTAGACGGGGATGCCCATGATGAGATGCGCTCTCCACTTCTTGGTGAGGAGGGTGGTGTATCTCTCAGCTGTGCAATCTTGTGAAGCCGCTTCTGGATGCCTGCCAGGTCCATCTGCAGTCTGCTGTCTCTCCTGTCCAAGGTCCCTGGCAGGCCAGACTGGAGCTGACTTGGTGATGAAAGTGTCCAGCCAACATTGGAATGCAGCCCTCTCTGTCTTCCACTTTCTGAGCTGGTGTCAGGACTACAGCTTGGAGAGTCTCCAAAAAACATCGACAGCATCTGCCGCAGGTCTGCTGCTGCTGACTCAGCTGCCTGTAATTCGGCTTGCAGACCAAGCCGGTGCTGCTGCTCCTGCAACGTGCAGCATTTGTTTGCGCATTGATAGCACCAGTATGCCTGAACTCCAGCCACATTTGGTGAAAGTCCCTTGCTGCATACCTGTGCAAAGAGATAGCTCATATTCTCCAGGCTTTCCTGCAGCCCATCCACTTGTTGCTGCATATGGAGCGATGCCGTGCGCTCCAAATGTAGCTGCTGGGACTTGTGTTGCATGGCGGCCTGAACCATCGTCAGCATTGCTGCGACCTCCTGCGCACCGTAGACTTCGGGCATCACTCGCCTTCTAACTTTTCTGCCTGTGAGATCGCGTGTCTGTGGTTTCCTGAAGGCGCTATTCAGAAGGCGCACTGGAAGCGTTGCAGCTGTAATTGTAAGCACAGTCGCTGCGTCTAACAAGTCCCAAGGAAGCCGTAAACTTGACCGCACGGCTCTGCGCACCCACATAGTTGCTCAAGACTGCCTGACCAACGCAAAGAAAACACCTACACAGGCTTCAACATCGCAATATACCGTTTGATGGCGGTACATGGAATGCCCGCGGTCGAAATCGGCGCGCCGTAACGCTTTCATAACTTTGAACTGCAAAGCTTTTGCGAGCTTTTGACCATTGGCCGACCGCCCTGACTATCTGGCCGAAAAGCGACCAAACGCCCTTGGCTGTTATTCATTCTGCTTTGACTAAGCGTCAGTTTTCGGTGTAGGACGCGCCGGATCTTGCGGCGATCGCAGGAGGAGGTGTCGTCATGGCGCATCGAGCCCTCAGCAGGCTTTGTCAGCATAGCCGGTGTATACAACAGAGATCTCTTGCGGTAGGCGTCACGATGGCGACTCTCATACTGTTTGTCTACTGCACACTGGCTGACTCGCTCATGCTGATGCAGTCTCAGTTACAAGTAGGAGCATCGTCTCTAGATGCACAATGTGCAGCAGGTATCTCATGCTGTCGCTGACCGTGTTTAAGGACGCAAATGTGTTCTCTGCCCGAAGCTAAAGTTAGCGGTTCTAATGCTGTTGTGTGTCTATCAGGTCAAGTGTCTGGTCTAGATTCACAAACAAGGTGCGTCAAGACAGCTGCATGTTAGTTGAAGCACTCTCTGGCCCATTTCTTGCTTTCACTGCATGCTGTGAGCTATGCATGCCATAGTCTCCTCATTGTTCTGCAGGCTGTTATGCAGCAATCGTATCCCCATTTTGCACAACCAGTTTCAAAGCCTATCTCGCAGCTTTCAATCCTCTGCTTTGTTGGCTGGCGATATCAAGATCACTGTCCCCTCGATGGGTGACTCCATCTCTGAGGGCACAGTGGCCAGTGTTGCCAAACAAGCAGGTAAAACACCTGGCGAATTACTGTCTCACAAACATCTAAGGTCATGACACTTATCTCACTGCAATTTTGTTATCGTAACAGGCGAGGCAGTGGGGACCGATGACATTATCCTGCAAATTGAGACTGATAAGGTCACAGTAGACGTCCGGTATACCACTGGAAAGCCAGGCAAGCTCAAGGAGATGCTGGTTAAGGAAGAAGACACTGTGGCAGTTGGGCAAGAGGTAGCAATTGTAACTGAGGGTGAGGAGGGCAGCAAGCCTGAAGGCAACAAGGTAAATTGAGCCAGATGCTCCATGTGCAATACTTTGCAAATGGTTTTCTCCAGTATGCTGAATGTATATATCAACCCAACATGTTGCAATGATTGCATGCTAGTAGTTGCTTGCTGAAAGTGGTCCATACGACTGCCCAGCTCGGCCTGCATTGCACCACCTGGTGGTTCATGTCTCAGAAATGCTTCCTCAAAGCTGTATTGCATTCCTGTTGAAGGAGGAGAAGAAAGAGGAAAAGCCAGCACCCAAGGAAGAAAAGCCTGAGCCAAAGGAGGAGAAAGCCCAATCACCTCCCAAGGAAGAGAAGCCTCAGCCTCCCAAACAGGAGTCCAAGCCATCAAAGCCTGCTCCAAGCAAGGTACAGCTTCTTCCTCATCTTACAGCACTCACATCTTCATCATGTGATCATCAAGTTGTGCCATGCATGCAACAAGACATGGATCCCAGTAAGATTGGTGGATCTTCAGATGTGTATTGCAAGCAATGCAGTACATTGAAATGACCCATTCGCAGTTGCCTGCCACAATATTGTGTCTTGCATAGGGTCCTGCACCTGGCGGAGCCGCACCCCCATCAGACAAGCCAACAGGCAAGCCAGGGCGGCCTGAGAGGCGGGTGAAGATGACCAGACTGCGCGCTCGTGTTGCAGAGCGCCTCAAGGGTGCACAGAACACCTATGCCATGCTGACTACCTTCAACGAGATTGACATGACCAACATCATGCAGCTCAGGAAGGACTTCAAGGTAGTCCTTGCACATGTCACCTCGCATCTGCTCTACCTTGCAAGAGACGGCAAATGCACGAGTCAAGACTTGACACATGTCCAAGTCTATTTGGTGTACCAGCTTGATACTGGACAGTCAGATACATGCTGATGCTGAAGCTGTTTCCATCTATGGTATCCTATACGCCATGCTGACACCGCTTCCATGTGGGCAGCTCAGCTACACGGTGTTGTCAGCAGCAGTCAGCAGCACCCTGCAGCATTGCGCAAAGCTCAACTGCCGCTGTGCTGCTTCAGGATGGTTTCCTAGAAAAGCATGGAGTCAAATTGGGTTTCATGTCGGCCTTTGTCAAGGCATCATCAGATGCGCTGCATTTGGTGCCAGCAGTCAATGCTGTCATTGATGGAGATGAGCTGGTGTACCGTGATTACACTGACATCAGCATTGCAGTGGCCACTCCCAAGGGCCTTGTGGTGCCTGTGCTGCGGAATGTTGATGCCCTCAACTTTGCTGGCATTGAAAAGGTGTTTCCTCAAGCTTTTGTGCAATAATCCTCTGCACACATGTGTCTGGCCATATCATCAGTTTCCCATCAACAGTCTTCTTGATAAAAGATGCTTGCCCTTTTGGTAGCTGAGCATGTCATGCCATCGTCACTGCACTGCATAGTGTACTTTCCAGGCTGGGGAGTAGAAAACATGGACTGTGTGTCACAGGCTATCAATGCACTGGGCAAGAAGGCCAGAGATGGTACCATCTCCATTGATGACATGGCAGGTGGCACATTCACCATCTCAAATGGTGGTGTGTATGGCAGTCTATTGAGTACACCCATCATCAATCCACCTCAGTCAGCCATCCTTGGTATGCACAGCATCAACCAGCGTGCAATGGTAGTAAATGGTGAGATCAAGGCGCGTCCCATCATGAATGTAGCACTAACATATGACCACAGACTCATTGATGGTCGTGAGGCTGTTACATTCTTGAAACGGGTCAAGGATATAGTGGAGGACCCCAGAAGACTGCTCCTGGATGTCTGAATGCTGGCAGACAAGTCCGTCTTGACCTTGAATCAGCATGGCAAATAACGTGCATCAGGCATCACAGACTATGAGCAAGGCTGTCTGCCTTGTGATACACCAGACAGTGTTTATGGTTTTGCTACAAACTGTACATGTGGGGTTTCTGCAGACATTGATTGCATGTAGTACTGACTACAACACTAAAGAAGTGACAGATCAGTCAAATTATGCTGTAAGGGACGTTTGGGCTGAAAAAGGCTCTGGGCATGCAGCACACAAGAACAGTCTTTGTGTAAAAGACATGGCAACCTTTAGCCATGATCATCAGATACATCGGTACATGTGTGCCTGGCACCCCGTGACTTCCAACCGACAACTTGATGATAGACTTTACAAGTTACATATCAATGCGCGGTGCTAATATTTGGCATGCACAAACTGGAAGGCATCATTGCAAGCCATGCCGAACGAATTCTAAAGTAATGGCTGGGGTGTGCCATCAGGCTTCGTCTAGGTATCCTGCATGCATGAGGGTTTTTTTGTTGTTGAAAAATTCAGTCCTGTCAGGAATGAAATGTCTGCTGTCAACCTACCTGGTCGCAGATACGTCATAGCCTGCTTCCATACAAACAAGCGTTGTACCTAGGCACTTTGATACAAACGCCTTATTTGGTCCACAGTTGCTGGAAGCTTTGTCACTGGGCAGCAACCGTGCTGATCAATACTGCCAAATATACATGGGTAGCAATACACATAGCCCGACACTGATGCCATGGCTGGATTAGTACGTCGTTTTCTACAAATGGGACAGGTTGTTGCATCTTCTGGAAGCTTCAAGCCATCAGGAGATGGCTTGGGAG
>JAABUP010002296.1_pt1 | contig 37566 bp, 29 predicted proteins | sample 5559201 | NCBI WGS metagenome assembly JAABUP01 (sample SAMN10711887, study PRJNA513373) | rock metagenome | isolation source: Antarctica rocks | place: Antarctica
CCAGTATCCAGACTGACGACTCACAGGACTACTCGCCATTTCCGCACATCCTGGACATGTCTAAGAAATGTGTTGACATGAGCCGGATCACTTTAATTCATAATATGGCTATGGATTCTAGCCGGTACTTAGAAGATAGCTGCTTTCTTTCTGTCAACACATAATCAGACTGTTAAAATTGCTGACGCACTCATCAAGTTATCAACAGGTGTCTCAATTGCAATAGGCTCTATCTCAAGCCTGACCGCCATTCTTAATGAGCACTGGATGTGTCAAAGCTCAACGCCGTTGCCTCAAGTGATCATTATATACCCCGGACCAATCGTCGCCACTCGAAGCCAGTCACTAACCTTAGAGACCATCGTCACTATGTTGGGTCGCCTCATGATTGCCGTGTTCCTCCTCAGCTCTCTCGCTGCCCATGGCGGTTGCGATCCTGTCGTGACCTTTTGGCTCCGACGTCGTGGCTCTGATCGGTTCTGTCATGGTTTGAAAATATCTCGGTTGTTGCTAAATCTATCCTTTACGTGTTGATGGCGAGCGTCATCGGACAACGACCGAGAATGTCCATCGTACCAGCAATCATATGAGGAGCCACCACAAGCCAACGAGGAAGCCGTACTGGCTGTCATTCCTATGATTGCCCAATTAAGGTAGAGGCACCGCGGACTCTGGCGCTAACCAGCCTACCGGAGTACCTTTGGCTGGTGTGGCCATGCCTCCATGGGCCGTGCCGTGCCATGCCCTTCGATTAATGCCGCAACAGTACGACGCAGTAGGTTGGGTACCACTGCAGCACCCCTGATGGCAATGGTACGTCTAAGGTGATCCCTATTGGTGACAATACTCACAACAGCAGTGGTTGACCTATGCCTTGGCAGTATAGCCCAGCAGGTCAAAGTGCTTTTTGAAAATAAGAGTTGGACAAAAAAGGAGATGCTGGCCTTACCGGAGGATCAAGGTGTGGACTTCGGAATTTGACATCGATTGTTGTCGGGAAAAAGAGTACCTTGCATGAACATGTCGGACAGACTTTGGCGTGCGGCAGCAAACAGGGTGGCAGTAAGGGATTAGATCGATGGCTCAGACAACATGGAAAAAATCTGCGATGCGTGAAGAAACAGAGCCCAGATACGAAGATGATGGCCCAATCTTGATCAGCTAGAGTTGAAGGCCGCAGTCTTCATCCACATGTCCTGGCTTGATTCGCTTATACTGAAGATGAACAGGAATTTGATCGGCCAAGTTCCGTTTTAGCAATTCTTGAGTCCGCCTTAATAATTTATCTAGACGGCTATCAGCAGAATTCTGAGGGTCGGCCCAACCCGCCAGCCTTCAAGTTTGTTAAAGACGCTTGTTCTTCAACATGTGGTCAGACATCATAGAGCAATATCCTCAGCTGAATGTTGCTGCTCCATGATACTGTCATAGGTAGCGAAGACACATGAAAGTCAGAGGAACTGAACATATTAGCAACGGCGGAAGACGTGCGAGCTGGCTGGACCGCGTTGACGGAAAAGGAGTACAAATGTTTGTCTGGGGCCTGCCTCTTTGAGTGATGGAAATTGAGAAAGGCTCCTGGAATCGCGTTGGGGTGTTCCGTATCATGTTCGTGGAAACCGCCGATTGGACAGTTAGGTCCCTGGACATACTACCAGCGTTATTATGCTGTTTATGCCTAGCGCTATACAACGAAGGGCAATATATCACGCAACGAGCGACGCTGTTGTGATTTTCGAAGAGAGATAATCTCGGAGGCCCTCATTCATTCCTCGAACAAAAGCTCATTCCGTTATTGGGGGTTGTTTGCCGGAGACTGGCGCCTGAATTCGACTGCCTCGAGGTTTTACATAGGGATAACGTAAAGGTTGTCTATGGTGGGATCAACGAAGACACGGAGAAAGCTTGAAATTGTGATGGGCAACGAGTATCCCACCACCGGCCTATTCTGCAGTGACCTCATGTGAACTAGACCGTTACTCACAGTGGCGGAATGTTAGGCAAGCACGACGCTGTATTTACAATCTAAGGATCTAGTTCTAGTCTAAAGGTAGAATACAGCAGTTGAGCATCATATCATTGCCAAGGTCTATGATCATTATACACAACCTGCTCTATGCCTGCTACACCGCACTCTCCAAGACCTCTTTTCCCTTTACGTCCTCAAGGTGATTGCTGATCTTGCCCTTGACGCCTCTCCCACCGGTCGGGTCCCGCTTTTGCGCCCTCACCGCCTCATCGACTTCTGTTTCTATGTCAGCCACATTTCTCTCGAGTGAGCATACTCCACTCCACCAACGCAACATGGAAGGTCTCGCCGTCTTACCAGCAATACCTTCATCGGCTTCTTCTCCACCGCCGACCCAAGCACTCATCTTCTCCCTCCTAAAACCCTCAAAATCCCATTCTCCTGTCTCCAAGTCTTCCTTCCCAGCAATCCAGACATACGTCTCTGCTCCTACCTCTTCATCTTCATCTTCCTCCTTCTCCTGTCGACTTTCCTCGCCCGCATTGGACATAACCCGAACTTTTACTATCTGTCGGGCATATTCGTCTCCTTCGAAGATATCCAGACGCCAGATATCACCATCCGTCAATCCGCTTACAAAGGTGCCGCGGACTGTACCGCCAAGTTCAACGGTGATCGCAGGGTAGTCGCAATTGCGGACGCGGTGCCGGCAGTGGTTATGTAGTATGGCTGGGCGGATGGTAAGGAGTGAGAATTGCCATGGCTCGGGTTGAGGGTTGCCGTGGATGACGCGGTGGAGGACTGGAGGTGCCATCTGCTAGGATTGAGCTAGTGCTTTCGAATGGATAGGCTTTGCGGACTCATACTAAGGTACCTATCGGATATGTCAGCTTGGGCCTGTCAGGTTTACTGACAGGTCTCGATGCTCATACCATAGAAGAAGGCGCTTCGGTCACCCATCTTGGGTTGCGAGCGGCGCATACAACCAGTTCGCTGCAGTGCTCAAGGCTTCATGACATTGTCATCTATGGCCATCGAGTAAGGGCACCTGGATGGGATTTTGCTAGGTTGATTTGAACATGAAGTTATCTTATCGGTTCTGTTCGGCAGGTTTGCCGAGGTATCGACAATGACGACAAGGCGCCTCAACACCACAAACAGATCCTCGGGGATACTCCAGTTGATAAGTGTGTGTACACTTAAAATTTGACAAACCTCATCAGAAACAGAATAATGTACAGGTGCTCTACTGCATGGATTGACTGTGTATGAAAATCGGAAACAGTTTTTGGACTGCAGACATGCAATTATAATAAGGGAAACGGAGCCATATCACCCACAAAATTATGTCTTCCATTCACAACCTCCATACACCAAACATAATAGGCGACAACTTTATAGTGGAAAGGCCGAGTCAATTGTTCATAGATGCAGCATCAGGGGTGTCAGCCTTATCGCTTACCGGGCGGGTATTAACTTTTCCCCCTTTGCCGATCCGTCCCCTTAATTTAGAAAGCTACAATCCCGAAGATCACCATTGCCCAATTGCGCCAGTGTGAAGATCTTTGCACATACATACTCCCCTACTTCAATTGCCGCACATGATGTGCCTTCCATGTTAGAGGACCTTGTCCCCGGTTTATTGAACAGTAAACCTACGGCGCTACAGTGGTAACCGCTATAATGGGCCTCATCTCCTTCGCGCTGGGTTACGTCGCCCCAATCTTGTATGTAGTTGTATGCCTTATCAAATTGACATAGCTTTTCCTGACCAGTCTGCGGCCAGTCTCATCATCTCTCCCATAACTTCCTATGCCGACCAAATCTACAGCATCCACCGCACCAAATCCTCCACCGGCTTCTCCCTCGACATCCCACTTATCATGCTCGTCGCGTCCCTTCTCAAAGTCTTCTACTGGTTCGGCGCACGCTTCGACGCCTCGCTGCTTATACAAGCGTGTAACATGATCGTAGTGCAGGTTGTGCTGCTGAAGGTTGCGCTGGAGCATAGACCGCCGCCGAGCTTCAAGGGCGGGGTTGAGGGTATGCCATTTGTGGGCGCGAGAGAAGGGGAGATGGGCGTGAAGAGGCCGTGGAATTTCTGGCAATGGAGGTCGCCGAAACCGTAAGCTTGGACCCACGGTTTTGCTGCGGCAAATTTGTATTGAACAAGGCTAATTCTAGTCCTACAGGTACTGGGAATTCCTCACCTGGTTTACCGCCACCCTCATCATTCTCCAACTTTTGGTAGGCGTAATGCCTCAATACCAAGCCCTAACCGGATACCTCGGCCTTGCTATCGAGGCTACCCTTCCCATCCCGCAAATGCTCGCCAATCATCGTGCAAAGTCGTGTAAGGGCTTCAGATTCAGTGTCTTGGCGAATTGGTTACTGGGAGATGTGATGAAGATGGGGTTCTTCTTCTTTTCCAACGGCGGAAAGGTGCCTTGGGCGTTTAAGCTGTGTGGGATATTTCAATTCGCTTGTGATATATATCTTGGGGGCCAGTACTGGAGATTTGGTGATGGTGGTGCGTGGGAGCGCTCGAAGAGTGCAAGTGGAGGATGAATGGAGAGAACGATGTTCGATTATCTTGATATGTTCGCATAGCGGCATCATGCGGCGTATACGAGTTTATATTTCATTGGGATCCAATCTGTTGGACCAAAAACTTTCACGTAATTGCCGCATTGTATATTCCCTAACCATGACCTTTGAGTAAAGGCACGATGTTCCTATGAACTTTATGCCACGCCTCTCCCTCTTCCTCCGCTATTCTTCCAGGCCGTCCATCATCATCTCTCGAAGATCTCTCTCCACAATGGCAGGTAATGCAGCCAACAAGACCTCTCGACGGCAGCGCTCCGTAGTTTCCTCCTTCATATGCTACGGAGACGAAGGCATCGACAATTTCCGTGTCAGCATCTTCAAAAGGAGTGACCTGGTCAGATCGTACAAGTACGTTGTCTCTCACCCGGATTCTCAACATGACTCTGCGTTCGGTATTATCGCATAAGTAACGATCATGCTAATGGGATATCCGGACACAGGAACAAATGGGCCGCCTGCTCCGGCTCCATCGAAACCTCCGACACCGAGCCCCTGGCGGCGGCGCGAAGGGAGATCCAAGAGGAAACGACGCTCACATCGGCGGATATCACTTTGCTGAGAGCGGCCAAGTCGTACTCGATTGTAGACGAGAGATTGAATACGGAATGGACCATCTATCCGTTCGCTTTTCTACTGTTGGATGAGGGGAAAGGAAAGGATGGGATAGAGATTGATTGGGAGCATACGACGTATGCGTTTGTGAGGCCGGAAGAGGTGGAGGAGCGGGATACGGTGCCGCACTTGAGTATAAGTCTGGAGAGGGTGTTGGTGGGAAAGGTTGTGGCGGAGGGGTTGAGGGAGTTGAGGGATGATCACGAGAGTGGGGCTAGGTTGTTGGCTGGGAAGGCGGTTGAGGTTCTTGTGAAGGCCGTACGGGAAGGGCATGTGCGTGGAATGAGACCTGTCAGGGAAGTGGAAGGCAGAGGAAGCTTGGAGGCGTGGTGGAGGGGCTTCAGGATGATAGGGTGGCATCTGAAAGTCTCGAGAGAGAGTATGGGTGCTGCCATTACGGGTGCCGTCTGTGGCGCGCTCAAAGCGGTGAAAGAAGAGGTTGACACGGGCGGGACCCCTGAGGAGGTGGAGGAGAGGGCGCTGACGAAATTAGAGGTCGTTGTGGATGAACGGCGGCATAACATTGAGCGCATGGTGATGCAGTTCAGGACGTGGTTAAGTGAATATCACAAAGAAAAAGAGCCAATCTCCATTCTGATGTTGTCGTCTTCATCAACCATCAAGGCTTGCGTGATTTCAGCGCTAGCTAAGGACACCGACTGTCGCATACGCCTGAAGATTATGGAGTCACGCCCGTTGTTTGAGGGTGTTGCTTTTGCGAGATCGCTGCTGAAGGAGTTGAAGGAACGAGGTATTGATGATAGAATCGAAGTCGAGATCGCCCCGGATGCCAGCGTTGGGATCCTTGCGAAGGACGTCGACGTTGTACTGCTTGGGGCAGATCGGATATCGGAAGAAGGGGATGTCAGTAACAAGACGGGCAGTCTTGCCGCAGTACTATGTGCAAAGGAGGTCTCCAGAGATGTGAAGGTCGTGGTGGTCTCCGAGATTGAGAAGGTCGCAGGGCCTGGAAAGAAGGAGGACCATAAGGAAGAGGACAACGACGTATCGGAGGTTACAAGGCAATGGCCATCAGGAGCAGGCTTTGAGGCTAAATTTGAGCAATGGGAGAAGGCAATTAAAGTCAGAAACGTATACTTCGAATGGGTACCTGCTAAGCACATTGATTACTATGTCTGCGAGATCGGTATCTTCAATGTTGAGCAGATCAAGAACCAATCTGGGCATGTTGCAAGAATGGAGGATGAAATGTTTGGAGACCTCTGACACCTCTGCGCATTACAGCTTGGCGTTGGAGTCTCTAAGCGTGGATCGTCAGGGGTTACATAAGCAGCTAATGCAAGTCTAATTTTGACAACAAAACAAACAGCTCGCTTCGGCCAATTATATCTCGGCAGCTGTCAACGTCGGTTTCTTGAAGTTGCGTCTCTTCCTCGAGCAACATCAACTGTATGCGTGAAGGAGTTTTGGGCTCCTTTCACAATGGCTGAACACTCCAATTGAAAGCGACCTGTTTTCCACGCTCTCCACGCTCGTTACAACGTTCAATGCGCGACACGCGATAAATTCACCATTACTCTCCAGCTTCACATAATCGGCGCACAATCTCTGCAGACACGCAATTTGACTAGCGAAACATACCCTGCAACCCCAAGCAGCCATCAGCGATTGAACGATATCCACAATGCCGTCAGCAGCGCCGTCAGGTCTCCCAACGAGGTTTCCGTGCTGGTGCAGGGCAATATACTCCTGGGGAGGAGAGACGAAGCGTGATCTTGGGTTTGTGGAGGGGGATTTGATTGAATGTCTCAACGCGGGAGATGGATCATGGTGGATGGGAAGGTTGCGACGAGATAAACGCATGATGGGATTATTTCCTTCAAACTTTGTCCAGGTGCTTGACGACGGCTTTCAGCCAGCCAGCAGAGCTACAAGCCCAATGCCGCCGAGGAATGGTGGAGGAAGTATATCTCGAGCAGCGAGTCCAAACCCGTCACCGCAGAAGGCAAAGAGTACATTTAGGAAGCCCTTTCAGGCGTATACGCGGGCTGCGTCTCCAAATCCTGCCGCAACTGCCAGAGAACTCGAAGCAAGATCGAGAGGGCCCTCTCCGAGTCCCGTCAGGCGATCAAGCCATCTGCAACGACCTTCAAAATCATCCTCCACGGGCAACAATTCTCGGTATGATTCTCGATGTCCTTCACCCGATCCTTCGGTGGGATATCATCCCCACTCCAGACGCTCATCACCAGATCCTTCTCCAAAGCCTCTGCAAGACTTTGGTTCTTCACCTCCACCTCCTGCGCCGCCACCACATCGTGTCACCTACAATGCTCCTATGCGCGCCACACCATCTCCTACACCTTCTATGAACGACCGCTATCCTACTTTCTCGAGAGGCCCGTCGCCCACGCCAACATCGCCAGCGATGCTCGGCAATACTCCATCACCCTTGCGGGATGCAATGGAGGATGTTATGTCTTCGTTGCAGGGCATGGGCATGCGCCGCAATGCTCCGTCTCCTGAGCGTTCAAGATCGCCACTCAATCCATGGTCTCCTGAAGCGTTTGATGAGTTCAGTAGAAGATCGCCTTCACGAGCCAAGCGACGGCCACGAACATCGCTTGGTATTGGTGGCCAAGATGCTGAAGGGGAGTCCCGGGATGGCACCATGTATGACAGTCGAAACCAATCTCCTCATCGCTACGACGATGACCCGCCTCAAATGAGCAACTATGTGCAGCGTATGGAGAATCGATTACGAAGTATGCAAGTAAATAAACACTCTGACCCAGATGAGCTTCACTTGCCAGATGACACGATGGGTCCACCACCAGCACCTCCGCCGAAGAATTCGCCCTATCAGCCAAAACCGCAATCTACACTTAGCAGGGGAACTGCGGTATCTGGCAGCACTGACTCGGATCGAAGATTGAAGAACCGAAAATCCGCGTATGAGCTTGGGCGAGAGATGCTTGGTCGGACTTTCACAACGAAGTCGAGTGCTACAAATAGCTCTAGTGGGGTTCAAAGCATAACGACCAACGGCAGTACGAGTACGCAGATGACTAGTCGAAGCGCTATGAGCGGGCACTCCGTTGGAGGCTTCAGCGCAACAAGTGCGGGGAGCTTGGCGAGGAGGAAAGGATTCGACACTATGGGCAACAGTCGGCCGATGAGTGTTATGGACACACGAATGAATGGGTTTCTAGGCATAGACAAGGGAGCTGTCGGAATTGGCAGACCTGAGACACCACTCACTGGCGTTACTTATCACTCAAGTCACGATTCGCGACAGAGCGCAGCATCACAGGCAGATTGGACAGACAGTGTAGCCGAGTCAGCTGCAATCTTTGGGGGTCTAGCTGCGCCGAAAGCAAAGAAAACCGGCTTCTTTAAGAAGATTCTTGAGTCGGCAAAGACTGGTGCGGCGAGCGCTAGGAGCAGTATCGCCGTCAGTCAAGGTGGACAATCACCATCTCCGACGAAGAGCTTAGTGCCGAACGGTGTGACCGCCATAGCTGGGGGGAGCGCCGCACGGGACTTGGGCTTAGGCGGTGACGGTGGTGTAGGAGGCATAGACTGGGTGCAAGTGCGCCGTGACGTCAATCGTTCGAACTCTCTGAGCCGCAACGAGCGGGTGGAAAGGGCAGACAGGTGTCAAATGATGGACTATCCCGTCATCAGCCCAGTCGATGAACTCTTCGTTTCTATAGAGGGTGACGAAGGCATTGATGGACTATCGATCGAATACCCAACGAATTTCCAGACCGCAAACCTGGCGCTGGTGGATAAGAGTGCAAGATTCGTCAATAGTCTGCCACCAATGACCAACCCGACAAGCCTAGCGCAAGGCTATGTTTGCAGGCCTCATAGAAGCGAGGTGCAGCGACTCAGAGCGATCTTCACATGGGTAGCAGAGAAAGTGGCATGGGAGGAGGACTTTGAAGGAGAAGTGGATTCGAGAAGAGTCATCCAGACGAAAAGAGGGGGCGCAGAAGAGGTTGCGGTGCTAGTCATGGAGATGTGCGCCGCCATGGGTTTGCACGCTGAGGTAGTACGGGGGTATTTGAAAGCTCCAGGAGATGTACTCGAGCTTGACAGTACGGCAAGGCCTAACCACTGGTGGAATGCTGTCCTTGTAGACGGCGAATGGCGAGTTATGGACTGTTCGTTGGCAAGCCCCACAAATCCACGACGAGGTCAATATTCCAGTGCTGGATCGCAGGCAGCAGAGAGCTGGTGGTTTCTTGCGAGGCCGACAGAAATCTGCTATACACACATTCCATTACTTTCCGAACAGCAGCATATGTGCCCACCAATTGCACACGAGATCTTGATGGCTCTCCCTTGCGCCTGCCCAACCTACTTCAAGACCGGCCTGCAGATGGTCGACTATGACACAAGTCTGCTGAGGATTGAAAAGCTCGAGCTGGTTCAGATTCAATTCACCGTTCCGCCAGATGTGGAATGCGTAGCGGAGGTGGAGACAAGAGCCTTCGAGCGAGACTCTGACGGAGACTACTTCGAGAGTGGAGAGACGGTCAAGAAGAGGGCTCTTGCACAAGCAGAATGGATTGGCGGTCAAAAGAGATACACAGTAAAGGCCGTGCTGCCGGGCGACGAGGGACAAGGAATCTTGAAGATTTACGCTGGCAATAGAGGCTTGATGCACTCCATCAAAGACAATCCACACCCCTTAGCATTCGCACTTCCCATCATCCACGCCGGTGCTAATCCTCCATACGATTTCTTCCTTCGACACCCCACACCTCACGCTCAACGCCACGACCTGTATGTGGCACAGCCGCAATGTGCTCGTCTTGCTGTAAACAATACATTCGTTTTCACGGTCCGCCAACATCCATCGTCTCTCCCTGTCACCGCTTCCAACCATGGCTCGACCTCGCCTCTCCCGTTTGCTCGTCCCAGCTCAGCAATGAGTATGATATCCTCTTCCGCTTCCGGCTCAAACTCCACCTATCCAACCGCCTGCGGACCAGGGCACACTCAACAGAAACCTGCGAAGCTCGCTATCCAAGCTCCAAGTGGCAAGATCCTAAGGCTGATGCGCAAGAGTGAGAATACTATTAGCATGAGCGGGCCTGACGGTGGTGAAGGGGCCGATGGAGGGGTGTGGGAAACGATCATCAAGATTGGGGAAAGAGGGACATGGAGAGGTTTGGTGTTGGCGGATAGGAGTGCGAGATGGTGTGTTTTTGGAGAGTGGGAGTGTTTCTGAACATGACATATTGAAAGCCTTTGCAAAAGTTTCGTTCTTCGTCTTGGTGTTTGGGAGACTGCGGCATATATTGGGCATGGCGAAGGCCGGACATCTGGTCATCTTCTGGATCACATCTTTCGCATGGGGCATGTTCATGCAATTGAGATGCCTGGACTGATCTGTACATGGGTTCATGACGTTCCATGTACATTAATAAGCGCGGACACATTTCCTGTCGGCCGCATATACATTTAACCCTGACTACTGCAAACAAGAATACTCTCACATTATCGTGAGCCCAGCTTGCGCATGTCTTTAGATTTAGAGACGAGTTCCATCCGTTTCCAGTGTCTTGTGCTGATGAGATGCCGTCATATGTCAATGATGCGTTAATGTGCGACCCTCGATTTCGACCCACTTACCCATCATCAAATGCAGCAATGACACTGCTCTGATATACACAACATACTCGAAGGGATTTCCGCTACGAGAAGAATGGAGAAGATCACGGACAAGATAGGTGCCCTTCCAAATGGCGCTAATTACTTTTCCTTGGAGTTCTTTCCGCCAAAGACACAAATGGTACACTCAAACCCTACAACTGCTACACAGCGGAATGACTGATCGCGAATGTGATGTAGGGGTCCTCAAACCTCCAGGCGCGGCTCGAGCGCATGTCTCGGGGTCTTCGACCACTCTTCGTCACGGTAACTTGGGGTGCCGGAGGCAGTACAGCAACCAAATCCCTCGAGCTCGCTGAAATATGTCAGCGGCAATTGGGGCTCACGACATGCTTACACCTTACTTGCACCAACATGAACAGGTCATTGATTGACGAAGCGCTGGGAGAGGCGAAGGCGCTGGGGATCAGGAACATATTGGCATTACGAGGAGATCCGCCGAGATCCGAAGAGTACAGAGACGAAAACAGCCCCGTAGATGGGGATAGCAATGAAGAATTCACGTGGGCCATTGACCTTGTCAGGTACATACGGAGAGTTCATGGAGATTACTTCTGCGTGGGGGTGGCAGCATACCCTGAAGGCCACGCCGATGAGTCGTATCCCGAAAACCAAGACCCAGCGCACGATATCCCATATTTGGTGGAGAAGACACAGGCTGGAGCGGACTTCATCATGACGCAGTTGTTCTACGATGTTCATGCCTACACAGCGTTCGAGCACACACTGCGAAGTCATCCGAGTGGGGTGTTCAAGGAAATACCTATAATACCGGGCTTAATGCCCGTACAGAGCTACCAGATCCTGAAGCGTACAACGAAGCTCTCCCACGCCAAGCTACCGCCAGACATCGTGGAAAGGTTAGACAGGGTGAAGGGGGATGATGAGGCGGTCAAGAGGGTTGGTGTTGATATCGTCAGTGAGATTGTCCACGGCATCAAAAGCGTAGAGTCCACAAGACCGAGAGGGTTTCACTTCTATACTTTGAACTTAGAGAAGGCGGTGGCTTTTGTGTTGGAGAGGTGTCAGCTTATTCCTCCAAGCACGCCGAGTCCTAATGGGTACGAGTCTAGCGCTATTGAGAACGGAGAGGATTCAATACTCAGTGATGGATTGAATGAGACCAACGCAGCGAACGGCAATCCTCGTAAGGACCGCCGTCGTTTATCTTCCGTAAACTCCGGGCCCCGAAACCGCGTCGTCGTTGCCGTGGGGTCTTCCTCGAGTTCCACCTCCTACGAAGCTCGAGCAGATGAAGCTGGTGTACCAAAGGACAAGATCAACTCGCGCGCCAATACTTTGGCGATCTCTGAAGGTGAAGGGTCATTGGGGAGAGAGGCGACATGGGATGACTACCCCAACGGCCGGTGGGGTGACGCAAGATCTCCAGCTTACGGTGAGATTGATGGCTACGGTGTCTCACTGCACGTCAGCATCTCCCATGCTCGAAAGCTGTGGGGTACGCCAACTACTGCCAAAGACATCTCGGACATTTTCGGACTGCATATCGAGGCAGAACTTGAAGCTATACCTTGGAGCGAAGCTGGTCTGAACGAGGAGACATCTGCCATCCGCTCTGAACTCCTGAGCTTGATCAAGCGAGGATGGTGGACGGTAGCAAGCCAACCTGCCGTCAATGGTGTGAGGAGCGATGACAAGGTCTTTGGCTGGGGCCCAAGAGGCGGCTTTGTGTTCCAAAAGGCTTTCGTTGAGCTCTTCCTGCCGGCCTCGGATTGGATTAAATTGCAGAAGAAATTAGCAGATCTCGGAGAAGTGAGCTACTACGCCGGCAACGCTGTAGGGGACTTTAAATCCTCATCAAACGGGCAGAGCGGGGAAGGAGCCGTGAATGCAGTGACATGGGGCGCGTTCCCTGGAAAGGAGATCATCACACCTACGATTATCGAAGAAGTATCGTTTCGAGCATGGATGGAAGAGGCGTTTGGGATCTGGAGGGAATGGCAGCGCGTGTACCCGCCAAAGAGCGAGACGAGCAAGCTATTGGAGCGTTGCAGAAAAGAGTACTGGCTGGTCAACGTCATTCATCATGCCTACGTGGAGCCGGAGAGACTGTGGGAGCTGTTGAGTGAGGCCTAGGGGGTCTTCCAAGACCGGCGTCAGGGTGGGGCCTAATTACTGGTCCAGGAGTTTCGGTCAAGGACTTAGAGTGCCCAACCAGCATTGCCACCTGTTTTCCTACGGCAGCATCTGGCTGGAGTTGCTTTTGTCTCTTTTTGACCTCTTTACGATAGCTAGCAACCATAGACTCGAAATTTTACTAACTTAAGCAGATGTTTATAGGAAGAGTGATAAACATAATACTGTAATACAGATTTTGTCAATTACTTATGTTTACTTAACTTACAATTAATTAAAGCTTAGGTCTTAAATCAGCATTTATTAAAACAGAAAGACAAGAATCAAGAAGTAAAAAAAAAGAAACAATGATTCTTTAAAGTTAAAGGAGACCACAGTATAACTGAGCTTAAATTATGTGTAAACACATAATAAAAATAAACTTGTTAAAATAAGTAAAGACTCTGTAGGTCTCTCAGTGCTAATTCTCGGCATTTTGCAGTTTCAAAACAATCATTGAAGTCATCACAGTCTCTGCAGAAACTGTTGAAGTTACAGCGCTTTTTAGAAGTTCTGCGCCAAAGGTCATTTAGCGAAATTTTCTAACAAAATGTATAGGAAACCTGCAAAAAAACCTTTTCACCACCCACCACCCCTCAATTTGACATTGCTGTTGTCTCTGTCATCACTGTCATCATGACTAAACAAAAGGCCCTTACAAAGACTTCTTCTACAAAGAAGAAGACATCTGAAGATACTCTTTTAAAAGAGATGTATGATGCATGAGGTATACAATTGACCACTGAGAAGACATGAAAGAAGTTGAATATTTCAGTAAACCTTGAACAACAGCTGAAGAAAGCCCTACACTCATATCAGAAGAAAAGAAGACAAGTAGTAGTTACAAAAGGTTATCTGAACAGTGAGGTGAAAGCATTGCAAGCATTAGAGACAATGAAGTGTTTTAATTAGTTTATTATAATGTTATATCTACTGTATCTATGTACAATTAACAAAGCTGTTATAAAAATGTGTCTCTGCATTGTTATCAGCATTATATTCTCATACTGTCATATGAATAAACCCTGAAAATTTACCCTCATACCTCTTCATTAATGTCTTATGTCTTCTCATTCATGCCTTTAGCTCACTAAATAACTTCTCAATAGAGTTATAATCTGATGAGTAGAGAGAAAGATATGCAAGAATGACACTGACCTCATAACATATAGTTGTAAGTTTCTATTAACAGAATTAGCAAAGAGACTTATATCAGTATGAAAACCTATCTCTGAATGATGTATTCTGCAATTATTTGTTACATTCTGATCTGAGATGCCTCAAATATTAGGGCTAGAGGTTTGTGCTTGTTGATATAAGAGTCTCAGTGCGCAGTGTAGGGTAAACCAGTAGTTGGTAACTTGTATTGAGTTGAACACAACCCATTTCCATAGGGGAAATGGTCCTACTATATACTATAGAATTGCTGTGCTCACATTGCTTGCTATAGAGCAATAGAGCTGATAGACCTACTAAGGGTCTATCTTCTCATCAGGCTCACTGCAAGCATATAGAGCTGTGTGAGCCTATGTTCAGGTATACCCTTTTCTCATGTATTTTCTAGAACATACTAGCCGGTTACAGTTTGACCATAACACAATCCCTTCTCTTCTAGATGCTAGTTCTTTAGTGTTTATATAAGTGAGAGTATAAAGACAGATAGCTTTCTCACTGTCATGCCTTCTCATAAGCAGCACAATTGTCTTCACCTTGTGAAAACCATTGCAATCTTCAGCTTCACTTCTCTCATTGCTTGTGATCACTGTTCAGCTGTTCTTTCTTTCTGTATTATTATGACAGGTCATGCAAAGTGTTCTGAGTGCACCTGTTATGGTTGTTCATGTGTGTTGATATTGTTAGATTTTCTGAATCATGCTCACCTTCAGCTGAAATTTGAACTCAAGGTGACTATGAATGAGTGTGTGAAACAGGCTGAGCACCTTTTCAAGCTGAATGCAAAGGTTCTTTGCCTTTTCAAGACTTTGAAACAGAATGAGTCTCACACAGTCATCAAAGTTTGCTGTGTTGCTTTCAAATTGAGCAATGATAACAACAGAACTGAGAATGAGAAAAACTTCTTCAATTCTTCTAATCTTGATTCCTTACTGAAGTCAATGAGTTTTAGCTTCTTTATTGACTCTGAGCCCCTCTCTCAAACTGTTGTAGTGTTCTTGCACAGTTGAGTAGGTTCTCTTTAAGCTCTCATGTGTTTTCTGAGGTATTGTATTCTTTTCATTTAACAAGATAGTGGGTTTTCCCACTAATCATCTGTTGTTTTAAAATGTTCTCAACTTGATACTCCTCATTGAGTTCAACAGATGTTTTGATGGTTTGAAGTGGTATGAACTGATTGCAACACTGAAGCATGAACACATGAAATACTGAGTGTATTCACATTTTCTTGAGTAAGTCTAGCTCATAGCTTAATTTCTTGATGTTTCTCTTGATTTTGAACAGTTTTATGCTCTTGTTGTTCAATTTCTTGCTTCTTTGCTTTACATGAATATTGTTTGTTCTTAGATAAACTCTTTTTTTAACCACAAAAGGTTTTACCTCTGTTGTTTGTTTCATTTGCTGTTGAATTCTGTTCATCAGATCCTTATGCAACTTTCTGATATCTGCAATATCTAACATTGCTTTTTGACTTTGTGATTTGTGCACTTGCAGTTCTTGTCATACCTTTGAGTTATATTCATAGTTTGCTCAAAATGGTGTTTCTTTTGTGGTTTCATTTCATGTGTTATTGTACACAAACTGTGCCGTTGACAACAGTTGTACTCAGTTGTTCTGGTTTCTATTGACGTAGTGTCTTAAGTACATTTCAACTGTCTGGTTCATTTGTTTACTCTGTCTGTCTGTCTGTGAATGGTATGCTGTTGACATCTTATGATTTATCTTGAGTTCTGCTGTGAGTGTTTCTTAAAACTTGCTTGTAAACAGTTTGTCTCTGTTGATGATAAACTTCTTTGATAGCTCATGATTGTTAATCAATTCTTGCAGTATGGTGTACATTAATACTGATGCTGTTGTGGTTTTCTTGAATGAAATGAACATGGTGTACTTGATCAGTCTATCAACTATAGTCAATATACTGTCAAACTTCACTTCTCATGCCAGATCCTTTGATGTTGGTAACTTTGTTATGAAGTTCATGGTAACTGACTTTCATGGTGCATTCAGTGTGTCTAGTCACGTTACTCTGTCATATCTTTTATCTCTCTGAATCTTGTTTCTGTGACATGAATCACACTTGACAATGTATTCAGTGATTCAATCTCTAAGGTCACTGATATTGCACCTTCTTTATACAAGGTTCTCAGTTCTTTTGACTTCAAGATGTTCACTGACCCTGCTGTTGTGACATACTTGTATTAGTTCTTCATCTGTCAAGAAAGCTTGCTTCACCTTATACATTGCTGCTAAGCCTTTTGTGAGGATTTCCTTGTTGTCTTCACTCAGAATTTTGACATGAATCTTTTTCACTTCTTTGTGGTCAGGCCGTCTACTTAAAGCGTCTGCTTCATCATTCTCATTACTCTTTTTGTAATGGATTTGAAATTCATAATCAGCTAACTGTTCAGCTCAGCGAACCTGTCATCAATTCAACTGTTTTGTTGTTACAAAGTTTCTCAAATTCTTGTGATCTGTGTAGATCTGAATAGGCTTCTCAGTATCTGCAAGGTAAGGTCTTCAATCTTGCAGTGCTTTCACTATCACAAGAAGTTCTTTGTTGTGAACCTCATATCTTTTCTCAGGTTCTGATAGTTTTCTAGATTGATAGACTATGAGTCTCTGTTGTCCATTCTCAATCTGGTACAAGCATGCGCCTACTGTGAAATCTGATGCGTTGGTTTTCAGTACCTTTTTGCATGTTGAATTGAGTATCCTCAGGTGTGCCGTTTTGCTAAGGCTTTTCTTTAGTGTGTGAAATGCATTCTCTTGTTCTTTATTTCAATGTCATCTCTTGTTCTTGCACATTAGTTGTGTGAGGGGTTCTGCAATCTTTGCATAACTAGGTACAAACTTCTGATAGTAGTTCATCAATCTCAGAAAGGCTTGTACTTTCTTAACTCATTTTGACAGAGACCAGTTTCTGACTGTGTCTGTCTTCTTTGAGTCCCTCTTGATTTGCTCAAATTAAATTATATAGTTAAGGAATTTGATTTTCTTTGCTTCAAACTTGCTTTTTAACTTCTTCACATACAAAGCCCTTTTGTTAAGCTTTTTTAATACTTTGTGCACATGGCTGCAGTGCATCTCAAGGTCATCTGAGTATATCAGAATGTTGTTGAGGTATGTGATTGCAAAATCATCAAGGTATTCTCTTAATGTGTTATTGATTAACCTTTAAAAGATGGTGAGGGTGTTCTTGAGCTCAAACAGCATAACAGTGTATTCATAGTGTCTGTATCTTGTTCAAAATGCCGTTTTTCATTCTTTGTCTTTCTTCATTTGTACTCAATAATAGGCTTCTTTTAAGTTCAGACTTGTGAACCACTTGACTCTGCCTAATCGGTCTTGCAACTCTTTAATCAACAATAAGGAATAACTGTCTTGTCTAGTTATCTCATTAAGTTGTCTGTAGTTGACACATAGTTGCTTTGTGTCATTCTTTTTTAATACAAACAGAATCAGGTATTCTGTCAATGACTTTGATGATCTGATGAATTCTCTCTTGAGATTCTCATCAAGGTAAGTCTTGACTTTCTTGAGCTGATCTTCACTCATTGAGTACAGTGGCATTCATTTTGGCTGCTTGTCATTCAATAGCAATATCTTGTGATCTCATGGCTTATGCTCTGATAAGCTCATTTCTGGTTGTTCAGAGATCTTATACACATCTATTGTGATGTATAATTCTTTGCTGATTCAATCAATTCTTGAGTTCTTTTTGCGTAATCAGAGCATCCCTAGTATGACGTCATACTTGATTGAATTGAGGACATCAAACATCAACTCTTGTGAATCTTCTAGTATTATGACTTTGATGTGAACCTGGTCTGCTATTCACTCAGATTCTCCATTAACCATATATACCTGCATAAACTTCAGCACTCACTGCAGTGTTAGTTCTAGCATTCTTATTACTTGCTGTGAAATATAGTTGTTGATTGCTTCTGAGTCTACCATTGCTTAAAGAAGTCTATTCTGCTCAACCTGAACGTCAACTCATATCTTGTGATCATTGTTGTTCTTTTGAGACATTAAAAGCTTCTTGTTCTCTAGCCTCTTTGAGAAAGCTTGCAGTTTTTTGACTGTACTGCGTTGCTTGCTCTTCTTCAGAGGTTCTGAAACCATTTAGGTTCTATCCCTTGTATGATCAGTTGTATGTATTTCTCACTGCCTTTCTCAGTATACTGTTCTGAGTGTAGGTGCAGTTTGTACTGATTATATTTTCACTGAATCTGGTTCTGAAGTGCTTTCACTTTGCCCAGAAACTCAGGTGGCATGTAGTCTTCTGAAAAGGTTCATTGACCACCACCTGGTGTCAGATACTCTGTGAGTAAACGGATCTTGATTTTGTGGCTCTTAGTTTTTCACACAAGTTGTTTCAGTACTGGGTTGGTTGCTGTTCATATGTCTTTCATCAACTTGTCAAGTTTTAAGCATGCTTTTGCTTCTTCTGTTTCTTCTTGTTGCTTCTTAAGGTCATCAACTTTCTTCTTGAGCTCTTTCTGCTGTCTTTTTAGCAGTTGTTGACACATCTTTCAGCACTGATTCTCAGAGTGCTCATATCTTGTTTTGAGTCTCATGTTGACTTCTCAGTTGTTGACATCCTTTGAGTTTGCATCTGAATTCAGGGCTATTCAGATGCTATCACTGTAGTCTTCTTCTACCTGAGTTCTGTGAGTATTGGTTTCTTTGATCTCAGCTTTTTTTAGAATAGTTAATCCCTTTGATTGACCTGTTGTGTCATAACTGTTTTGTCCCTTCTTGAGTTTCTGTGAGTATCATTCAGCTCTGTCTTTGCTGCTCATATGTGTTCAGCACATGTTGTTGTAGCAAACTGTTCAGCTCAGGGCGTTGTGCACTACACATGTATCTGTTACTGTAACTTCTTTTCTCTCTTGTTGAGGTTTCTTGCAGGTTCTTGCAAGGTGTTCAGGCTTTTTACAGTTATAACATTTGTGAGTCTCTGCTCATCAAAGTTGAGGCTTATAGAGCTTGCTCATGCGCTGTTCTTGCTTCACTCATGGTTGCTGCTCACAATGCTTCTCAATTGCGTCAAGGTTCATAGGGTCACCTCTTCTGTGAGTATAATGTCTTTTTCACACCTTTGATGTGTAGTGTTCTGTATGCTTCATCTGTCATTCTCATTGATGACTGTTGATGTTGATGAAGATATTGATCATATTCTGAAGCTCTTCAGATTGATTCATCTTGGCTATCTCATCTTTAATAGTCTCATTGAGTCCTCAATAGTATTGTGATACTAAAGCGTCATTGTCTCAATCCATTAGGGCTGCAATTCACTGAAACTCTGCTGCATACTTGACTGTCAACTTATTCATCTTCAGGATGTGAAGTTGTCTTTCTGCTGCTTGTTTCTTGTTAACTACCTTGAAGGCTCTTTGAAGCTCATTCTTGAACTTTTTATAGTTGCTGAATATGAATTTCTTATTGTTCATTCATTTCTTTGGTGTCTTGTTGAGAAACTCATGCAGTTTGAGGTTAACTCAATCAAATGCTGCATCCTTGAGGTATGATACAATAAACAGGCCTTTGTTCATCTTGAACCTGAACTTTGCCTGATTGAATTCAATATATAACTTGAGCTTGATCAAGAAGGCTCACAGCTTTTCTCTCTCACCTGTGAACACATTGGGTGCCGGTACCTTGAGTACATCAATTGTTTGCTGAAGGCCTTGAAGGTTGACTTGACTTGTCAAAGCTGACTTTTACACACTGGTTGTCATTCTTATATCATAAGAGTGTTCAAAGTGTTACATTCTGATCTGAGATGCCTCAAATATTAGAGCTAAAGATTTGTGCTTGTTGATATAAGGGTCTCAGTGTGCAGTGTAGGGTAAACCAGTAGTTGGTAACTTGTATTGAGTTGAACACAACCCATTTTCATAGGGAAAATGGTTCTACTATATACTATAGGATTGCTGTGCTCACATTGCTCACTATAAAGCAATAGAGCTGATAGACCTACTAAGGGTCTATCTTCTCATCAGGCTCACCACAAGCATATAGAGCTGTGTGAGCCTATGTTCAGGTATATTCTTTTCTTGTGTATTCTCTAGAACATACTAGCTGGTTACAGTTTGACCATAACATTATTCATGCACAGAACACTACATGACTCTGAAAACTGTTTACATTCAGATAGAACCTTGTTTTGAATGAAATCATTGAACATGTCTGTATTCACCTTTTCTTTATAGACTTCTTATGTGATATAGCTGTTAACTGTATAGACTAAAAGAATGCTGTAATGCTGTTTTTTCTTAAAGAACTCTGTTGTGACTGCTTGTTTTTTCACAGCTACTCAATCATATTTTCTATCAGAGATGCAGAGGTTGAAGACACTTTCATCAATGAAGACTAGCTGTTGTGCATGTCAGCTACTTAACTACATCATTTAATTGTCACAAATCTTTTAAGATCACTCAGCTGCTCATTTTTAACACTAAAAATGACCTCATTAACTATGATGACAGTGACAAGAGCATGCTTACCTTCTTTCTTGATCAATTAACCTGTTTAAAGATAACTCAGACAGTAGCAATGCTGATCTTCACTTCATACTCATATTAAATATATCTCTGCACCTCATTCAGATATGCTGTGAGTTGATTCTCAAGAAAATTGAGTACACTCTATACTAATTGTTAGTAGATCAGGCCCACATATCTAGACAGAGACCTACCTCTGTCATAGCAGCAGTGAGTCATCTTGAGGCCCTCATCTTTGACAGTTGAGGTATAGTTACTGACCCCCATTGCCATAGGTTCCTTCAGAACCTCTCAATGTGCTTTTAACTATATTCTGTGGTCTGTGCTATAGTCTTAGAAGCCATTCCGCACTCCAGATCCATTTGTATTTGGCTCTTGATGATGTCATCCATTCTACAGGTACGCCCCATAGTGGTGATGATGATGACGGCGACAGCGACGTCGAATTGGGGGGTGGTGGAAAGGTTTTTTCGCAGGTTTTCTATACATTTTGTTAGAAAATTTCGCTAAATGACCTTTGGCGCAGAACTTCTAAAAAGCGCTGTAAAGCCAACGCGCACGTTCGGTTATTGGTGGCTACAATTAGGTAAGCCCCTGTTGGGCATGAACTTCAACCTTGCAAACGCCGTTCAAAAGATCATACCTATCCTTTTGCCATCATATCTAAGATAGTTGTGACCTTCGAAATTGCGGCACTATGCTGCGGTGGATCAAATCGCTCAAAGCGATATCAATCGCCAATACGGGCAGCGTCGCAAGGGATCATCTCGCCAACGAGCGGACCTTTCTCGCATGGACTCGAACGGGACTGGGGTTCATCGCCCTCGGCGTAGCCCTGGAGAAATTCGACGTCATGATGGCATTACCTTCTCCGCTCCTGCCGTTCGAGCGAGAGCAGACGAGGGCATCAGCGGTCGTCCTTGTTGGCTCAGGTAGCGGCTGTCTTGTACACGGCACGCTTCGATATTTTTCGATCGTCCGCTTGCTGCAGAAAGGGCTGTTCAGGCCGAACATTGCTGGCGTTACATTGGTTGCGCTCACGAGTATAAGCTTTGCGGCCGGTGGGACGGCAATGGTCATGTCAACACAGAGAAAGACGTGATCGGAAGGAGGGGTTGCCGCCCTTTTTGTTTGCGCTTTGCATCGATTACGAGGAACTAAGATCTTCTTCTGTGGAAGCCGAACAATCGGGATGCGAGAGAAAGTCCCCGTTGGTACTCGAGTGGGGCTGTGGCAGGCTTACGATATGTGTCCGCACGATTTACGGAAAGGTTCGGATGCGATTATTATCGTGGGTACAAATCTGAAAGTTCCGGCAGCGAGAAGATTGGCAAGAGGATTTTGCCAGCTGCCAAATCTGGGACCAGCTGTCCGGACGCAAGCGCCGAGAATATTCGAGCAACCGCCGTATCTCTCAGCTGATGGCTCCGAAGCTCCAAGATCAGCTCCTCCTTCAAAACGTTGATGTGAGGCTCGTATGTCAAGTCTTCAGTTTCCGACTCGCACATTGAGAGCATGGCTGCTGCCCATCGCACCAGCAATCCCAGATTACTTGACAACCGGGATTTGACAAGGCATTAACAAACCGGACATGCTACCTTTATTCGTCTCCGTTTGCGGAGAGTGCACGCGTTGATAACGACATTCAAGAGGGTCTTTCGACGTCTTGTCGAATCATCGCCACTGGAACCAGTACTTGAACCGGTAGAGGTACCACTACAGGCCGATGATGGCTGAGAGGACAAAGAGGGGAGCGAGTTGCAGATGCCTTGGCTTGACGTATCTGCTATGTATCTAGGCACAGCGATACTGGTGAGGGTTGACGCGAGGTTGGCACTTCTGCCAGCACTGCTGCTTTGAAGATAGATGAAAAATTGAACATTCTGTTATTAACATCATCTCTCATTTCTCAAGTCTTCTTTCTGTGACTTTATTTATGTAGTTGTTTTCTGAATCTCTTAAGATGTGCAGAACGTTATTGTCTGTGAATGCATGTGTGCGTTTTTGAGAAAGATACTTAAAATCCGTTAATGTCACACAGTTCTTTGAGTAAAAGAGATGCTGAAGAAGGTTCACAACTTTGAAGTTCAGATGAAGCTCAGTACAGAGAACAGTGTTAATAAGTGAGAGATGTGAGGCAGATAGAAGAGAACGAATTTTGAGATGTAGTTTATAACATGAAATGATGATAGATATATGTTCAGAGAAAGTGAGAGATGACACTAGTTCAAGGGAATGGCCACTGGTGGGTGCTGGCGAGTCGAGCTACTCTTCACACAAGTTGATATGATGTAGTTGAACTTTGTACCCTTCAGACACACTTGTCAGACCATCTGATCAAAGATAGATTTGAGAAAGCCTCTTCAAGTAGCGGTGAAGCCTTCTACTTCAGGTAGCCTCGAAACCTCGTGTCAGAAGACTACTTTCGAAGCAAAGCTGAGACCGCTCGTTGATGGTAGTGTCGGAAGAAGAAGTTTATTGAGTCACATAGTCAAACTGTATGCCATCTCGCAGACCTCACCAAAAGGGATTAAGAGTTCGATGACTCTGAGAACACACCGAGCAGCTTTGAGTGGCCAAAAAGAGCTTTCACTAAAGCTCGACGGGTTTGCAAGACAAGAAGGGTCCCAGGACAGAAAGGTCTCAGGACGAGTGATGTCTCATCGTCTTTGCCTCCTTTGCCTTTCTTTCTGCCGCATCCTTGATGAGCCCCGCTTCCAGCTCTCTCTCTCTTTCCGTCTCCCCCTCCTCCTCATCGCCTTGTTTCCGCTCGTATGCCCTTCGTCCACCTGTGGCAGTCAAAAGTATCAGCCGCAAATCATGGCCAAGGAAAACATAATGTTCATACTGAGATTCCTCTCGTACATAGCCTGACCAGTCTTTGAAGAGGAGCCTGGAGAGAGGAAGTAGAAACCGGCAACACTCGCTATCGCACCCGCAGCGACGATCCTGTAGGATGGACGGTAAGCACCATCTAGCAGGGCTGACTTGGGAGAAACGGTTGACGATGGCTTACCAGACCTCCACCCTGAAGATTCCACCCGGTGAGGAGGGGCCGGCTTCAGGTGCATTCTGGGCAACTCCACAGGCTCGGTCGATTTCTTCCGGTGGCCCTGCTTTACTTTGAGGGGTTGGGGAGGTAGGGAACTGTCTTGGCGCCGTTGATGAGAGAAGTCGCTTTTGACTGATGAATGGCACGCGTCTCGCGCAATGGCGCAGAACCGACGAAGACATATTCTCTCAGCTGTCGCAAATCGTGTAATTGTCAAGTATGGGAGCGCGTTTGGCTGCAATGCTGAGGTTGATGTTTCAAGAATACTCGAGGTTGTTGGTAATGGCATAAATCAGCGTCACGAGTGCGGCTAAACCGCCCGAAGCTTAGTGTCTCGCTGCAACGATTCTGTTATACCGCGGTACGAAGTACCATATACAGTCTTCATCCAAGTAAAGAGCGCTGTTCACCGACTAGGTTTTGTGAATATTGCCTCAGAATTCAATGCCTTGGAGTAGAATGGTCCAATGAATCAGATCGATCATACGGCTATATCACAACGTCAGATCAGAATCTACTTCTTTTCTTACAAAGGGAAGACGGGAGTCAGAAACTGAGGTGTTCACTCACCGCTCAGCTGCGTAGTTGTCCTATGTCGGCAGAACATTAATAGGGAGGTTTTGCAACCGAAACACTTTTATTTACACTTTTATTTACACTTCTAGAAGTGGTTAGCGTATGCACTAGGCCTAATCAGGACATATAAAAATGCGGCAACATTTATATGCATATAGCAGTAATAGTAATAATAAACACCACATCATGAATACTGATGATGAATTGGTTCTTGCTCTTTTGCTATATGTTTATATACTTAAATACATTCAATTAGAAAGGCTGTGACACCTCTACATTTTTTTCATTAAATATCAATTGTTTGAATTCTCTTTGAATGCATAAGACAAAGAACAACAACATTGTATGATGAGGTAGGTGTTTTTCTTCTATATATACAGTCATTAATAGTATTTATTAGGTTTACTAAACAAGAGATTTGCATCATTCTTTCATTTCTAAACCTTAAATCTGTTTAATGATAAACACAATACACTTTCTTTTCTGAGCTAGCCCTTAGCCTTGTTCTTGTTTGTCTGTTGTTTTCACAGCAACTATTTAAACTTACACTCTTTTTTAAACAATCTGTGACTTATCTATTCACAGTTTACACAGATACAATTGAGTATTTATGTTAACAATACAGCAAGATGCTCTGTTGACATTCTATTCTACAATATTAACATTTATGACAGTATTCTCAGACAATAAAAAGAGCTGATGAATGAAGAGAACAAGAAACAATTTGAGGGTTTGTGAATGAAACATTTCAAGAAACCTGCTGTTCTCAAAAAGAGCAGCAAGTGATGTACTCAGAGTATAAAAGGCATCACAGCTTTAAATATCAGGCAGTGATATGTTCAGACAGCTTAATTGAATCACTTACAGGTCTCTATGAAGAAAAGATTAATGACCATGTCATTGTTTGAGACTTCAGCCTGAAACAGAACCTTCAGCAGGTCTGTAATGGTTAAAGACAGCTGTTTTTGTTTGAAGATCAGGCCTACAAACATCTAGATGAAATCTTTGAGCCTTATTGAGAAGAAAGAACTCTCACTGACAACAAAGTGATCTTTAATCACTGTCTTTCAAGTATACAAATTGCAATCAAACAGGCATTTGAGCAGACCCAAAATCTATGAACCTACAACATCTTTGAAATTCAATTGCATTCTGAACTGCAGCCAGTGGCTGCTTACTACTTAGTAAGTGTTTTACTAATCAACTGCTACACATGCATATGTGAGAGTAGTGCAGCTGAAAGTCAATTTCTTGTTCTGCCTTCTTCTATTGAGAAGTATTTAATATCAGACTAAGTTTCTTCTCTTTTCTTTTCTTTTCTTTCTAGTGCTTGTAATATAGCTGACATGTCTTTTCTAGCCTATTCAAACAGCTCAGAACCTCTGAGTCTTTCACACTTTCTGCTGTTCTTTCTGTCATTCTTTTTGTCACTCTTTCTGCTGTTCTTTCTGCTGCTCTCATGTCTTCTGATTTGTTTTGATGTTGACTCTGCACAGTAAGCACCTTTACATACTTTGTCAAAGCTGTTTTGAGGCCTCTGATACTGGTATCATTGATGGTGACAGTCAATAATTGTTGTATTCAGTGAGGTTGTTTTAAACATTGTCATTCTGAACAGAAGACAGTAAAGACTGCTGAGATGATGAAGGTACTGCAGAAGAGAATAGAAGATGGTATACTGGTTTGAGTTTTCTTTAAATTCTCAGAGAATGAAATAAAAGAAGAGAAGAAGAAGAAGTATGAGCATTTATGACCCATATGCTGCATTAAGTTGTCCCTCACCCTTTCTTCTGTTTGAATCTTTTTGATCTGCTGTTTAACTATCTTCTTTTTCTTTTCTGAGTCATGATTATGACTATTGACAACAGTTATTCAGTCATCAATTGCCTTTATAAAAGTGCTTTTTTGATCTTCATTTTCTGTTTTAAGCATACTCAAATGAACTAATCTTTCTTCTATTAGTTTATTGACTTGTCATTTCAGATTGACATAATTCTGTTGTCTGTTCTTGACAAATTGATGTCATATATCAGCTCAAAAGGTCATACTACTCTTCTGCAGACCATATGCTAACTTATTCTTTAAACATAGTTGCACTAAAGACATGTTCTCATCCTCTGTCAATCATACATTTCTGACATCTTTTGAATTTAATTTCATTCTTGTATTCAACATAATAAATGCAGCAAGGGTGAAGAACTCAGTAAAAGAAAGAACAATAGATTGATATGAGAGAAGGGCAGAATCAATGAATATATTGAATGAGGTAAAAGATCTTAAAGAATAAAAAAAAGGCTCAGAGGTTGCAGATCAGGTAAACTGTCTGATATCAGATTCAGTTAAAGCAGAGAAAGAACTCTGACAATCTGAAATGTTGATTTGAAAGCTATTTTGAGACATTTTTATAGGGTTATTTTATATCATCACAGCATAATGAAGACTCATCATTGCACAGTGATGAACTAAAATATATGTTTAACCTATTCTATAGATCACTATACTTAATTAGTGAGGTGTTTTTTGCTTACACTTGATGTAAGTGAAAAACACCTTGAGACCCTTGTGACTGCCTGATCTGAACAGGCTAACCTATTTAGTGAAGTGTAAATAAAAGTGTTTCGGTTGCAAAACCTCCCTATTGTCATTTGCGCCAATTACATTTGCCAATCTTCTGCAGGGTTCGTCGGGGCCTAACGTGATCGGGGTTAGTGAGTCCTCGGTCCGGATACGTTCACTATATGATCATATATTACTGAGCAATGAACGGCATACAAAGGATGTCAAACAAGAATTTGCTCAGGATTATCATGCAGCGGGTTGTACTTCGCGCATAATGATTCGTGGTGTGAAATTGCGGAGGCAACGCTTGAGCTTTCTCACCCCGGATATGGGGGATGGAGTCCGCACTCTGTACGCAATGTATAAGACTTGACACGGCCGCCCATTTGGCGAGTGTATTATACTCAAACCATCTAAATTCTATTACAAGGTTATATATACTTGAACGTATCACTATCTCCATGGCCTACGTCTCAAGCGAGACCGTTGTCGCCATCGTGTTCGGCATCATCATGACTGTCGTTGGTGTCGGTACATGGCCGGATGGTCGCCGCCGGTGGGTGAAGAAAGGTGACAGACTTCCGCGACCGTACGGCTGTTCACAGTCGCTGACAGGGCGTTAACCTAGCTGCGGAACCCGAGAACATCGAGCTCATGCACGGAGCCAATCGAAGAGTACGTCACCAGATCCAAGACGATAGTCCAGAGCGGTCGTCTGGAGGTCATGTCCGCGGGTTGACACGTGGTTTGGAATACCAGGGTGAGCTTCTGCTGCTCAACGTTGTTGGCGAGGGCGGACTGATGTGGTTCATTAGAACCGGCCGAACTCGAGGGGTGAACTGAGTGAAGTATACAACACCGGAGGAATCATAGACCTTATTTGGATGTTGGAGCGCCCAAGAGTACTTCGATATCTCTCGGGAGCAGTGAGGTTGATTGAAGAGCAAGCTCCGGGCTGTCTTGTCGACGGTTCTTTACCGCGCCTTCTCTGCGAAACCTCTTTCTTCGAGATCACTAGCTTCGATAGATGGACTAGGCAGAGACGCATCTGCTAGATTCTCTGCCGTATCATCAAGCGTTTTGTATGCCAGTAGATTCTTCTTAGGTTCACCAGGACCATTAGACTTGAATTGATAGCCCCTGGCCCTGTGTGGCAGTTAGATCCGTCCTATAGACCAACATGGCAAAACATACCTTGGCCCTTGGCCAGTCTTCTCTGGCAACTTTCTCTCGTATACCTCTTCGAACCTTTCTCTGTCCTCATCATAAGCGCCATTACTGATACTTTTTCTGATACCCGCGAAGAATGCATCAAGGACTTGATGGTTATGTATCTGTAGCAAAACCCAGCCAAGCATCTCTTTTGCCGAAAGAAGATGCTGAATGTAGGCTCTATGATGCTTCGTACAGCTATAGCACTGGCAGCCAGAACGCAAAGGAGAAAGGTCACTGGCGTATTGTGAAGACCACATATCCAGGCCGAGAGACTCTGGGGTCCCTTGCTGACTTTCAGATGAACAAGGAAAGGAGTAATCCAATGCAATCCCAGCGTCGGTAGCTGCGCCAACGAAAGGGATCGTCAGGATATCCATGCCCAGTGAAATATTCCGAAGGACTTCCTGCGGGCTGCTGGGCTCGTCCAAGGATAAGCGAGGCAGGCCCAACAAGGAGTCCGGAATTACAGAGACAGATCCGGCGTTATAGAGCGCCAAACCGTGGACATGGCATTTCATCTCGTCCTGCAACTGGTTCAGATAGAATGACTGCTGTTCCTGCTCCACAGGCAGGATGGGTGCAAACAACGAAGGGCGGTACGCATCTACAGACGCGTCTTCCACTTCTGTAATCCCAGTGATTATCTCTTGTGTCCAAGCGGTAGTCCGATCCCCCATTTTGCCCACTCTCTTCAAGCCTGATCTCTGCCCCAAGACCAAATCTCCCATTCCGATAACTATATCCGGCCGCAGCTTTCGGATAGCATCCACGTAGTCTGCAGATTCAAGTTGTCGAAACCCAACAGAGGTCAGTATCGAAATGGCAGAGTGCGTATTTGAAGCCGGACATGACACTGGAGGGCTACGTCGAGGGCCCAACACCAGCAGTGCGTCTTGTTGCAAGGTTATGAATTGACGAAGTGGAGAGATCAGGCGCGAAGAAGGGGTATGGTAGATAGGAGGAACTTCTCTGGGTGCTTTCTCTATGACTTGCAAGCTCCAGTGAGAGCAGGTGTGTCAGTCAAAGGGCTAGGAGGCCTGCAAGTGGCCGCTCACAGTCTTCAAGAGCAACGTGCACGCCCGTGATACTGGTATGCTTCTTCATTATGTCTTGAGAAAGATGAGGTACAGCACCCCTAGAGCTCAAAGCTATGTAGTGCGGTGTCTGCATCGGTATCCGGCCCTTCAAGGCGATGCTACCTAATCTTGGGCCCATAATTGATAGCTTGGGCTCGAGAACGGTGAAGAAAAGTAACTCTGATGGCCATTGAACGAGCGTATTCGACGTGGCAGTAGCCATTATACGGCTGTTTAGAGTTAAGTACATGTACTCGAGTACTCGGCCAGAAGTGACAGTCGGTGCAAGATGGCCGCTAAGCTCAATACGAAACAAACCTAGTGGCTCGAGGTCTTAAATCTACCTCTCGTCTTCTCATCTGCCAGATCATCGATGCTAACTCTCGTTATGGAAGATGATATCTCGCAAATTGTCACACATTATTTAGGTCAGACAGGTTCTGTCCATGGTGCTTAGAGTATACATAGGCTTGGCGACCTTCGCTGATCTCAACTACATCCGCGACTTCTTCCTGGTTGTCTGGTGGCTTTGAGCTTCTGATGGAGGCATCCATGGGTCACCAATCTCGAGGCACGCTGATTGTGCTGGAGGGCTTGGACAGGTCTGGGAAGTCCACTCAATGCACCTCTCTAGTGGAGACTCTCCAACTACGAGGGAGGAAGGTCAGACACTTGCGATTTCCTGGTGAGTGATATGGTTGATCGAAGTATTGACTCTCTGGTATTGAGCGGTGACTAAATGTGCGATAGACAGATCAACGCCAATTGGTGCTATGATAGATGCCTATCTCAGAGGCCACGCTCAACAGGAGGATCATGTTATCCACCTCCTGTTTTCATCGAATAGGTGGGAAGCAGCTGAACGGATTAAAGCTGAAATCGCAAGTGGCACTACTGTGGTCATTGATCGCTACTACTACTCTGGCATTGTCTATTCTGCAGCGAAGGACAACCCAAGCCTCAACCTAGCATGGGCGAGGGAACCTGAAGTCGGACTACCACGACCAGACATCTGCATTTTCCTTGATATCTCCCACAGTGAAGCCGCCAAGCGAGCCGGCTTCGGCTTGGAAAAGTATGAGAACGACAAGACGCAAGGTCGGGTGCGGGAACTGTTCCACAACCTACTGACGTTGCCTGATAAGGAAGACTTCTGCGTTATCGAGGCAGATAAGTCAAAGCAAGAGGTTGAACAGAAAGTGCTTGACGCGGTCTTGGCTTGCATGCGACGGTTGGAGGCCAATGACACTCCTTTAAGAAGTGTACTCCCATGGCCTCAACAAATCTCTACCAATGGCGTTTCCTGAAAACTGGTCCGTGCTTCGAACGGAATCGAAAGTGTCCCTTCACGTTTTGCTCGGGGCCATCAGAAACGCGTTAATGTAAGGCAAGCCTGTGCTTCGACAGCCAGCTAGCCCAGCTATGGAGGTGCAAGGAATCAGTTTGAGTATCCCTAGCATAGGACCTCTGCATCATCCCAATCGCTCTCCTCGATGACTATCTCCGATCTCGCGCTTTGTAGTTGCGATTTGCAAGGACTTTCTGCTAGGACCGCTCGAGAAGTGTCAGAATCTGCGCTGGTAACTGACATGATGTCGTCCTCCTCATCCACTCGGTATTGCCAGCCATCATCAGATAGCGTAGCGTCGCCAACACCTGCTGCACGCAGTCCACCCGCTGCTTCATCCTCATCAGCCTGCAAGTGCTCTTCTTTCTCCACATTATCCTCGTGGTTGGCTTCTAAAGCTGAGGAGGTTTGTTTCCCCGTTGCGGTCTTGGCTTTCCGTTCTCTGGGTTTCTTCATTAACTTCTCCATCTCTTTCTCTCCACGCATCCTTAGAGTCAATTCTCTCATAAGGTCCACCCATCGGATTGGGTTTTTACACGTCGGACACCTTCCTTCTGTTGGTATCAAAGCGTCCGCCAACACATCGTTGGCAAGGAATCGAGACGACAGACAGGTCATATGCGAAGCTGCTCGGCAGCTATCTACCGGACAAACCACAACCATACCCGTGTTCTGATCGACGTGCTTATTACAGACAGCGCAACCTGTCACCTCGCCTTCGGCCAACAAGAAGAGACACTTCTCCAGATGCTCCTTCAGACCTCCATACGCAACGTCCACACCCTCTAGCCCTCCATTCCCAATCGCATCAGGCATTCGCTTGCTCTTTGTTTGGTTACGCCTCAAGACATCCTCACCTGCCTCATCTGCGGGCTGCTTGATGTCAAGACCTATTTTAATTCCATCCCTGATCACACCATCGACTTGCTCACCCCAGCGCTGCCAGACATGATACACGTCCTCGCAAAAGAACCGTACTTCGAGAGGCCAGCGCGCGAAACTTGGAACACGTAGCAGCAAATTCAGGTTGGAAAGCTTATCTGTAAGAGAGATTCGTGGTCGAGCTGGTCGCCGGCGTGTACGTCCTGTTCTTGGGGATATTCGGACTTTGGTCTCGCGAATGGTAATGCGCTGTTCCTCCGCGATTCGGCGAGTAAGATGGGTATTCTGCCACGCCCATCTGGGAGCTCTTAGCAGGACTACACAGCACGATATGAAGCAGAGCTGTCTCCACTCTGATGCAAACTTGAACCAGGTAGTTTATATCCGCCCATGTCCCCGAATAAGAGCCTTGGGCGCAAGGAATAGCAAAAGTAGAACAAGTAAACAATGGCAAAGAACACAGGACATCAGTGACATACTCAAACTGCAGAGCCGCAATATTGGACGGAAATCCTGTAACGAGGCATGCCATCTCCCATGGTCTCAGGGTATCGCGCGCAGTCTTAGCGGCGCCGCCATTACTGAGGCCATTGTGCTGTCGTAATCGACGCACTGGATTTGGTGTTGAGCCGATGTAGATGCTGGCGTGCCTTACTGTTGAGCGTAAGAGGTAGCAGCAGTAGAATGCTGGTATTGGGCGAGTGTCCATGCCGGGGTTTGTCTTTGCTTCGGGCGCATATCGATGGTGATCCAGCGCTGTTGACCGATGGTGTTTATTCACAGCGCGTTGATTATTGTAGTCATAAGCGATCGGCTAATCTTTTCGGGATCTGGTGGCTGGTTATCTTACTGCATCCTTGTCGGTAAGGTAGAGGACCGACCTTACGAAAGGCATAATAAGCAATCATCAAAGCATGACCTTCAAGAACAGCGTCGATAGTTGCTGATATTCGCGGAGAGCAGCGAATATCTCTTGGACCCTTTCACAGATCTATCAACGGCAGACATCTGCGCTGATTGCTGGGCATGGGCCACCCCAAGACTAAAAACTGCACCTTTCCTATGTCAGAATAGAGACCAATTGCGGAGAGAGAAAGGGTAACTGAATCTGAGTCTAGGCTTGCGATAATGCCTTCAAGCTGTCAAGGCATCAGACTCCCACAATATCATTAGATCTGATGCACCGTCATTGTAGACTGCCGAGATCCATTGTTCATTGAGACGAAGAACAATGCAAATACAGAACTCTTAATTTATTGTTTCTCTAGTTGTAGCTTACCGTATCGATTGATGCCTTAGATATTCTTGGTATTATTTGTAAAGTAAAGTAAGTACCTTGACCCGCTTCGCTTGCCTCGCCCATCTTTCCGCCCTCACTACTGAGCTGCGCTCTCCCTCTCCCTCTGTCGAAGTAAATATCGGCTTGGTGTCTTATGGACCTTGCGGCAGGAATCGTCTGAGTGAGCCTGCATTCTGACTTGCAATATTCACATTCACTGCCATCACGCGCGAGCTGCCAGCCGCTTGCATTTTGCATTATCAAGTCATTCTTTCGTTCATGCCTGGGCCAAATCTGACTCTGGTCTATGTGCACTTCCATCTCTACCTCGACGACTTTACGACAACTGCATAACGATCCTAGACGCTCACTCTAGACGACTATAATCTCGAATAACTATCGACGATCGCACCACCTTCTATATCTGGAGATTCTCAGCCATAAAATATTTAATTCAAGATGGTCGTCCCTCCTTCCACAGGAGGGAATTCCTCCACGAGCACCGCAGTCCGAGCCTCTCCAACAAATGGCGTCTCTCAAAGTCCGCAGACTAATTTTCCAAGCAACGGCACCTATCCAGTCTATGCAAACCACATCCCGCTGAGCGTGCGGCGAGCACCACCCCTAGACATGTCGAGCGTAGAGAGGCGCGGCCACCCCCTCGCCCAACGGGAAACAAATAAGAGGATAAGGCCCCATGGACTACAGGAAGCACCGACCTTTAGACCGACGGAGGAGGAATTTCGGGATCCGATGGAATATATGCGGAAGATTGCTCCGGAAGGAAGCAAATACGGGATCTGCAAGATTATACCACCCGATAGCTGGAAGCCGGGATTTGCGGTTGATACTGAGGTATTTAGGGACATTTTCGCAGTTCAGAGACTTTTGGGTTCTTTCAATCTTATTATCAATGGAAACTGCACATGCTATATTTGGGACAGTCTTTCGTTACATTTGAGGTATTCAGCTAATGTTGGTGAAGAAATTCCACTTTCGTACGAGAAGACAAGAGCTTAATTCCGTTGAAGGAGGTGTGTTGCCAACACTCGAATCCTATTATTGAGCCATCAATACCATCCACGTGGGCTGCTGCTAACTGGGCCCAGGCACTCGTGCAAGCCTCACTTACATTGATCAGCTTGCAAGATTCCACAAGCAGAACGGTGCCAACCTCAATCGCTTTCCATGCGTCGACAAACGACCGCTTGATCTTTACAAGTTGAAGAGGGCGGTCGAGACTCGAGGTGGCTTCGAGAAAGTATGCAAGCTGAAGAAGTGGGCAGAGATTGGACGAGACCTTGGATACAGTGGGAAGATCATGTCGTCGCTTTCAACATCGCTCAAAAATTCCTACCAGAAGTGGCTTCATCCGTATGAAGAATACGTCAAATTCGTGAAACCTGGCACGCAGCCGCAGCTCGAATTCGAGTGTGGTGGTCCGCTCACTCCATCGCCAGCTGACTCTCCCATGAAAAAGTCGCATAACCACACACCGTCAAGTCTTCGAGGGGAATCGCCTCCGATGCGCGCTTCGGTTGCTTTAAATGCGTCCCTTAAAGAGGATGACGACTGTGCAGAGGCGAGTACACCACCAGTAGAGGCACCTCGGCCCGTCCAGTCGTCAGGGTTCACGGCTGTCAACGCAGGAGGTTTCACGCCTGTCAATGCATCACCGGCGGCTTTCACTGCAGTCAATGCATCGAATCCGGCAGCGCAGCGGGAGTCCGAGAACGGTGCTTCGACACCCCGACGATCGGCTGAGAGTCCAGTCACTTCATCAAAAAATACTCCCGAGTATCGTCCTTCAAACCTGGGCACAGCACCCTTGACAAACGGACACACTTCAAATCATCTGAAGCGACACCTTAGTCATGAGAGCCTCAATGGAGATTCTCAAACGGATTCCGGCACTGCAAATGGCGATTGCGACAGCAGCACTGGTCGGAGAAGTAAGCGACTGAGAAAAGGTACGTACATGCATGGCATCGTACTAGCGTTGCCGGCGAAATGGATTCTATGCCGGATGGGCGCGACTGTCCTAGGATTTGTCGCATCGCTCGCATTGATGATTGGTGGTGCTCTCTGACTAACGTTCGATGCAGAAGCGCCTCCGACGGTTGCGGGATCGCACATGAGCCTGTTACGTCCGGCAACGCCGCGCATACCTGGTGAAGCCGGCAGTGGTAAACCAGGAGAGGTAATTTCCAATAATATTTTCGGTGGGGTCATCAGTATCTAACAATCCTGTAGAAGTGCGAAGCCTGCGGTAAGGGCGATGATCCAACTTCCATACTGCCGTGCGACGGCTGTGAGAACGGATACCATAAATACTGTCTTGATCCCCCACTCAAGTCGGTTCCTGACTACGACTGGGAATGCCCAAGGTGTCTGGTTGGCACCGGCGAGTTTGGCTTTGAGGAAGGGGGCATCTACTCACTCAAACAGTTTCAGGAGAAAGCGCACAATTTCAAAGAGAGCTACTTTGGGCCGAAGATGCCGTTTGATCCAGTGCTCAATAGCAAGCGACTCGTCACCGAAGACGACGTAGAGCGAGAATTCTGGCGGCTGGTTGAAAGTCTGCTCGAAACAGTGGAGGTCGAGTATGGAGCAGACATCCACTCGACGACGCACGGGAGCGGCTTTCCCACGATAGAGAAGAATCCTTTAGATCCATATTCGACAGATCAGTGGAATCTCAATATCCTCCCGCTCCACCCGGAGTCGCTCTTCCGTCATATCAAGTCCGACATCTCTGGTATGACTGTGCCATGGCTGTATGTAGGCATGTGCTTCTCGACCTTTTGCTGGCATAACGAAGATCACTACACATATTCTGCAAACTACCAGCATTTCGGCGCTACCAAGACCTGGTACGGTATACCGGGCGCAGATGCGGACAAGTTTGAAGAAGCCATGCGACAAGCAGTGCCAGAACTTTTTGAGTCGCAGCCAGATCTTCTCTTCCAACTGGTCACGCTCTTGCCTCCTGATCAGCTCAAGAAGGCAGGCGTGAATGTCTACGCCCTCGATCAGAGGGCTGGCCAACTCGTGGTCACGTTTCCTCAAGCATATCACGCCGGCTTCAATCACGGCTTCAACTTCAACGAAGCTGTCAATTTCGCCCCGCACGACTGGGAACCGTACGGTGAGGCAGGTGTGGAAAGACTGCAAGCTTTCAAGCGACAGCCTTGCTTTTCGCATGACGAGCTGTTGCTGACGGCGGCGGCGAGAGACACGACAATCAAGACGGCCAAGTGGCTCGCTCCAGCTCTGGAGCGCTTAAAAGAGCGAGAGCTTGAGCAGCGACAAGATCTGATACGACGGCACAAGGACTTCAATGACCACTATTGCAAGATCGACGAACCGGGTGTCGAGTCAGGTCCCCGCTGTGAGCTTGGATTCGAGAAGGAAAATAATAGCGTTGCAGATGAGGAGTACCAATGTAGCTTCTGCAGGGCGTACACTTACCTATCTCGATTTCAATGCCATAAGACTTCGAAGGTGATATGCTTACTGCACGCCGGCAGCTACGAATGCTGTGATGCAACGGATGAGCAACGTCTCACGAACGCGGACCATAGCCTTCACTATGGTTTCACGGACGAAGCTCTGGGGAGCATTGTCCAAAAGGTTGTCGACAAAGCAAGGATGCCGGAGGCATGGCAAGAAAAGCTCGACAAGGTCCTGGACGATGAGGGAAAACCTCCGTTGAAAGTATTACGATCACTTGTGAGCGAGGGTGAACGCATACCGTATGATCTTCCGGGATTACCTGACCTGAAAGCTTTTGTTGATCGGTGTAACGAGTGGGTTGAGGAAGCGACCAATTACATCACGCGCAAGCAACAGAATCGCCGCAAGAACGAGAAAGCTTGGCGGAAGGGAAATTCCGCCAAGGCTGCCGAGTTGGAAGAACGCGACCGCGAGCTGCGAAAGATTGAAAATGTCCACAAGCTGTTAGCAGAAGCAGAGCACATTTCTTTCGACTGTCCAGAAATCACGACTCTGCGCGAGCGTGCTGAAGCAATTGCGGACTTTCAAAAGAACGCGCAGGACGCATTGCTGCAACCTACGCTACACTCGACACAAGAGTTCGAAGACCTCGCAGAATTGGGCAAAGGCTTCAATGTTGACATTCCTGAGGTCGAAAAGCTGGACAAGGTCGTCCAGCAGATGAAGTGGAACGATCAGGCTAAAGAACGTCGCAATCAATTTCAGACGTTGACCGACGTAGAAAATCTGATCCAGCAAGCTCTCGGTCTTGGTATCCCCGAGCACAACGAGCACCTCGTACACTTCAAGCAACAGAAGGAAGCCGGGGAAATGTGGGAGTCAAAAGCCAAAGAGCTTATGGCCGTGGAGGCAGTCCATTACCAGCAGCTGGAGGCTCTTTCACACCAGGCTTCCACTTTACCCGTCTCGCGCGAGACATTGGCCGCGGTCGATGGCATTTTGACTAAACAGAGAGAAGCCCACAAGCAAATCGTGTCACTGTACGAGAAGAGCAAAGACCCAGACTTCAAAAAGCGGCCCAAGTATCGAGAAGTCCGTGATGTCATGGAAGGCTTGTCGGAGCTAAATAGCAAGCCTACCGGTACAATCGATCTCGAGAAAGAGCAGAAGCGTCACGAGGACTGGATGCGAAAAGGAAAGAAGCTTTTCGGCAAGGCAAACGCTCCGCTGCACATCCTTCATGCGCACATGACCTATGTCGAGAACCGCAACGCCTACTGCTTTGAGCTACAAGATAAACCAAGGATGCCGGTGGAACCCGCTTCGAGAGAGCACACGCCCGAGAACTCCCAGGAGACCCAAGAGCTGAAATCAATAAGAGATGTCTTCTGCATTTGTCGTCAACCAGAGGCTGGGATGATGATCGAGTGCGAGCTTTGTCACGAGTGGTAAGTCTTCCAGAACCCAC
>JAABUP010002297.1_pt1 | contig 37564 bp, 37 predicted proteins | sample 5559201 | NCBI WGS metagenome assembly JAABUP01 (sample SAMN10711887, study PRJNA513373) | rock metagenome | isolation source: Antarctica rocks | place: Antarctica
TGCATAAACAGCTTTAAAAGATTTATTAAGAATCTTAATGTCTGTTTTATATAATTGAAGTTAAAGAAGTTATATAAAGCTTAAAGATTTAATGTCTGTTATTTAACATTTACTATTCTTCTTTTACATTACTATAACAACTGTAAATTAGTGAAGAATTGTTAAAAATTGTGCAGTTCTGTATTAAATCATTTTAGGTTCTGTTCTGAGATCATATAACCTCAACACACATAAAACTTAGCTAGATATTATTCTAGTAATCTAAGCAATACAAGAACATTTATGTTAACTTTATTACATTTAACAGGTTATAAGTCTGACACTATACATTTAGAACATTTTAATTGTCTTTATTCTGACAGTTTTTATCTCACTGTTCATGAAACCGCGGGTCTTCACATCTGTCCGTCATTCTCATGTCAGCGATTACTTTGCGCCTCCCTCTCACCCCGATAGCAAAGAGTCTAGCCCGAGGAGGAGGTCTTCGCCCGACCATGCAGCTACAAGCTCGCCAATCATTGCAGAGCCTAGATCTCACCCGTCGAGCTTTGGTGCCGATGGAAGCAAGAAACGTACGCCGACGGACTCTTCGTCGCCCAAGGAACGCCGCAAGCGCCTGTTCACGTCGAAGAAGTCAAGCATCCATCGCAGGGTTGCTGATGATTCCGACTGGCTGATCGAGAAGGTTCTGGCTCACAAAACGGTTCAAATGGCCAACCGGTCCATTCGACAATACTGTATCAAATGGTCCGGACGTCCAGATATCGAGAATACCTGGGAGTCAGAGGAGGGTCTGGAGGGTGCAGATGTCGCGCTGAAGGACTACCGCGCCAGTGCTGCTTTGCGTAGCATGAGCGAAGACGAGGCCTCCCAATCTCCCAATAGTCTTCGACTTGGAGGAAAGTGAAAGTTGACAGTGTTGCACTCAAAGGTAGAGATACCAAACCTGGTATTGTCGGCGTTCTGTTGCGAATTAGCGATCTGTTGTGTCGATAGTGATGACATGGCCTTTCGAGACACATGAGCATTGTCCTCATTCTTTGCCATTTTACTTGCAGTACAAGCGCTTCCGAACGGCTGTGGAAAATGTTGCACGTTTCCCCTTGTGGTTCTGACAGATAGCGAAGAAGAACTCGAAACCTGAGATTGCAAAAGCGTGAGGTGTGTTCTTTGGTATAGAATTTATTGAGTTGTCCACTACGATGAGTATAGCGCTCAACGCCACTTTTACACTAGCTATGAAGATGTAGGATGACTTCCTCAGGCCATAACCCATGCTCTCCCTTTCCCCCTTGTTGCATTGCGTCAAGATGGTCGTAATTAGAGCGCGTGGACTTTCTTCACGGGACCAAGCAAGCGTCTCCCATCCATGATCCTTCACTGCGCACCTTCCGAACAGGTGGCTGCCTACCTGACGTGTTGAACATGATTTCAGTACTCTGGCCAGTCATTGTCTACCTCCTCTTTCCACGCTTTAAACCCACCCCTTACATCGCCTATGTACCGCCTTCCCTGGCTATCCAAACCCGCCTCTTTCAACCTTCGCACGGCCAATTGTGAGTCGTTGCCTAGGCGGCAGACGAAATAAATAGACGTAGTGAGGTCATTGCTTTGTGGGAGCCAAAAGGGCTCAGCAGACGTTGACTCCGCAGCAGTAGACTGCGGCAGCGCCTTTCCAGCCATCAAGTCAGAGAATGGGACATTGACACTCCCATCCAGGTGGCAGATATCAAATTGTACTTTTTCTCGTATGTCAACAAGGATGTACTGGCTTCCAGGCTTCTTCCGCAGCGCCTGGAAGTCCTCCGCAGAGATACGCTCCTCCTTTCGGAGAAGATTGGGGGGCTGAAATACGCCGCAGAATTGAGCGTAGTCGAGAGATCCTGCAAGCAGAGACTGCAAGGTGACTGGAGCCTTTTCGGAACAAGCCATACAACGTGGCCGACGCGAACGAAGGCGTACGCTTCGAAAACGTGGCGAGCCGTAGGCGGAGAACAGGAGCAGCGATGGCGCTTCAGGTTGCTCGTGAGGCTCATTCAGAGATCCATTGGTCTCTGCTGAGGAGTCTAGGCCGGCTGTGATCAGTTTCAGCCCCTCCAGTGCCTGCAGAACGCCCATGACTCCGACCACTGGCCCGAGTATCCCTCCATCACCGCAGCTGATGACGCTTTCAGCGGGTGGGGGTTTGGGGAAGATGCATCGGTAGCACGGTCCCCCGGTCGAGTTTCCAGGTGGTTTTGGCGGGTTGTTTAGCGTCATGAGCTGTCCTTCTGTTCGTAGAGCGGAGGCCGACACGAGGGGCTTGCCCAGAAGTACGGCTGCGTCGGAGATGAGGTAACGGGATTTTGGATGATCTGTACAATCGAGAATGAGGTCGTATCGAGCAAAGATAGCAGGAGCTGTTTGCCCTGTCAGGTGTTCGTGGTGCAGGTTGTATTTTGTGTTAGGGTTAAGACTGCAGGTCAGATAGCGCACCCTGATGGATTCATGACAGTCAACGTACTCTTGTAAGAACTCAATGGCGCTATCTACTTTTGACACGCCGACTTTCCTAGTATTATGCACAATTTGCCGGTGTAAATTGGAAATTTCCACCGTGTCTCCATCAATCAGCCCTAATGTTCCAACACCTGCTCCTGCCAGGTATGCTGCCGCGGGACATCCTAAACCGCCAATTCCGACAATCAACACCGATGACCTTTTCAGCCTTAATTGACCTGCCGGGCTCCTCGTCAGTATAGGCAAAGCAGGAGCAGCAACTTTGCGCTCACCTTGTAGGCCAACTTCTGGCATTATCATCTGCCTTCCATATCTTCTATATTCTTCTTGTAATAGAGGCCATCTCAAGAAGTCTCGCCGTGCAGCGGTCCCCGGTAACCTCTCTTCTGGGACCGAATCCGCGTTGTCCGGTAGTGTTGGGCTTCGCTCATTGGGACCGGTGGTGTCTTCGTTCTCAGCAGTTGCCCGGCTTTCAGCATTGGTGAGCCGGAGTCTTAAGCTGGCAAGCTCCACCTCAAGGTTGACAATGTGGTTTCGTAAGCTCTGCACATCTTCGTCAGCGCTGGCCATTTGATACTAAGGTGCTTTGTGTTTATGGCACGAGCCTTGGCAAGCTTAACGGATTATCAAGGCACCGGTAGGGCTGACATCCCTCCACGCTAAAGGCCACAACTTCGCACGCCCAACAGCTTCATACCATGATCATGGTAATCTTCCAATATCCAGACCAGACAAGCCACGATTCTGACAACATCATAGGCGCCGGTCAACGGTAAAAGTCCCGCGTTCAGAGCCTCTTCGGCCACGTCAGGCTCTGGCTCCATCTCACGATCACGAATTACACCCACAAGGATCGACGACAGTGAGGGCTTCACCACTACGAAGAAAGACAAGCGGATAATCAAACACTCGACGTTTGTTTCGAGAATCGAAAAGCCCAATTCCAATAGCAAGAAGCGTAGGAGGCCTTCGAAGAACCTGGTCGCCAACCTAGAATCACTTGCAAATGCTCTACCCGATGATGGAGGGACAGAAGACGTCTTTGATCCTGCTAATGCCAAGATACGGCACAGAAGCTTGAAGAGTAGGCCCGGTGCGATGAAGCGGAAGGAGAAACTGGAACGGATGGAGAGGGATAGGTTTGCTAAAAATATGGCGCAGATGGCTGGGAGAACAGCTGCGGCGTCTACAGAGGGTATCAAGGGAACGGAAGCAACTACAGCTGAAAGCATTGGTACATCGTCGACCAGGTGGGCTGCGCTTCGAGGCTTTATCCAGCAGACCCTAGAGCAGAAGCCGGAGTTCAAAGCTACATAGAATAATGTTCGGTTTCGTCAAGGCAGAAAACTAAGATGATACTTCCGATATAGTTTCATTGAGCCGGAGCGAAATGGAAGTATTCCTGGTTGGAACGTTGTTGGATGTCTGAGAGAATAGGGGAGATTTCGACTTGATCATGCAAGATGAGCTCTACCGGCATCACTAAATTACCGATTTCGCTGACTCGAACCGGCCGAGATCGTCACTGCTAGGCAGGACTGCTCTTCACTTGAGCAGTCTTCGTCCGGTCTACCCGGTCTACCCATTCACATCGGTCTCTACTGTCGTATAAATCTACGGCCCTGCTTATTCAACTGGCGTTGATCCTCGCTGGTCACCCGCGATCGTGGTCCAGGGCCGTCATCGTTATTTCCCAAGCTCATTCGCTCGTCCGTTTCGATCTGACTCTACCGCAATGTGCTTGTCGCCCGCTGACAGCTCCGAAGGCCACACGCTAACATCCTTTTCTGCTGGTCGGCTCAAAGATTCTCTGCACATGTACACGATGGGGGATTAAGCCATAGCGATTGCCGCGAGCCTGCCTATTGCAGCGTCAACCAAGATACCCGCTTTCGCGCTAGTGCTGAGGCTTAATTGTGGCGCGGATTGAGCGGTGGTGTACTTGTGGGTGCGACTAGAATTCCTAGAGCTGCTCAGAGCGGTCACCTTTGTGCTGGGTCTCGCGGAAGTAAGGTTAGGGTTAAGGGGGCTGCTATTCTCCGGTGTCAATGATCGAAGGTATTGAAGCGGAAAAGCTAAGGAACCGAACATACTTTTCAAGGCTGCACGACACCGATCGATGTCAAGTAATCTGGCTCAATGATTTTAGCTGCATTAATGTATACGAGCCAATCTGGATCGTGATAGGAACTTCCTTGCCTAGCACGGTCCTCAAAGTCTTCCAGTCAGTCAAAAGTGAGGACTAGGCGAGACTGTACCCTGGACACAGTGATATTGAGTCTCTATGCTACTCTTATAACCTTTCTATTGATTCTTCATCACTGTATGATGCTCACTGTCATACTGCGGCGATGAGCTGACAAATTGACAATATCTTATCCAGCTTGAGTCCCCTCTTCCTGGCGACTGCCTTAGTCATGGCCTTTTCATGCTTTTCACACCTTTTCTTCACTAGCTCTGCAATCTCGCAAGCAGTCGTCCATCTAATTAAGATGATCCAGCAATCTCTCCATCATCTCGGCCGAGATGTAAAGGGGAATGCCCATCACATGCACTTCTCCTTGCCGGATAGGCTGGAAGGTTCTGTCCTGATGTCCTGTCCTGAGTCATTCTGGCCCAGAGTTTGCTAAAGGGGTTCTCAGGTTCCCAGAGCTTGACCCAGCGAAAGCTCTATGCAGCAAAATACTATAAGAGACTGAAGACGACAATAAAGGAGAAGACTAGAAAGAAGGACACCTTCCAAGTCGTTTTAGAAGACGCATCTGATTTAGTGTTAGGGATTCGTAGTTCATGGAAAGTACCTTAGAGTTGAGATAGGAATCAAAGTAGTACGAGGGCCCTCAGCTAGTCCTGCACCTCATCTTGCTCCTACCCGTATTCAGCTAGGAGGTCCTGTCCCAATGTCCTGTCCCGAGTCAAGCCGAACTGTGGGCCATTCGGTGCAAAGCTATGTCCCATCTCAGGCTGATTATCATGACAATATGGAGAACGGAAGATGTACAAGGTCATATCACTCCATCCACTGACTGTGCCAATGAGACCAGAAGCTTCGATGCTGAGGAAATTGCCATCGGCCAGTAGTGCAATGGAATCATCAAGTCTTGCTTGAGTGATTGTATCGAATACATGAAGTGGTTGCGCGAGAACGCTATCGATAATATGGATAAATTCTCCGGTGAATTTGATGTCCTAAGCTCCATGTCACTGATAAGGACAGAGATTCCGGAGTATGCGTAGTTAGGAACCTTACAGCAGTAATGAGTGCGGATATAGCCTTGACAGCAGACTAGAAGATGACCTTACCCCAACTCTCTGCCCGCCTGTGACATTGGTGTAGCTCGTGTTTGATAATAACGTTGGGATGAACTGCAGTAGGTTGTTGAGCGACATGGTACTCCTACGAAGACGAGGAGCATCATCAGGTTCAGATGTCACAAGGACTAAACTTCCAAGATCAATGTACGACCTTAAGTATTCTATAACAATTTCCACATCGCTGATCAAGGATCATTTCTGAATGGTGCAATCTCTCTGAGATGTTCAGCGCAAGCTTCAGCAACGAGGTACAAACATGAGTTCTGCACAGCACGGCTTCTTTGCAAGACAATCTCGATCAAAGCAATGAATAAGGGGTTGACATCTGGGTTTTGGGATTTCTATTTCTCTGCGTATTGCCTTCCAATTCTTTCAGAAGACTCTCTCCCCTTGATAATCCTCTTCTATCATGAGACGTGGTACATTCCATACGACGGTTTACGTTGCATGCCTAATCCTGACCTCGTCTCATGCTAGATGTTATGCTCTGTCTTCGTACCTTAATAAAGTGGAACCCTCGGCCCCTTGATCGGCGTTATTGTCAAGCCAATCGTCTTTTAAACTTCTCGCTTGGATCCATTGTCTCGATCTTCTCGAATCGCTGCGCCATCCGCACGAGAACGTAGCTGGCTTCTGTAAGCGCAAATTGCTCTTCAATAACCCCTCATTTCAGCATCGATTTCCAGAGTGTCAAAGTTGTGTGCAGTTGTGAAGAACGATTACTTACCACCCAGGCAGATTCTCGGCCCACCGCTGAATGGTAAGTACTCCCATCCCGTCTTCTTTCCCTCCATCTCTCAGGCTTCCACTCCAGCGCATCTTCGGACCAAATGTCTGCTCTCCTGTGTATAACGTACACTGTGAAGTTTAATTGATTGTCCGACCGCCATTGGGCTCTGGCAGTCCTCGCCTCCACCGACAGGTAGTACAGTATCCCTAATGGCGATGCGATTGTTTAGTGGGACGACGGGATAAAGACGAAGTGTCTCATTCAGAACGTGCTGAAGATATTGAGAGCCATTTTAGCTTACTGAACGTAATCTCATTCTCATCGTCTTCGGCGCCAAACTTGTCCAGTACCTCCGCTCTAAGCTTTCTCCAGGCCTCTGGATGTTTCGCAAGACTGGCAAATGTAAGCGCCAACACCACAGCTGCAGTGTCTGTCCCGGCAACTAGCAGTTGCAGAACCTGATCTCGGAGTTCGATCGGATCTTGAGTGCACTCCGCCAGAGCTTCAAGAAAGGCATACTTTTCTCTTTCTCCTTTCTCCGTACCCGTGAGCTTTGCGGCAGCAGGCTTCTCTGGATCAAGATCGTTCGCCACGAATCGTTCCGTCAAGCTCTGACAAACTTTGCAGGCGTCCCGGAAGTCGACCTAATCCCCACGGTAATTTGCTGACTGACCGCTGGGGAGGCTTGCACCCATTCCTTGCGGTAAATATACGGAATCGGCGCTCGGCCAGAAAGATCTGCACGTAATACTGCGCTATGTAGACAAAGAGGAGAAGAATAACGGCCACTCCTTTGGAGACATATGTCATATTCAATTGTTAGCGAGGAGCGCGTATCCAGGTTGACTAGAGCAAGTAGCTGGTTCTTCAGTGAATCTTCGATGACAGGGAGTGACATTGTACACGTCAAAGACACAGTGCAACGGGATGAAGTCTCTCTGTCATTAGGGAATATCGAGGCTGGCACCGGTACAGAAAGCTGGTAGAATTTGAGATCGATGGCAGTCTCCAGTGAAACAAAGGATCAATTACGACTGTGAGATGAAATACGCAGACACGAAAGCTGCGATCGTAAGTTGTTCTTCATGCCGCTGTGCCTCATTGGGCGGCAAGCCACGCTGCCCCTCTCTTCAGCTCATCTCAGCCTCGCCGACGAGCATGCCAAATGGACAGCGATTGGTGATCGCGTCTTGCTAGTGAGCTCTATCCCCCGCAAGAATGACTTATGATGCGACGACCTGAAAGGTAATCCTGCAGTGGTCCTTTAGACACTAATGAGAAGGGTATAAGGTATTGTACAGCACATGAACGGCTTAACGGCTACCGTCGCCAGATGACAGATCTAACCCCCGACCATGATCCCAAGACTGGGGATCCTCAGTCCAGCGTGGATGCTGTTGGAAAGACCGAATGGCTTATCACTGTACTTCGTATGTACTTCGAGGTACGAAGTACATTGATCCAGGCATCGAAGTGATTCAAGGTCCAAAGCTTGGCGCTCGTGTGCGCGTGCCTGCCACATGACTGCTCGACCCATCAACTCAACTCAACCAGCCAACATTTGTTGCTCTGACCTGATCACAAGTTACACCTCCTATCGTACTGTAACAAGAACAAACCGCCGACCTGGCTTCCCTAGAATATATCTTCGGCTACCGAATTTACTACATAGCTCTCTCGCCCAGGCTCACGAAAGCTGGGACTTTAAGGACATCGTTTCTTGTCAAAACAAATTGCCCGGCTTTTCTCTTGATGCTTACTAGACCCAACCCCACAGCCAGAACTGCCACTAGGCGCCTTACGCAGCTTTCAAAAACCTTGCGCTCTCCAGCAAATTCCAGTTCCAATCCTCTTGTGTCAAACAGCATCTCACACAAGCCAAGAGCGGCGATGTTGGGACCACACGAGAGGCGCCATAAGGTGACGGTGGTGGGATCTGGGAATTGGTACGACTAGACTTCATACTTGTCGGCATGATGCTGATGTTGACCGTCTGGAGAAGGGGGTCTGCCATAGCCAAGATGGTTGCGGAGAACACCAAAGCTCATCCTGAGCTCTTCGAACCCGATGTCCAGATGTGGGTGTATGAAGAGACGGTCACAGTTCCAGAAACGTCGAAACACTACAACCCAAACTCGGAGCTATCGACGAGACCTCAGAAGCTCACATACTTGATCAACCAACTCCACGAGAATGTCAAATACCTCCCAGACATCGCCTTACCACACAACCTCTACGCCAATCCTTCGTTACAAGAATCAGTTAGAGATTCGACGATACTTGTCTTCAATCTACCACACCAGTTTATCGGAGGCATCTGTGATCAGCTGAAAGGGCACATCCAGCCGTATGCACGAGGTGTATCGTGCATCAAGGGCGTCAATGTGTCTAGCGATGGTGTGAGCTTGTTCTCCGAAACAATAGGTGCTCAATTAGGTATCTACTGCGGCGCACTTTCCGGTGCCAACATCGCGACCGAAGTGGCCCAAGAGAAGTTTTCTGAAACAACCATCGCCTACGACCCTCCTCCGATAGACTCCCGCAATCCGACCCCTAAGAGCGCCAACCCGCGGTCATCCCATTCAGACCTGACTCAACATACCCACAGGGACTCCTCCGGGTCAACATCGAAAGTCAAACTACACGCCCTTCCCCCGGAGTTCCCGCCCTTGGACCATGCCCTCCTCAAAATGCTCTTCCACCGCTCCTATTTCCACGTCCGCGTGATCTCCGACGTTGCGGGTGTGTCTCTCGGGGGCGCTCTGAAGAACATCGTCGCCCTTGCGGCAGGCTTTGTCGATGGTCTTGGCTGGGGAGACAATGCGAAGGCGGCTGTTATGCGCGTGGGCTTGCTCGAGATGGTCAAGTTCGGGAAAGAATTCTTCTCTGGCTCAGTGCATGCGGGCACGTTCACACAAGAGAGTTGCGGGGTTGCGGACCTGATTACGAGTTGTTCCGGTGGAAGGAACCATCGGTGCGCCAAGTTGAGTGTGGAAAGGGGGGTAGGTATAGAGGAGGTGGAAGCCAAGGAATTGAACGGGCAAATGCTGCAAGGGACGTTGACGGCTAAGGAGGTTAACAGCTTCCTGAAGGAGAAAGGATTGGAGGACGAATTCCCTCTCTTTACGGCGGTCTATCGTAAGTCTTCCAATGTCGTCTTCTTGTTGCTGCAACGAGATGAGCTAAGGTCTGTTTGATAGGGATCTTGCAAGGAGAGGTGAATGTCCAAGATCTCCCTGATCTCATTGAGCGATAACTTTGGTCGAGTGCTGTGTTTTGTTGCTCGCTCGATCGATCGAATACCCGAGATGTAACAGAGGCGTCAACGTGGGTGGCCAGGAGGCGCAGATGGCTTTGACCAGGCCGCTTACTAACTAGTCAGTCTCGTGACATATATGTGATGCTGCATTACAGTACGTACTCTATCTCAATGACTCGGTAGTCTCTCGGATTGGTGGAAGCCGGACGTCGTATCTCCACTCCAAACATTTGGTACTTGCTTGAGGAGAACACAGCCACAGCCGAGGGACCGCACTCGCTGGAAAGCGGTAAGCCTGCTGGTGATATGTATATAGCCTTAGCATACCCTAGAAAGTTCGTGGCCATCGTCCATGGACCAGATACAATCTATTCAGCGCTAGGTGAATACTCAGATAAAGTTATTTCGATCAATGAGAGCCAGTTTCGAAAGGACTCAACCGTTGCGGATCTACAATGGGACGCTGATCACAGTGCTCTCAGTGACTGGTACAAGTGGAGAGATCAAGCTCATACGGCAATGCGGAAGTATCTGCTCGGCGACTAAAATACTCGTACCCTTGACGTACTTAAGAATATCGACTTGAAGGGAATGCAAATGCTGCCAGCATACCATTGGAAAAAAAGGCAAGTAGTATACAGACGATCCGTGTAAGGTACGAAGGCGATTTGCAAAATTCTCCGCCACCCCACACTTTATGCTAGCTATTACAAGAGTAACAACAACGCCAAAAACTGAGATTCTTCTGCAGAGTTAGAAAGTTCAGAGGTTGTCTTAGACACCGATGCATCTGCTATATATGTTTTCATCATTTATAGCAATTTGAGCCCTTCTCAGCCCTTTTGCTCCAAGTAGCAAGGAAGTCGTGGGGTGGCGGAGAATTTTGCAAATCGCCTTCGTACACACCACTTCGCTCCCGGTAGCTATGGACAACGTGACACGATGCGAGTGTTATCTTCTGCCGCCTATGGCATTGACCACGTACGTTCCAACTTTGAACCGATCTTCGCATCATGCATTTATCTTGATACATCCCACTTCCGGCGGCTGGATCGCATCGAGGCTGACATAATCGTCCGATATCTTCAGTTTTAGATACTTCACTTGTAGAACGAACCTCACTGATATCAGCCACACCTGTAGCGATCAATACAAGGGAGAAATACCCTTGACTACCAGCAATAGGCCGTTATGCTCCGAGTATGTCGAATCATCATTGACGATAGCAGAAGATCGTCTAGAATCCCCCAAATTTCCATCACCCCAGCACAGACGCCATCAAGTTAGCCGCCTCGTGGTTCAGTCTAGCGGCTTCCTGAGTCAATCTGGCAGCCTCCTGCATCAGCCTCGCCGCCTCCTGCGCCGCGAACACGTTTGTGTGCACTACCGGAGCCGTTCTCGACGAGCTATCAAAAGGGATCCCCGTTACGCCTGGGGACTGGAATATATTGTTATCAGACATGTCAGGTGGGGCAGAGTAGCTGTACTGCGGGTCTTCCGTAATTGTCGTCACAGCAGCGGGCTCCAGCTGAGGCCGTTGGACAGCACGGTTATATGGCCGGTTGTTGGCGGAGGGAGGCGGCGCTGGGATTATGTTTGGCTGAGACCCCTTTTGTCGACAATTGCGTCTGTTGTGGCCGGCTTGATGGCATAGCCTACAGTGTTGCTCCTGCGTTCTCGGCGGCTCATCATACGAATCAGAACTAGACTCGTCCTCTCCATCTGAGTCACTCTGTATCGTTGCTTCCATGGTCTCTGATGATGGTCCGGATCCTGCCTGCTGTCGAGACTGCCGTTGTGGACAATTGTGTTTATTATGTCCTTCCTGACCGCAGCGTCTGCATTTGTTGTGCTTCCGCTTTCGTAGCAAATGCGCCTTGACTTTCTGTGCTTGCCGTAACATGATTTCTTGCCCGTACGCTCTCGACACCACCTCGATGATCTCCTTCGTAGATGTCTCGCCAGTTACGTCCACCAGTCTCGGCACAGCATTGACGAGGAACTTCATCTTCCCAGCTTCCGGTCGCGCAATCCGCACAGACTGACTCGGATCCTGTTGTATGTGATTGCTGTGGCCCCCGTCGAGAGTTGTGACCTTTGCCTTGCCGGTCTTCTCGTTGAAGTTGCATCTGACACGGAATGGACAGTCAGGTCCACTGCGGCAACCGACGCGGACGCGCTTACTGTCGCTGTCGAGGATCTTGGGCTGGAAACGGTCTCCAATGGCCCATGCTTGAAGAGCCTTCTTGAAGGCGACGAGGGAGGTGAACTCTTGATTGGGTTGCATAGCAGCCATGATGCTGAAGCACGGGGATACGAGGCCGAGTCGGCGCTGTCGGAGTACATCAGCATCGAGATTGGTAGTTGGTGTATGAAGCCAACATTACCACTTCACAGCTTAGGGCTTTCTCAGCCAACGTGGCATGAAGATCGCGAAGCTATGGCTGATAGACGTTGTATTGTGGCACTCGGAGCGTTGACGTTGGACTTCATACAGGGCTGAACGGTGGGTTGTCCTTGCCGCTTCGGTCCGTCTCGCATCCGCTACTACCTGAAAGAGTTAGCAGATACGGTAGTTAGATCTTTCCGCCTTTCGACAAAAGTTATCAGGTTATGACTTCCGTAAAGTTGGGGCTGATCTGGCAAGATCGAGGCTCATTGCACAGGACTGCCGTATTCCCTCGTTGTATTTAGACTTGCGCTTTGTTTATCACTCGTTCGATAGTCCCAAAATCATTCATTCAACGGTTTTCACCTCGCCCTAGATCCTACAAATTCTTATTCAACGTTCTTTGCTAGAGTTCTGGGATCACGCACAGCACGTCAGAATGTCTCCCACAAGTTTCCAGTCCTCCCAGGAAGTCTACCTGCTGCCATTGACCGATAGTGGAGCACCAGATGTACCGGGTGGCTACATATATCTTCCGCCGCCATCCAATCCGTCTTATGTGGTACGTTTTGCAATTGAAGGCACCAGCTCAATATGTCGCCAAGGACGTCTCTGGGTCAACATACCGGCTGTAGGGGAGCACTTCCAGAGAGACAACTTCCGAGAGTACAAGTGGGTTTCTTGCGCCACAGGCACATCATCCCATGAATGTTGCTAATGATTTCTACAGGTTGAACCCCGACTTCAATCGTACCTTAGAGATAGACATTCCGATCCTTGTGGCCGGCGCATTCGCCTTCTATACTACCTACAGCCCTCTCCCAGAGCTCTCCTCCGCACCAGGACCTATCCATAAACCTACACGAACAGCTACCTACTACATCGATGTCTGCCCCAAACTTGCACTTAACAAAGACCAGCTTCCACTCGACGCCCTTTCTATATTCTCCGTCATTTCCAAGTTCATGGGCAAGTATCCGACCGACTGGGACAAACACCTTCGAGGGATAGGACAGAGAGGCTACAACATGGTGCACTTCACGCCATTGATGGAGCGTGGAGATTCAAATTCACCGTACAGCATTTATGATCAGCTAACGTTCGATCCGCTGTGCTTTCCGAACGGCGAGACCGATGTTGCCGAGATGGTCGCAAGAATGGAGCGGGAGCACGAGCTTCTCGGGTTGACGGATGTGGTGTGGAACCATACAGCAAACAACAGCATGTGGTTGGAAGAGCACCCGGAAGCGGGCTACAACGCGGAGACTGCGCCGTGGTTGGAGCCAGCATTGGAGCTCGATAATGCACTACTGAAGTTCAGCATGGACCTCGGAATACTCGGCTTTCCAACTACTTTAAATAACGTTGGGGATCTGCTAAAGACCATGGACGGCATCAAGAAGCATGTTATTAGTAAAATACGATTGTGGGAGTTCTACATTGTGGACGTCGTACGTGACGCAAAAGCGGCCACCGAAGCCTGGGTCGCTGGAAGAATCACATTTCCGGATGGAGGCTTTGGAGGCTCAGGGGTTGGCGGACTCGAGGGTGTCAAAGATTGGCCACTCAAAAGAAAAGCGGACTTCGTTCTTGAGAAAGCTTTTCTGGGTACTAATGAGCTCGGCGCACGATATCACCGTAGGATAGATCCGCAGGTCGGGGCTGGCCTTCTGACTACCATGTACGGCCGGTATGATACCCGGGATCAGGGCGCACCCGACAAAGCCGCCGCGTACAACACCATGACCAGAATACTTGATGAACTCAACATATTATTTTACCGCGAGTATGACATAGATACTGCGGAAATCCTAGAGCAGGTTTTCAACCGCGTGAAATATATGCGGCTGGACGACCACGGCCCCAAGCTTGGCCCTATCACCACAGAAAACCCGCTTATCGAGTCCTACTTCACTAGATTGCCCCTTAACACTACCACAAAGAAGCATGATCCGAAGAGCTTGGCGCTAGTTAATAATGGCTGGATTTGGAACGCAGATGCTATGAGAGATAACGCTGGGCCGGACTCGCGAGCATATCTACGAAGAGAAGTTATTGTCTGGGGTGATTGCGTTAAGCTACGCTATGGCAAATCGCCAGAGGACAATCCCTTCTTATGGGATTTCATGGCGAAATATACCCGGCTGATGGCCAAGTACTTTGCCGGGTTCCGAATCGATAATTGCCATTCGACACCTTTGGTGGTCGCCGAATTCTTGCTGGACGAGGCCAGGAAGGTCAGACCGAACCTGGCCGTGTTTGCGGAGCTATTCACTGGCTCCGAGGAGATGGACTTCGTCTTTGTTGAGAGACTAGGTCTTAGTGCACTCATCCGAGAAGCAATGCAAGCATGGGGCACCGGCGAACTTAGCAGATTGGTCCACCGTCATGGCGGGCGACCCATAGGGAGCTTTGAACTTGATGAGATATCTGGGGACGAGGAGCCGCGATGGTCGGCAGGCCAAGCTACAAACGGTATCATCCAAACTAAGCGTGAAGTCATCCGACGGATCAAACAAAGTCCTGTACACGCTCTGTTCATGGACTGCACTCATGACAATGAAGTACCGGCGCAGAAGCGCGACGCTAGAGATACGCTTCCTAATGCCGCCCTCGTCAACATGTGTGCTTCTGCCACGGGTAGTGTGATGGGTTATGACGAGATTTACCCGACACTCGTCGATCTCGTCCACGAAAAGCGACTATACACTTCGCCGTTCTCGGATCATGAGGTCACAATTGGAGGCGGCATTGGCGGCATCGGCGGCATCAAGAAGCTGCTGAACCAGATTCACACAATGATGGGCAAGGGCCATTACGACGAGACGCACATCCACCATGAAGGTGAATATGTGACGGTTCACAGAGTTCATCGCAAGTCGCGGAAGGGCTTTTTCCTCATTGCTCACACTGCGTTCCCCGGCTATGGCAATGGCAACGGTAGGCTCAGTCCCGTCCATCTGACCGGCACTAAAGCTAAGCCGCTTGGGAGCTGGATGCTGGAAGTTGATGCCAGTGATGCTGCGAAGGCTGCTGCGCTTGATGACAAGAAGCGACTGAAGGGTCTTCCAAGTCGAGTCGTAGACTTACCGAACGTCAGCCTTGAGTCGAAAACAGACGAGACTGTGATTACAGTGCCGGAAAGATTTCCTCCGGGAAGCATTGCTTTGTTTGAGACATGGATACCAGGTGCGGAACACTCGGTTGGCTTAGACAGATTTGTCGCAACTGGCGCCAAGGAGTCTGTCAAGGCCCTAGATCTTGTCGACCTTAATTTCTTTCTCTATCGGTGTGAACCAGAGGAGGAGGATTTGAGTGGTGGCAAAGACGGTGTGTACACCGTTCCGAATCATGGGCCTCTCGTCTACGCCGGACTGCAAGGCTGGTGGAGCGTTCTTAAGAATATCATCAAACACAACGACCTCGGGCACCCGCTCTGTAACCATTTGAGAGATGGTGAATGGGCGTTGGACTACACTGTTGGTCGACTAGAACGTATGGCGAAGCAAGATGGGTACCAACGTCTGCATGAGCCAGCAGTTTGGCTGCGCGAGCGGTTCGATGCCATCAGGAAGGTACCGAGTTTCATGTTGCCGAGATACTTCGCTTTGGTCATCCAGACTGCCTACAAAGCCGCGTGGGACCGGGGCGTTGAGTTGATGGGCGATAATGTCCGCAATGGGCAAGGCTTTCTGCAAAGCTTGACCATGGTCAGCGTACAGATGACCGGTTATATGAATTCCGCGTCTTTATATCCGGCTAAAAGCGTCCCTTCTCTGGCAGCGGGTCTTCCCCATTTCACATCCGATTGGGCACGATGCTGGGGTCGGGATATCTTCATCTCTTTGAGAGGCTTGTACTTGGGTACTGGAAGATATTCCGATGCAAGGGAGCATATACTGGCCTTTGCAAGCGTGCTGAAGCATGGGATGATTCCCAACCTGTTGAACGGTGGCAAACTACCGCGCTACAATTCGAGAGACTCGATTTGGTTCTTCCTGCAGAACATCCAAGATTACACGAAGATGGTGCCGAATGGGTTAGATTTCCTTCAGGAGAACGTCTCAAGGCGTTTTTTGCCGTACGATGACACTTCGTTCGAGGTCGACGACCCCCGAGCATATTCGAAGACCTCGACCATAGAAGATATAATTCAAGAAGCCTTGCAGCGACACGCGACTGGTTTATCGTTTAGGGAAGCCAATGCTGGCCCTCAGTTGGACTCGCAAATGAAGTCCGGGGGCTTTCAGATTGATGTAAAGGTCGACTGGGATACGGGCATTATCTTCGGCGGCAACCAACACAATTGTGGTACTTGGATGGACAAGATGGGTGAGAGTGAGAGGGCTGGGAGCAAAGGTGTTCCTGGAACCCCGAGAGATGGTGCCGCCATTGAGATTACCGGTCTAGCTTATAGCACGCTGGTCTGGGTCGCCGAATTGCACGAACAAGGTAGCTACAGATACAAGGGCGTCAAGATTAGCGAAGAAAAAGAGATTACGTTTCATAAATGGGCTTCGAAGATCGAGAGGAACTTTGAGCGGTGTTACTATGTACCCACAGACCCTAAGGAGGACGACAATTACGACGTGAACACAGCCATCGTAAACCGGAGGGGCATCTACAAGGACCTGTACAAGTCCGGCAAAGAGTTTGAAGATTACCAACTCCGCGCAAATTTCCCCATCGCCATGACCGTTGCACCCCAGCTCTTCACCCCCTCGAAAGCGCTTGGCGCTCTTGCTCTTGCAGACTCCGTTCTCCGCGGTCCAACTGGGATGGCAACTCTCGACCCTACAGACCTGCAATACCGCCCATACTACAACAACTCGGAAGACTCCGACGACTTCGCCACATCGAAAGGCCGCAACTACCACCAAGGCCCAGAGTGGCTTTGGCCGACAGGGTTCTTCCTGCGTGCGCTACTCAAGTTCGATCTGATGAGAAGAAGAACGGGCGAGGAGCGAACGGAGGCGTTTCAGCAAGTCACCAGGAGGTTGGCCGGGTGTAAGAACGCAATCGGTGAGAGCCCATGGGCGGGACTGCCGGAGTTGACGAACAAGAACGGGGAGTACTGCGCTGATTCGGTAAGTACCACCTGCCAGCCGCTGTGGGCCACTGTGATGCCTTGGTGCTGACGATGCTTTGCAGTCTCCTACCCAAGCCTGGTCCGCCAGTTGTTTGATAGACCTATTTTACGATGCGAAGGAGTTGTCTATAGAATAGAGGTACGGGACTCTGGCAGAACTGCTTTTGTTCGCTTTGCGCCACTAGGTGCTGCAGCGGCATAGCCTGCAAGGCGGGTTTGTAGCATAGATTAGAACATAGAGAGCTTCCACAAGCGATGATGCGCATTGCTCCTTGAAAGGTTGTTTCACTTACAACGAAGCGCACAACCACCGAAAGTCGGGGTTGTTACGTGAGCTGAAGGATTGTTGCACATCACCGCACTTATTGCCTGCATAGGGTTTGTCGTGCAGCAAGGCTCCGCGAGAGTTCTTACTGCCGCCGTCGAACGCACGTTCAAGCCACAATGCGAGGGTTCATCGCCTCAACGTACATACGAGGAGTACTTGACCGCATCAGCTTGAGGTTTAGGACAGGTGATTCTAAGCCGTAGACGGTTGGAAGATGAGGCTGGAACATGCATGACTGTGGCTGCGAGGTAGAACTCCACGGCGGGAAGGTCGATCCGATGCTCGGTATAGTCAGGACGTTCAGGATGTCAGGGTGATTGCAAGGTGTACATTTATGGTTTGACGGTTAGGGTTGATATACATACCTGCACCGATATACCAGTTCTGGAGCCATTCGGCACATGACTGCGCGTTTCGCCAAGCGCCTGTGGCTTCACCCTCCGTCTATCAAAGCTCACCGCCATTGGGTACTCTACTCTACGATTGCCCCATCTCGGGCCGTAAGGTAGTGTAGAGCAAGTAAGCCGACATTCATGCCCAACCAGGTTTCCGAATCTGAGCCCAACGTGCCGTGTCACACAGACGATATTGCTTTTTTCTTGAAGGTAGGATTCGTTCGCCGGAATACGCAGAATGAAGGCTCTTGTGGCATGTCAGAGGGAATGAAGTGGAAAGGTGGTTGTTTGGCCAGTGTGGCGCAGCGCCAAGCCAAGCCAAGCCAAGCCCGGTAAAGTGAAGTGAAGTGGTTGTTGACGTGAGTAAGCACGGTGAGAAGATCGGGAAATAATACGAATACTGCCCGCGGAGAGCCCTTACTCGAGGGTTTCAGATCTAAGGATAAAGTGTTGTGACTGGACTCTGGATTGGCTGCGGTATTTGATCGTTGATGGTAGTTAGAAGCCACTCGTAACCCTAGGGCATACAATTGGCCGCATCATGCGGCTCCGCCCGCCTTGCTGGTTCATCCCCCGGCGTGGCCATCATCACTCTGCCGAGGTCTTACAGCTTGCATTTCAGGGTTGGCGCAGGATCGCAATGTTAGTATTACATTGTCATGTCACAGTGCTCCAGCTTCATAGGCCCAGGGAATGTTCAGCAGATATGAGACATACAGCATGTCCATCGGAAGATACCTGCGGTGAACGCTGCTTTGTTGCACAGCCAAGAAACAGTACTCTACCTGCAGGCTCTCCAACATACATGTACGTTCAGGCCTCGATTGGGTTGCCGTCTTGTTTAGGCAAATAATGGAAAGTGCCGAGGCAAACGAATGGTATAAGATGGTACGCGGACCGGACAAGGCAACCGCTTTGTTTTTGATACCGCCACAGCATACACATGCCTTTGCCTCCATCGGCAATCGCCTTGCTTGACTGCCGTCTGCTGGATTGAAGTAACATGTGCCAGACTATTCCGAAAAGGCTTGGATATAATCAAATGATGTTACCATAAAATATCATAAGCTTAACGCAACCTTGTGTTACAATATTTTAAAAGTACAAACATCGACGTCTTCCAAAGCTTTTAGATATAACATTCGCCGTCTGGATGCACCCCAACTCGGATTTCATCCGCTTGGACAACCTCGTGGCGACCGTCCGCCATCGCTTCCCACTTTGAGCGACGGCTCATTCGTGATATGAATGAATACACCGAAGGCCAGGTGTGTGCTAGCTGTTCTAATGAATGTCATGATGATTTGGTAAATCGAGTCCTAGTATCAAACAAGCCCTAAGCAATTCTAAAGGGAACCAATCAAACTCTTAAGACAATCGATACCGCGAATGACTGAACGCAAATACGACAGAAAGATGTAACTCAGGTAAGTCTTTAGTCGAAACGGCAACCAAACCTTACTGACCTTGTATCAGCTTCCGCCACCTGTGGGCGGTCTGATGTTGCAAGTGAAGACTCTTGGATCGATGTTGGTTGTAAGCATGCTCCGAACTAGTGTGCAAATACCCGAAACTGATACAGAACGCTCGTAGCCGCGTTCTTCTTTACTCCATCGAGTACCGCGTCCCCCTCAGGTCGGATCGTGGCAGACACCGAATCTGCGGCGGCGGCGTCGGAGAGAAGCTCTGATGACGCATACCCCGAAAACAATGATCACCCAACGGCTATTCGTAATGAAGAATACCGATCTGCTCCCTTTGCTGCTCGAAACGAATGTGTGACCATTTCGGATGGTCACGGTACTCGTACAGGTCATAGGAGTGCAGTTGCACCAGAAAGCAACGGCGAAAAGATTCATTCCGGTGGAGAGGCAGATGGTCTCGCTCACGCTAGGGGGAACAAAGATCTCCTGCCACGCCAGCATTGCCGCTCCGGACCTCATTTCCGTTACTTGAGTTCACCGCGGCGTGAGGAACCCTGGTCAACTTATAACCTTCTCTTCGATCCAATGGATGATCCAAATCTCGTTGCGGACGCTGTGAAACATGACTTTTGAGCACCCTTAGAGACCATTCAACTCGATTACGAGCTATAGCTTGAGCGTTCCGTCCGCTCGCTATACACGCATAAGCATCACGACTTCTTTCTTGCTTCCCGACAAGGCTCTCGAACTTCCGCTCCTAGAACAGCTCGCCTATTTCTAACATCACCGTCTCTTCGACGCTCATCGTTTTGGCTCGCGTCAAATGATACACACGAGCACTAACGGCCTGGCATTGACGAATTTCAAACCCTTAAAAAACCAGCAACACTCAGTAAGGAACGTGACGACTCTTTTCTCCCAGTGCTTCTCAAAAGTACTACAGATCCAACATTCGGCAAATCCCATCGCCAGAATCTCTGCAATCCGATCCCACGGAGGTTTGATTTTTCAGCGTCGTCACCACATCGCTTCCCCGAGGCCTTTCAGGCACATGTAGACGGAAATTGTCATCCTTATTGCTCTCTGCACACAGCGTGTAGAACAACTATATCCACCCTTCGCTGTGTAGACCATCGCCTTTGAGATTCTTTCCAGCTGCATGTCTTCGCCCCAAAAGCAAGGTCGCTGTCTTTCGATTCATCCGCATAATTGGCACCTTCACTCTTCAACATCTGCCGTAGTGCATGCGGCTCATAACTCTGGGTATCTTTCAGTCCAGCACGCTTAACCACGTCCTTTCGCCCCTCCCTTTCAGCTGTCGTCTTGAGAAGGTTTATTCGAGTAATTCATCGGTCTTTGGAATATTGGCGATCCTCTCGCGTTCCGAACGGCTCTGGGGTAAATCAGTATACATCAAGGAAGAGGCCCAGGCGACTGTCTCGGGAACCCGTATTCAGCTGCACGGCCTTCAGACCGCATCTTGAGAGGTGCCTAGATCTATTCATTTAGTAGTTATCAGTCATTCACAGCAAGAGGGTAGAATTGCCACGCGCAGGATACAATTGCCTCATCACAAGGTTGAAAAGCGATTCTCCATGTTACATCTTAATGGTATTGTGCTCCAGCTGTACACCATCTGATTGTAGTACAAAGGCGTCGGACAGAAAGGAAGACCAAAATTCCAGCTTAGCGCCCACCCACGGGAGGGTTGTAAACGATCTTTCTTGTCTTGACTGGGGCCCACTTGTAGCTGAAGTCAAGTCGTATTAGAGGTCTGCCGCATATCTTGAGTTGATCGAACGTACCGCTTCACCCAAACGCTCAGTGCGAACAACACCGATGTAATCACCACTACCTTCATTCCCATCTTCTTCCGGTCGTCCATCTCCGGCTCAGCTGACCAGTTCAAGAACTCGACAACATCTTTTGCCATCTGGGAAGCCGTGGCAGGTGTGCCATCTTCGTATTCGACAAGACCGTCGTACAGAACCCGAGCCATGGCAATACCTGATCAGAAATCAGAGTTGTCAAGACCTATCATAGCCGAATACCCCTTACCAGTGCCCGGGAAGTATGGGTTGAAGTTTAATCCTGCCGGAACAACAGCCCCCGGTGGTGGCTCTTCAGGGTAACCGGTCAACAGACTGAAGACGTAGTCGCATCCTCCATGTCTCGCCTTGACTATTAAACTCAAGTCCGGAGGCAGTGCGCCGTTGTTAGCCGCTCGCGCAGCCTCGTCGTTCTTGTAGGGTGAAGGGATATAATCGGAAAGCTTGCCAGGGCGCTGCTCAATATCACCTTCGTCATTAGGCTCGGAGTCGTATTCGACTTCTTCAGCCATGGCTTTTGTCTCGTTAACGGTATGGGTGGTGGCGACCAATGATCGCCAAGGAATTCGTTGGAGAGAGTGGCAGGATGCGCATACCTCGCGGTATACTTGGAAACCGCGTCGAAGACTGCACGAGTTAGACTGGAAGATCCCTACGGAGGAACGCGCGGTGCCTTACGCTTGATGATCGAAGGTCTTGCTCCACTTTGCGTGCTCCCACGGATAATGGGGTGCATGCAACCTGGGAGCACGGATGATATCAGCCACACCATTATTGATTTATTCGATCTCCCAAGACTTCAACGTCAACGAATGGCTGATTATTGAGATTAAGTGGCGTTGATTCCATGCTCCACCAAGCGGGGCCGCCCCTCATACTTTCAAATCGACTTTGATTTGACTCACCCTTCTTCTTGGGGTGTCATTGCGTAGACATCACGTCCGTACAGGTGATAGTACCACGCAATGGATCCGATCGCGACGGCAGTGGCGGCTGATCCTGCGAGTGTTATCCGGAAAGGTGACAATAGAGCTTCGGAGGTTGAGGAGGTTGAAGACGACGTGGGCCGCTATTGTACCTCATGAATTAGCTTGCAAGCCCAAACAACGAGTGTCTTATTCGAAACAACAGAGCCTAAAGGAGCCTGGACTATGCTTTCCAGATAGTGAAAGCGTACCGTTGCCGTTCTGGTCGCGGCATTCCGAACACTTCCAACCGAGCGCGCGCCGCGCAGAGTAGATCGCGCCAGCATTGTGCTCTATTGCCGCCCTCCTATGGCAACAGTGGAATACAACAAAGGAGAAGTTCAATCGGTTGTGAGGGTAGATTGGGTTTGGGCGTAGACGGATGAGGAGGAGGTGATGGCTTGAAGATTTGGAGGGATGCGCTTGCTTTTGCCGAGGACGACGTTGATTGGTCGAGATCAAATCCCTACATTTCAGTCTCCCTCAAGACCTTCTGTACAATCCACGACAACGGATACGTCTTCTGTGATGAGATGCACCACTGAGATTGGAAGCTTGTCGCTTACCTTTGAGAAGCATGTCTCGCAATCGAAAAGCGAGCACACGACCATTACGAGGAGCCCAACCCGCATGGAAACCGCTTCCCTCTGCCCTTTGCGTGCATGAATCATCAATGGTTTCTAAGATTGCAAAGCTATCTACGCATGACCGCGGACATGCCATAATCATCTCTGGTATCGGCAAGGACGCTACTGCCATTTTTAACGGTGGTCTCTACGCATGATCGTTTGTATTGTCTGCTGCGTGTCCGTTGATCGCTGAACGCTCTTTTCGCTTTTGCACTGCGGATGCTAGGTTTCCCAGGACAGCTTCTGTGTCATCCCACCCTATACATGCGTCTGTAATGCTAACCCCATACTTCAGCCCTGCCTTGCCCTCCTTCGGTACCTTTTGAGCACCTAAACCAAAAGTCAGCATTTGCCTGTTGCGTGCAGGGTAAAAAGACTGTATACCCTCGTTGAGGTTGCTCTCAATCATGACCCCCATGATCGCCATATCCCCTCCTGCGATCTGCCCTGCGAGGTCCGCTGCAACCTTCGGCTGATTCTTATGATTCTTGAGCGAGTTCCCATGACTACAGTCCACCATAAGTCGCTGCCTCATTCCCATCTTTTCTAACTTGCCCTTTGCCTCGTGTATACTCTCCGCGTCGTAGTTTGTGCCGTTCTTCCCTCCCCGAAGGATAACAAAGCAATCGTCGTTGCCAATGGTCCCTACAATAGCTACCACGCCAGGCTTCGTCACAGACAAGAAATGATGCGGATGTCTGACCGCGCCAATTGCATCAATCGCCACATCCAGTGATCCATCTGTCCCGTTTTTGAAACCGACAGGGAAGCTTACACCACTCGCTAGTTCCCGATGCAACTGGCTCTCTGTCGTTCTCGCACCAATGGCACCGACGCTCAACAGATCCGCGAGGAATTGTGGCGATATCGTATCTAGCATTTCGCTCGCCAGTGGCATCCCCTTATCGGTCAGATCCACGAATAGCTGCCTCGACGTCCTCAAGCCTTTGTTGATTTTGAAGCTATTATCGATATCCGGATCATTGATCAGACCTTTCCAGCCAACAGTCGTGCGGGGCTTCTCGAGGTATGATCGCATGACTATTAGAAGCTCTTCCTGATACTTCTCTTTCAGTCGCAGGAGGCGATCGCAGTAGTCGAGGGCTGCGGGAGGATCATGGATGGAACATGGACCGACTATGACAAGTAGGCGGTGTTTGGGATCGGTGCCTAGAACTATGGAGACGGCTTCGTCACGAGCAGACAGTACTGTCTCTTTGGATTTGGCTGTCTACGGGCTGTCAGCGCTGGAAGCCAAGGCGGTGCCTGCCTTCGCGCAAAGTACCTGGGGGATTTCGTGTTGAAGCAAGTCTGGCGGCGTCAATGGATTGTATCCTCGGACTATGCGATCTCAGCAGATGAAGCGCTTGTAAATTTCTGGTCGCACCTACTTCTCCAATCTTCAGAGACATCCTTCCGGCCTACGTTCTGATTTTCGACGTAGAACTGTAAGCATATAAGTTAGCAAAGCACTCCAATTTGCGTGCAGTCCGCAGGTAATTCTGAGGTAAGGCTTTAGCTATAGGGTACGGTACTAACAGACATATCTTCCAACCGGGGAAGACACAATAATAATGACGAGGGGTTTCAACTTCAAGTCCTGACTACTTTGAGGACCGTGTGACTGTATAACAAGGCAGAACTGTATGCTGCTATCTAAACAGGTTCGACCACTACTCGGGAAATCTATAATTCTTCTGGTTATCTAGAAAGTATCTAAAGTCCGGATGGATGAATCTTCTGGCAGCTTAAAAGAGGACTTTGTGAGCGGTCAGCTTACCTCAGACCTCATTCTGAGTCAGACACTCAATAAGGTAGATCCACGCTTACCCAACATAGTTTAGAAGCTGTCTGACTAAGCCTGGGGTCTGAGGTAAGCTGACCGCTGAGCTAAGTTAGAGGTGATGCAGCACTCTCAAGCCCGTCTTGTTCTTCAGCTCCACTAAGGTTTAGGCATACATCTTTGATCGTGATCACTTTCACATTCCAGATCGCTTCCTCATCCGACATGAAATGAATGAGACCTCCAACTATAATCCAATAAGGAATGCCCCTGCTGGCCCTTGTGGAATGAATGAATGAATGGGAATCTACAGATGGAAAGCCTGCGCTCGAACTGCCGCCTCGTTCTTGCGAACAGCAGCTGCATAGCAGGGATGAATGATGATGGCCCTTTCTAGATGGTGGGCACTTCTCCGACGTACATTACACGATGCTCTACGGGAAGAGGAGAGGGAAATACAGGTTTGGATTGGATCGATGGCACTCCCGACACTGAGGCCCACAATGTCCTAGCGGAGGCCTCCCTGAAATCGGACCCAAGAGAGAGCATGCGAAGGTTCTACTATTTTGGGTCGGCTCTCCAAAAAATCCAAGTATGATTGTTTTGGAGGTATGGCAAGAGGAGAACTTTCATTGCTAGAAATACACTTTTGGTGCCAATCGTTGGCTGACGTCAGGAACTCCTATACAGACTATGGCTTCATGGTTTCTCTGCCAGGAGCCTTTCTAAAGCTGGTGCAGCTCAATATCTTCAAACGCCCGACGTTCTTCATCATCTCGAAATGCATGGTACGGCGACCATGGAAATGGCCCTTGGGGTATTCGATATTTATGCCTGCTTCTGCGCTTCCCTATAATCCCAGCGTGGCTCGAAAGACTGTTCAAAGCTCCGTTCTCCAATGGACGTTCGCCACCTTCACCGACTGCTGCGCTGTTGACACAGTTGCGAACGTCCTGGTCGGTTTGGCAGGTGTTGACCGTTTCATCTCCCGTGCTCTGTGTCGAAGCTGTAGCAGATGGGGTATAGCCGTCGATACGATTGGTACCTGTCCACTCTCACTGTCACTACACGTTCCGATCCCGCCACAGGAATAGCACTCACTCAGATCATCGTCTCTAGGATTAAGATGCTCATCATTGCTCGACTTATCCCGACGCGCTTGTGGTGTGCCAGTGTCTGTCTGCGATCAGATCTTCTAGGTGTGACAAGATACGACAAGGGTCATACTACTTACCGCTCTGGCTATCTTCAGTTGAACGGGAAGCTTCTTCGCTTTCAACATCTCTTTCTTCGAGTAGATGGCCATGGCGCGTCTGTGATCCTCGGTGCTCAGGGGCTATCCAGGACCCGACGGCATAGACCCCGCTGCCAGGCCTCGGGGCATTCGTGGTAGGGGGCCACTGGTCAGACACTGGGTCCGGTAATGGAGGACTGTCGTGTTTTCCTGATCTGGTGGTTAGGGGGGTTTCTTCGGTAGCCTTCACCGGCTCCATCGGTGGCGGACAGGGGCAACTAGGTCATCTAATCGAAGGAAGGAGACGTGACAGCAACAGGCCCAGCAAGTCATATGGGACCTATGATTTTCGTAAAGGTGTTGATGATATACTGGAAAACTTTGGTGGCAATGTAATTATACTTCTATAATAGATCCAACAAAAGTGCTGTGAGCGATGGTACAGTATAAATATGAGAGTACATGTAACTTGTAAAGGAGACAGGAGGCTCTCCACACTTTCAGGACTCTGAGGGAAATGCGTTGTAAGAACTTGATTTCGAAACACATCTGGAAAAATTTTCTTCAAACAAACAATGAAGGGTAGCTTTCGATCTGATAAACGTGACCGTGATTTGTGCCTATCTGGTTCGCATTTTTGCCTAGTCAAGTAACCTCAAATCCCCATACCTGTAAATTAGCGCAAGGCAAACCGGACTGACCTAACTTTGTGCGACCGCATGGTGCATCAAAACCCCCCGCAACGGCTCCGCCCCTGCCGGTGGAGGAGATGACACCCACCCGTTCTAAGATAACCACGGACGCGGATATACCACGGAAAATGCTATTTATCCGTGGGTACGAAGCAGAATGTGATCCAGTCTTCAGCGTGGGGGTTCATGGAGATCATGTAGGTACCGTGCATGGGGCGCAATTTTCCACACCACAGCACCGGTTCATCTGATCGAGGGAGGCAATAATAATGGTTGGCACTGGTAGCAGACCCCCACATGCTGGTTCCGGCCCGCCCTGAGAATCCACTCTTCCCTTCCCTGGCAGCGCCAGCATCATTGTGGGTGGCGTCGTAGACATGTGAGCTTTCGACAGATCCTAAACTTACCGCTTTCCTGCATCGACCTCTTCTCGGTCAAGCCATGCGGATGGGGAACTCTCTCTTGCTTTGATTGGATATGCAATCCAAGGATTGTTCCAACGGCGGCGCCGATACCTGACTTGCTATGGGATATTTGCAAGCTATATCTGATAATATTCAACAACTAAACGGCCTTCCAACCAGCCCGTTATGATAAGCATCGACAATCAACTTGATAGTCACATACGTCCCCGCGACGCAGATAAACGCACCCGCCGCTAGCGTCAGCACATTCAGAGTCGTCTTGAACCATTGTCTGGACCACGCTTGCTTACCCCCCTGTAGATGATAAGAATCGTAAAGCCAGAATGCACCTGCGAGGCCGTACGTATACCAAGACGCGAATAACGCGGCCGCAATACCGATGAGATAGGAGAATATGGGAACAGCAATGGCGAGAACGAAAGCAGCGCAGTTCATCAAGAGAACCAGAATGACCCATGAGGACCACCCAAGGACAGTGTGCGAGTGCAGATCATTGCTGTTGCGGAAAAACCTGATGAAGAGCAACTTGGCCGCCGTATGCGAGTACAGCGAGCCCGCGATAAGGAAATTTGGAATGGCGATGGCGTAGGCCGCTTTCTGCCAGTTCGGAGGAAGACTGCTGAATGCCGGGCTGGCAACGGTGTCGCCGATGTATACGTACATCACAACGGCGAAGACGACATAGAAGGTAGTAGCAAACCCTTGGAGCGCGTAAGCTGCTTTCATCGCTGATTCAGGGTGCTTCATCTCGGAGACCAGGATGAAAAACATGAAGTGGCCTGTCCAGTGTTGACGTCAGCGCAAATCCAGAATGGAGACGCCCTAAACCGACGAGACCTACCTGCGTAAGAGAACACAGGATTCGTAATCGATAGGAAAGCCGTGACGAAGTCCGTTGGGACGGTAACACTGATTGTCCTCCCAGCAACAGGATTGATTCCGGCGCCAACCATCCCCACAACTCCCGCTACCATGATGCAGATGACACTCGCTACGCTAAGCCATGTCAAACGGTCTAATGTTCGTGGCAAGGCGCAGAGCAAGGTCGGGACTGCGAAGATCCCCGTGTAAAGCATCAAGCACAGCTTGCTACCCGAGAGGGAGGCAAGAGCTATCTGGCCCGCGAGCAGCTGACCTCCTGTAGCGAAAACGGCGAAAACGATGGTACCGAAGCTGAGGAGCTCCCGGCCGAATTGGCCAAAGAGGATGAAACCTGCGTCGCCCATATTGTGCACTACCAGGTTGTCAGCCCTGAATCTGCTATTGATCTGATCGGCGTAAGGCATCGTACCTTCCGGATGGTTCAACTTGAACTGTATAAGCAGATAACTGGTATATGTCGCAAAGACCCCGAGGAAGAGTATCAAGGTAACGCCAGGAACGATGCCAACCACTGCCAACGAGGAAGGTAGAGACAGCATGCCGTTGCTGACAATCTCTGCGATCATAAGAACAGCTACCATCTGCCATGACAGGGTCTTGTAGCGGATCTATTCGGTCACCATGTCAGTCACTGAAGGTGTATACTCGGGCTTTGGATGGAAACTGTACTGACTTGGTGACTCTCTTCGCGACCGAAGACATCAACATCGTGATAGTCGGACGCTGGGCCATCCACGCGTCCAGCCTCGAGCGGGCGAGGAGAGTAACCGTCATAACGATACTTCTCCTTCATCTTCAGCAGAGGTCCTCGCCAGGAGCAATAAATGCAAGGTCATGCCCAGAAGCTTAGAGAGGAACGAGAGGCGGCACGTTATATGTATCTATAGATACACCAACGCCTGCTATCGTCCTTGTGCGGCGTACTCCCCGGCATGATTGGGGAGTTGGTGGCTACCTAGGAAAGCTGTAGCCTCGACCTTTCTGCCCAAAGAGGAAGGTCGGAGGATCGAGGTTAGGTAGTCTCATCGATAAGGTTATTTAGGCGGAAAGCTTCCAACACAGCGGGTTTGCTTAAGCTTCCCCACAATTCGGCCTCCCAATCAATCATCTCTGGGCATCTAGATCAATCTTCTTCTCCTTTAGCTGAGCACTTGAAAGTATAAGATGTTCGATTATTAGCGAGACAATTAATCTCGTAGTCTCATGCTTCATTGATCGTCTTGAAGGGTGGGTGTTACTTGCGTGCACTCTACAACCGACGAGGACTTTAACCACTGAACATCAAGATCTGACAGAGGTCCGGTAGTTGTAGATCTGCACATCATTTGCCAGGGCGTGAGTCTAGATATGGGAGCACACAGGGACATTCCCTTGGTCCCGGATCTTATTAATGCCACGGACGGTCCTCGTAACTTGCCAATTCAGTGACGCTTGTACGTCAATGACGTCGACGTCGTCTGTCGTGGCCATCGACCTCGGCAGCGGCAGCGTCCTTGAATCGTGATCTGGGGACGAGGAATTCAATGCTTCACCATCAGACCTCGAATGATTGAGTAGACTTCCACCACTGTATCTGACGGAGATCCCACACGAACCCTGATCCACCTGGCACTCTCAATTGCACTCCCCTCATCCCCTCTTCGGTAGCAACAAAACCACGGCGTCGCGCCCAGTCTGTATAACATTCGCCAGGAACTTGGTCACTGGAGCCCAGATAGACCCACGATTCTCATAGGCGACTTCTCAAATCCGCGATACCTGCGCTCTCCGAGCCCTTCCTTCTAACCTGAGCAGGATGCATCAAGGAGGCTTCCATCCCTTCAAGGGTCGAGTGAGCAGGCACTTTGGCGACACGGTATGGTTCTATCAAGGCAACATTGCTTGCATCGTCCTCGCTCCCTTGTCGATACCGTGGTGTCGCGGGTCATTACATGGTGGACTTTCCTGCTGACGTACAAATTGTATGTGAAGCTGAGTCCTGATGACCCATACCTAAGCTGTAAGACCTATAGATTACACTTATTCGACCCCATACTGACTTCAGGCAGATCATGACGTGCGATGTGTGTGCGCCTAACCTGTCCTCGCCCTCGCCGGTGATGGTTGCTAATGTAAAGCTACAGTAACGAAGGAGGATATTGACACGCTCAGGAACGACTGGCTTACGGACAACGTGAGTGGCCGGTTCGTTCTATTGTTGGCTCTATCTGCTGATTCGCCAGCAGAGCATAGCATTTTGGGAAGAGTAGGGGTCCCTTGCCTCATCTTCACTCTCACCGTTCGCAAAAAGCCCTCGTTGGCCTCCATGCCTGAAATTCTGCCGCTCACCATGCCTTTAGATATCTAGAGCGCGAATGCCTCGTCAAATATCAGAATTCCCACATCATTCTCCTGCGGCCCTCCATGTCTTTCATGCTCATGCAAACACCCGACCCCTTGACTATCAAAGACGCCCTTCCCGACTTTAGCAAAACAACCCACATATTCCTGCCGATAAACGATTGCCGCAACGTCGAAGTCGCAGAAGGCGGCTCGCACTGGTCTCTACTTCTCGTCAGTGTCATCGACAGTGTAGCGTTCCACTACGATTCATTAGATCCGATGAACGAGCAAGAGGCGGCCTTGGCCACGCAAAAGATTAGTCAACTGCTTGGGAAGCCACTGCGATTCCACAACCTGGACGATAGTCCGCAGCAGGAGAATAGCAGCGACTGCGGGGTTTATGTGTGCATACAGATGAGGCATTTGCTGGTGAAGAGGCTGTTGCAGGTACATGCGAAAGACAGGGTCACGATGAGTATGGGAGGGAAGTATGTGGATGCTCGAGGAGGTAGGAAAGAGATGCTACAGATCATCGAGGGGTTCAGGAAAGAAGGGGAGAGGAGGAGATCGTGGGTCTCTCGTGAGGTAATGCGCTACCGGGATCTTTGCTTACAGTTGACAGACGAAGTGCAAGCCCCTTCGGCAAAGGCAAAGATCATACCAAAAGTCCTCCCAGGATTGATTGAACAGGACCAATCATCGTTCTGGTTTGCCTGTTGTTGCGGCGCGCTTTATGGAGTTGGGTGGCTCAAGGGATCTTCACATTCACATAGCGACGGCATAGTACACTACATAGCAAGAGCTTTCTGCAGTTTAACGGCAATTCTACGCTTCTAATAATTGCTCATATTCGCATGTTCAACTCATGCAATGCTCGAATGGTGAGCGAAGGAACACATGAAGCGGCCTACAGCACCACTGTTGCCTCATTGGAGTCTGCATAGCATCGTGTAAGGATCGTGATTGTTGACCTCGAATATCTTGCCCACTTCTGTGGCTTCTACCCGACGTCCCTGATGCCGACACCATCTCTGTCCTCCAAGATCATATGGACCCACTATGCCTCATCTCCGTTCTTTACCATACGTCAGAGCTCTCTTTCATCGAGTGGTCAAAGTTTTAATGTCTAGCCAGCATGTTGACCTTGTCGTTGACATGGATTCCTTGTGGATGATTCCGCTAGAAATCTACGACTGCGCCACGTGGTCAGGAAGAGCAGTGTACGAGTACAGCGCGTCGTGGAGTATTGGATGTGTGAGGTTTGGAAAGTGAGGTATTGCCGGTATCATGATGACATTCCACTTGACTTGTCAATAGAGAAGTCTGACCTACATGCAGTGAAATAAGAGCAAGTGAGTTGCTGATGCTTAACCGTCGTTATATCTTGCGCTCTCTGATCCACTGCCTTCGGACGCGCCTTCGAGTCGAGAAATAAACTTGTGAAACACCCTCGAGTGAATGTACAGAAATGTCTCTCCTCCAGCGTGTCGTTCGTGAACAATAAACGGCTTGCTGCAACATCTCCTGATGTGACTGACCATAATGCAAACAAACTCTCTTATATGACTCAACCGCAAGCAAGCTCGGAAGATCGTGCAACCTCCTCGGAAGTTGGTCTGATCAAGCATGGCGAGAATTTTGAAGAAAGCAAGAAAAAAAAAGAGGCAAAAAGGTTCAGGCGCGGGTGTTGAACCCAGCCCTAATCCTTCGCCCAGAATTGACGAACTCAGACTAGTTTTCGGGGATCCCCTCCCTACTTGAAGCCGGGTATTGCTATGTCCTATTTGACTCAACCGGAGTTATAGTCGCTCTCTATGCCCATTTGTTCTTTTGTCTGGGTCGCAGGCCCCTTCTGTGCAGAAACCGAGCGCATAATAGTGATATATAACATCGCGATTTGGCACATGGGATGGAACTGTAAAGTTCGATGCTCAGACCTGGCATTTATTAAGAGAGACAGACGTGACGAATAAATACCCAATTTCCACATGTACTGCTCGCTGCCTGTACAATCCTGTTGCGCCATAGTCGCCCGCCAGCAACACTTTGATGTTCGCTCCAACGCTATCACAACATTCAAGATAATATCAAACAACGGCTGTCGCTCCGCTCCAAATTCCCCACAATCTCTTAACAGCCAAAACCCCAGCGACACCACTCAAAACACCCAGCATCACCAATCCAACAACAACTCTCTTCCTGATCTCCAACGCATCCTTGACCTCCAATCTCATCATCTTCCGATGCTGTCTCTTCCACGTCCAATGCGCCTCCTCCTTCCTCTTCTTCCCTCCCCCATCATCTCCCACGCCTCCTTGTGCCCCGTACCCAGAAGCAGGATTGAAGTTACGATACGGCTCCGGGTCCTGCCATGGAGAAAACAGGGCTTGTTTGATGCGACCGAAGAGCGTTGGAGGAACATAAGCGTGCTGTTGAATCCGGTAGGAGCGGTTGCGGCGGTCGATTAGGGCGAGGGAGAGGAGGAAGGATATCATTCGGATGGGGGTGAGGATGAGGCGCGTTAGGAGAGAGTCTGGGGAGTCTGGGGAGTCTGAGGAGGGAGGAGAGGTGGTTATTGGAGACAGGGGAGGCGAGGGTGGACGAGAGGTAATTTGCTTCCGCGGCGGGGAGGGCGGTCGAGACAAGGTGGAGGCAATGGGGGCGGTGGATGATGGCATGAATCTCGTTCGGACTTCGGTGTTTCTCGTCATGGAGCATCGATCATTGCAAAAGAACGTCATAGAAAGGAAGGATGATGAGTTTTCAAAAAGAGAAAAGCTCGGCCGTCTTAATAGTCGCATCTTCCGCTGTTTCTATTGTGACCGGAAGTTCTGGGGTTTCACATGTTATCCTTGGCAGATGTCATTGTGCAGGCATTGGAAGGTTTGCTGACTAACCCCGGGATTACCAGCACAAACACCAAGCAGCAAAAAAGCAAAACGCAAAACATACAACAGCGGGTATTCGCTGGTCGTCACCGACCCAACTACTAATCCGCCGATCTGTGGTTTATGTATGGCAGAGCGGACGGGATGCCCAGTTTTCCACAGTCTATGGTCGTATGTGAGAGAAGAGGCTTCGAATTATTCAATATCCAGCCTCTGCTCAGCGTCAGTGCCGCGGTGAGGAGGTGATCATGATACCGACAAGTAGCGGTATGGCGTCTCTATTCCTCACGGGCTCCTATGACAGTGTCATCTGTCTTTAACCTGCTGCAGAAGATTCTGCTACACATATGATGCATCGTAAGTGCTGTAGATTCCTACTTCAATAGTATGCTATCTACAGTGACACTAGGCTCATAAATGATCGTTATAGAATTGCACCTTTTCATTGAACGAAACCCGCAAATTCTAAATAGCCCCTTGATATCCAAGTCCCCCACCGCTTCCTTCCGGCAAGTGGAAACGGAACGTTGTCATGAAGACATTGTCGGAACAGCCTAGATCATCCCGTTCACGCACCTTCGTAAATGATCTGGCTTGGATTTGAGCCGTTCCCTGCGGCGTCTTACTCTAGTTCGCTGGACCCTTGATATTGGCCACAGCAGGCTCAGCCGTTTGCTCACTATCTGGTTTGCTGAACGCATAGTTGCTGAAAGCGTAAACGGAATTGCCAGCTAGATCACGCTTGGCGGTCTCATCACTGTTTGGGTTGCTAAAGGCATATACGGAATCGTCAGCAAGGTCAAGCTTGGCCTCCTCATCGCTGTTTGGGTTGCTAAAGGCGCGCCAGCAAGATCGCGCTTGGCAACTTCGTCAAATTGTCAGCGCTGATCTGATTATACTTCCGAGCGTAGACGGGCTTACCCGATTGAGGAACGGGAGAGGCGTGCACTCCAGCACAGGGAAAGAACGCAAGGTAAAGAAGACCGTTGGATTGCATGGCTATTGACTAAGACAAGATTGACTGGTGCGGGCACCGAATGATAACGTCAATTGAACTTCTAGCTTCATCATAGAGAGAGGTCTTGACGTTAGCGACTGTGTGGGTGGTGCAGATGAAGACTTTAACCATACACGATTCAGAATTCAATACGTGGGGAATCAGACCAACGCCGAAGCCGAAGTCTGGTCAATGTAACGCTATCGTTCCGACTCGAAGTCAGAGATATCGTATCTTAGACTTTGCAGAAGTCGGTCTTTCGGCTTGATGCAGATTGAAGTCATGTCTTCTCTCTTGATAACCCTCTGATCTTTCCCGTGTGCGATGCAGTGCGGCGTCACAATATCTAGCTCTTGCGCACAACGGCTCCTCTGTGGACTGCGACCATTGATAGCATTAGCTCTAAACCCTTATTAACTTATCATCGTTGATCCCCCTCGCGAATTTCTCAAGCCCGCACGAGTGTGCGAATTGGGCCAAAGGACGCTCTTTCGATCCTTTTCAGCCCGGTCTTGTCGTCCATCCGACGCTAGGTGAGTGGATAGTGACCGTGGGCCGCACCGAAGGAGCTCGTAAAGCTAATACACTCGGCTTTGTTGTAGGTCCCTCATGTCCGGATGGTAAAGGGAGTCATATCGGCATTGTGGACGACTCGTAGCTTCATCTTGAGCCCATTGAATGCTCAGAATCACGTTACAATCGCTGCAAGGTTTGAATATTCATTGGTTCCGCATTTCATCCCAAACCTTTCACTTCTTTGCACTTCAGAGTACTCCTCCTCGCCCAAGAACAGAGTCGGCAGACCACGGTGGTAGTCCGCAACTTACTCTTGTACATGATATATTGAAATAAGGCAGCGTCCTCACTTGGCTTTGCTATTGGTGCCAAGTGTCCTACATCATCAAGCTCTTACTCTCTTGCTGATAACTTCTTACGTGTTGGCTCAAGCAAAGGCGCAACTGTGGTGTGTTTTGAATGGCCTTTCAGGTGGACGGCCGTCTGCAAAGGTTTCGGATCAAATACTGGTAGTCTGCTGGTACAACAGAGCAGGAGGGAGGGTATGACAACGGTCCTCTTGTAAAAGTATACGGGTAGCAAAAATGAGGAATGAGACACGAGACATTAGAGGGAGGCCACCTCAGAATCGACTCCCCGCAAACAACCGACCTCTAGAAACTCAAGGACGCGATCTGATGCTCTTTCAGGCAAAGACTAAGGGAAAGGTGAGCCGCTGCCGTCGAGATACACCAGTTTTTCCACAGTCTACAAGTGGGTAGCATGAGTGGATCAGCCCACCCCAGTATTTGACCAGGGAGTAGCCGGCTCGCTCATGCTACCCACTTGTATGGTGATGTGTAATGAACTTTGTGTGCAAGTTGCTCTATCTCATTCACAACTTGCTGCTGAAACTGAGGATGCTGTACCGATCAACTCTGCAGGATGTCTTTGGAAGCTCGGATCTGAGAACCCCTGACTTGATTCGACAGAAACCATGTAAATGCTATCGAGTATTGTGTAATCTTAGCCTTCAGCCAGTCCTTGAATTTGCAATCTCTAGTACGAGTATGTCCGTCGCCCCAACACCGGTCAAGTCGTCCATCACTGTCGCTATCGTTCTCTTCTCTACCATTGAGCTCACAGCCACCCAGTCTGCTGCTTCTAGCGCCGTGATTGTCGGCGCTCGTTTGCCCGGTGTAATCTTCGTCGCGGTTTGGAGGAGTGATCGGTGGACGTTGTACTGGCACAGGACGTACTTTTGCGCAGCTGATGGATACAAGCACTGTCAAGAATTCCTCCACCAAGGAAAGAAGGGTGAAGCTCACTGATGACACCACTGATTCTTGAAGCGATAAGATCTACTAGCTTCTGGTTGGACGGGTGTTTTGACTTGATAAGGACTGCTGTGCTCTCAACGACGGTATCTATCGCTTTGAGGCCTGCTGCTTTCATTGTCTCTCCGGATTCTATAGACGCTGTTAGCCTACCGGTTTGATAACGTAGTCGCTGCAACGATGCTTTCTCACCAACCAGATCCACAATCCCATCCGCAACGCCCAGCGCACAGGCAGCTTCTACACTGCCACCCACATACTTTATCTTCGTCTTTAGCTTGTTCTTCTTGGACACGTCTCCATTGACTACCCCGTTCTCCGTACCCAAGCCTTCTAGCTCCTCGAAGTACCTCTCAGTCAAACCCACAAAGCTAGTAACCACATTCTTTCCCACTAATTCCTTCGCTTCTCGTATCTTGCCTTTCTCCGGGACTTGCACCTGCAGCCTGCACCTACCAAACCCTAGATCTAACACCTCCTCCACGCCTGTGTCCTTAGTTGCCGGTGAGATAGCTTCATGTTCTACAACCTGGTCTCGACCCGTGATACCAAGATCGACGCGGCCTTCACCGACGAAGGTAGGAATGTCAGCAGCCGGGAGAAAAACAAGTGCTATGTCATGGTTCTTGACCAAGGCGATGTCGAGACGGGTTTCTCGCCGGAACTGGATATCGCTGCCGGAGAGGAGGTCGAGGGTCGCTTGTTGGAGTCGGCCCTCTGTCAAGGATGTATCAATCAACCGTTGCGCGTTCGAGAAGGATGAGAGTTGTTGGACGGGATGTGGACTCACTCTTGGGTACGGCGAAAAGTAGCCGGCCTTCTAGACTTGCTAAGCAGTCAGCTTCTTGCGGGTGGGGCGCAAGACAATTGGACCCTGCCATCATAGGCGAAGCAACCGACATACTGATTTACCAGATCCATGGTGGGAATAGACTTCCGACGAGTCTGGGAGCTTCAACGCGGGAACCTTTGTTCTGCCAGTTTATTCCAGGCGGGATAAAGACATGCGGCAAGATGGAGTTATTAGCGGCGCCCAGTCACTGTCCCAAGATGCTTTTTTATATAAAATGAGCGCAATTGGAGGCACTCGGTGCTGCGTTCGTTTCTGCGTCACTCCTTGACCTCGATCTCCGGATTGCGATTGCGATTGCGGAAGATTAGGACAGAGCTCGGACTACTGCAAGTACCTCAGCACGTCATTGATGTCCTTATTTTGGCGATATGTAACATGAGTTCAGTCTCAAATTAGTGGTACTCCTATTGTTGTAGAGCGCACGGCGGTTATTGAGAGCCTCTTGCGGCCATCGCGAAGATTTTACGATGTCATAGCGGCTCGCTAAGAATTCTGAGGCTCAAGCCCTTACCCTGCGCACATTAACTGGGGGAAAGGCACTATCGAGTGTATGATAAGGCTTTGCTGGCTTGTCATTAGTTGTTGAGGGAATTCGAATACCACATCGCTCATACCGATCATCACTCTTAGGTCGGATAAAAACCGTGTACTCTACCACCGACAAGGGTCCTCACTACAGGCTTAAGGGAGTGTATAAGCGAATACTTGCCAAGGGCTGCGTTTCTTACTCTTCTGTCAAAGTGTCTCTGTCGAGGCTCGTTGATTCGAATGGATATAGTCGGACTGGACAACGGGATCACAATAG
>JAABUP010002298.1_pt1 | contig 37539 bp, 54 predicted proteins | sample 5559201 | NCBI WGS metagenome assembly JAABUP01 (sample SAMN10711887, study PRJNA513373) | rock metagenome | isolation source: Antarctica rocks | place: Antarctica
AAAAAACCTCCAACGCTGCTGAAGCCAAGACTGAGCATGTGATGCACATGCCATATGGTTCCTGTATGCTCAAGCAAACCTCTGGTATAGCATGCATGCACACAGAAACCCTCCAGTGCAAAGGACTGCGTAGGCTGTAAAAGTACAGACAGTTTTGCAGCGCAAAGCTTGTTCACAGAACAAGTTTCTTGATGGTGTAATCGAAAGGCACTTTTGCCAGAACTTTGGGACACGTTGCTTGCACATATCATGCTTGTGCTGTAGTGGTATTGGGCCCGCGCCATAGCTGTGGAAGGCAATTGCCAATACAATAAAACGAGTGAGTAATATTTGCATGCAAATTTGAAGGGGGTCAGTCCAAAAATAGAGATAGGAGGGGGGAGGGATCAGTCCAACCAAAACAGATAACAAAGAAAAACCCAAGAGTCTTTGACTGTCATAGAGCGGACAGTGCAGCTCTGATGCACTTGAGTTCAAAACTATATCTGCAGGCATTGTATCTGAAGCTTTTGATGTGCTCCCAGATGCTACTATCACTGCTCCTTCTGATGCAGTATGTACGTGCAAGCCTGATGGACTCAAGAGCCAATGACAACCACCTCAACTGGGCAGCATGTGAGCAAGATGATGCCTGACATTTATTGCGGCATGTGCAATTGGCTGCATATTTGGCAGCCAGTTGACTGTTGCATCAACAACAGTCCACCATGACTCTGCAGGACCATGACTGCAGTGTCATGATGACTGGCATCACCAGTTATCATCTGACATGCTGACTCAGTCTCAAGACCACATATTCTATGAAAGTGCAGAGAGCAAGATTGTGTGCTCACCTAGTATGGGCCTTGAGGAGAAGAAAGTACTGGTGCCAGTGGCAGCTGCTGGTTGCTGCACGCAGGCAAAACAATGTGAGCTTTGTGTGGTGTAATCTGAGCATTGTGGTCATCATTGTGTACATCATGAGGGGCTGCATGACTGCCAAATGTTTGGACGCGCTCTGGCTTGCTTACAAGCTGAGATGAGCAAGTGCTCATTTGGACAGCACTCTCTGACTCGTTTGTGCCAGCAGCAGTGTGCTGTTGTGCACATGCACATGCACACACTCGGACACAGAGCTGTACACATGCACACAAGTAGAGCCCAGCAATGCAGCAGCAGCAGCAGCAGCATAGCAGCAGCAGTAAGCAACCTGCTGCACAGATGATGTGGGAGCAGAGTTGTTCTTAGCAAATATGCTTGGCACCCAAGCAGGCGATGCAGGCTTTGGCGCCATGGCCTCAGAGGTCACCGGACTGTGCTGAGTTGCAGTGCTTGTAGTGGAGTTGACCTTCATCATGTCGACCCATCGGGATGCGAACCCCTTGGGGCTGCCTTCTTGCTGCAACGATGCAGGCTGTATTTACAGGAGAGACTTGAATGTTCTGTCCAAGTAACACAATGGCCATTGCATAGCTGCTTATGAACAACAGCTTACAAGCTCGGGAAGCATAAGCAATGAAGCATAAGGAAGATGAGAAGGGACATACTTGATGTTGATGGCTGTCAGAAACGACTGCCCCGGATGTCGCTTTGATCCTGTCTGAAGCCGGCGAAACCGAGGGAGAGGACACACCTTCTGCTTCACCTGCTGTACCGCTGCCGCCCCAGCAGGACAGCTTCCGGACCGCTTTCTTAGTGACAACAGCTTGCACTTTTGGCGAATCGTCTGGTCGAGCAGCAGCACTTGTGGTCTTTGATTCTACCTGCCCGCCTGCCTTCCAGAATGACTTCATGCTGTCCCAGTGGCGTGCACACAAGTCAGATCAAGTACACACTGCAAAAGGACTCAGTACGAAAGAATTCGAACAAGTGAATCCTATCTGTATGGGCCAGAGCACAATCACCGCCGTCCGAAACGCCGAAGCGATTACGTAGATTTCGAAAAAATGCCGGTTCATCTGCGTTTTGCAGAGCCATAGCGTTTGCGTCATGGGACCATGACCGGCAGACTCGTGACATTGCACATCAGGTGCCGGAATGTACCGGAAGGTGATGGGTGAAGCAGTCGTCAGACAGATACAGATAGTATCGACAGACCAGCAAGTCTGAATTTAGTATAGGGAAAGACACTTTGAACGATGACCTTGAATAGCGATCCATTTCAAATGAGTCACTTTGGTCATTCTGTGCTTCTGCTAGTCGTTGCCACCTACAACCTGCCCCATGTGGCGAGCATGCAACTGGAGGGTGTCCAATGTTTGAGACACAATCTGCTGCACCTCTGATACATGCATGTATGGAGCAGATTGACCAGCTTCAGAGCATGTGTTCAGCGCCTGCAAGAACAACTGCATAAGGAGCAAGAATCAGGAGCGGCTCAAAACTGGTGGCACACGAGCATTGACATGGATGGCAGCCAAGTGCATGGGACATCATGTTGCACATAGCACATGCACTACCATTGCAAAGAACAGGTCTGCTTTGACCAGAAAAGGGTCCGACAGATTGAGAGATTCACTGTCAATGGATGTGGCATGACACCACAAACCATGGTGAAGTGTTGAAGACTAGATTCACACCTGTGCTGGGTGTTGTCTGGGCACTGTCTGACCTCAGTCATGGAACCACAGAAGCATTTCAGCTCCATGATGTCTCTGTGCAATCATGACTCATTTCATTGAATATTGCGGATAAGCTACCACATGCTGGCCTACTGCCACAAACACGGCTCAGGGATGTTGCATCTTGTGTCGTGTTTGCACAAATGCTGCCAGGATTCCATTGCTGCTCTGCCCAGGACGCTTTGTTAACATGACAAGTCAAACTGGATTGCAGTCTGGCTAACGGCAGGCAGTGCTACGTAGTGACTTTGTGGCAGCATCAGGGCCCTCAAGTACCCTTTTATCTGCTTTCCAAGGCTGTGCTAGCACAGTGTGACCCTGCAAAGGTGCTGACAACTACTACGGCCTGCTGTTCTGGTAACAAATATATATATACTGTTTGAGGCGCTGTGAGGCTGCTCAAGGTTGGGTGCTGCATTGACCTCAATGCTTGCCCTGTGAAGATATGCTGCCAATATGATTTGGTCCTATGTTGCAGCATATGCCCTGCGATGCCTGGTCATATTATGAGTGCTGTTATCAGGCTATAGCTACTGACATTCTGTTGCTCTCTTGCTGCCACAGACTTGATTACAGCCCACCTGAATACTCTTCAGCAACAACTTGCAGTTCTCACAATTCTTCTGGGCCCCTAGCTTGAGAATGGAGATTCTGACAAGATGTGACGCTTCATGCAACCAGAAGGCTGGTATATAGCTCTCACTTTCAATTGCACTTATGGCCTGCTGGGCCACAATCACACACACTCTTGCTGCAGCTCTTGATGCTGCTTGAGCAAGCAACATACGGTTGAGAGCAAGCACTGAAAGCTTATAGGGTATGCACTCTACAACCTAGCAGATACTGGTGACAGCAAAAGCAGCAGTTTCAAGATGCAGCACCTGAGCGGCCATCAATGTTACACCATGAGATCCAGGACAGGATGTATTCGAATTGAGGTTGCAGCAATTCCGTCAACATAGTGATGCCAGCAGGCATGGCATGCCAACCAATACACCTTTCTGTGTGCTGGCTTATCGCCACAGAAACCAACTGCTGAGTGGTCGCTGAAGATGACAATAATGTACGTCTAAAAGAGCACTGCTCTACCTCCACTTGGAAGCTGTGCAGCATGCAAAAGGGACAGGAGTCAATGGTGTCTGCAGATCAGAATGGTGGCAAATTAGGACAGCAATCATCTATTGACTGATTGTGGAGATGTACCAACCAGAAGACAAGGAGGTTCATCGTTCTGCTGCATGGCTACAATGATTTCAACAACGTATTCTAGCAGCTTCAGCGCTGAGCAAAGGCCGACAATTTTCAGGCCAAACTTTCAAGATCTGGCTCTCAGGACATGTTTTGGGCTGCTGAGATTACAAATAAAATTGCAAGAGTACTTCAACTTCTTACAAAGAAGATTGAGTTCAGTAGGGATATCATTTCAGAGACAGTCAAAGACACGTAGCAAATCTGACAGAACACCAAACACGTCCGTAGTTTGGTGCGCACACAATCAGGAGATAGAAATCCTAAATAGATCTGGTCAAAACTGCTCTGAGGCAGTACTGGCTTAGTACTTGCCAGTGGTCCCGGTAGTGCCTGTACTGCTGCTGCCAACCTTTGTGGGGTTCAGTGCAGCTCCAGCAGCGTTGGTAGGGGTTCCACCACATGGGTCAGGCTGGGTGACCTCCACAATGCGTGACTTGGTGTCTACAACCTCTGAAGTCCTGCCCTGTGTTTGCTCACGCTCTTGGCCTGTAGACAACAGATTAGACTTTGAATTCCCAGCCACTGTTGCAAAGTTTCCATTGGCACAAAATACAGAGATTTTGCCGCACCTACTGCAGGTGATTTTTGCTGTCACATCGAGGCACAATTACAGTGACAACATTTTGCAAAGGTGTGCTTCTCAAAATAGAGCAAATAAACAATTGTGCAAGCCTTAATTTCCAGTTTTGGACTGAATAGACACTGACCTGTTGGCCTAGTCTCCACAACAAACTCTTTTTCGACAGGGTGGTGCTCACGAACATATGTCTTGATCTCCTTCACAATTGGCCTGTCCTCGACCTGCATGCCGTAAAATGTCAATGCTTGAAGATGACAAGAATTTGAGATCATACTCATTTTGACCAAAGCAAAGCACAATCTACAGACTATTCCTGTGGAATCAGGTTGCTGCTGTGAGAGAATAAACATACCTTTGTGTAGTACTTGGTGTCACAGATGGGGTTACCCTCCATCATAGTGGCATTGGTGTTGTACTGCAGACCACAAACAATTCTCAAACGAGAGCAGAGTAGAGACTGAAGCAGCTGCGAAATAGCAAAGTTTGCAAGAAGATGTTGGGCTTGAGCAGTAGCAGCTCACCCCACTCTTGTCAGTGATGTTCAAACCACGCACTCCCTCAGTGACACCAGCGCTGCCAGTGGTACCACTGGAGTAACCTTGGGTGCCAGTAGCACCTGTTGCTCCTGATCTGGCACCAGAGGCAGTGGAACCCTCATAGGCTGTGTTCCATGCCTCATCAGACTCTGCTGAGCAAAGCGTCCACCGCTGGCTTGCAGGATGAACTGAATCTCGCCAGTGTTGGCTCCCTTCTTGTCGGTCAGCTCCATCTTGAGCTTTCCGGGCTCAACCTTGTGCAAGATGCGGTGAGTAGCCATCCCCAACAGGGTGTCCGCCCTACAGGCAAGCGCAAGCAGTCGGCACATGCTTTGAAACCTTTTAACAACACATGGTGTCCTGTGTACATTCAACAACCTACAGAACCTTGGTTTTCAAAAGCTGCGAAGGCCATCAGCATGTCATCAACCAACCTGAGGGTGTTCTTGTTGTACACAGTTGCCTGCAGGTCGCTGGCTGAGTTGCGGCCAATCAATGTAAAGCTCTCCTCCCATGAGCAGTTGGTTCCACCAGACTTGATGGCTGGGGTAGTGATCTTTTCGGAGCCGAGCTCGAAGACGACGTAGGGATCTTGCTTGCCTAGCAGGTCGTGATCCTTCATGAAGCTGGCCTCTAGGGCAGAGATAACAAATCTTTCGGTGGCCATGATGACTGAGTTTGTGCGCAACAGAGATATGGACTGGGCTACTTTTAGAGAATTGCTTGTGCTATCGTATGGCAACTTGCAGTCAATATGGCCATTGATACACTATAGCTTCATGGGAGCTACGAAAGCGCGAACTTTTGAATTTTACGGGACACGCCGCCAGCTGGATCCCCCCAGAGTGGAGCCCCAGGGGGCTGAATGTGATGACTCAGGTAGCTCCTTGCACGTCTCAGGACAAACACTATGCAATCTCTGCATTATGCCAACGGCCTCTCTTCTGCTGACTGCCCTCTCAGACTTCTCGTAAGTTCAAGATATAGATATATCATTGACAAATATCAGACCCCAATGGCCAGGGCTCAAGGCAGAAGTATGCAAACCACAGCTTGCAACTGTGTCACGCAGATATGGAACTGTTTGTAGTACTACAACGTATGCATACATGACAGGAGACACAGCTTGCTTATGTCAGCCTGTGTCTTGTGCAGTGACAGTCATTTTCTACTTCTAGAGGGAGAGACTTATCTCTGCAGGTGAAAAAGTGGCTGCACTTTCCCTTTATTCCCTTTATTCTGCTCTTTGCACCGCAAATATGCAGTGCATTTATGCCCATGCATATGGACCAGGGACCATGCCATGTGTCTCTCCCTTGGTCCTGTGCATGCTGCACCCGGTTTTTCTGCTTCGTTACCGTAGTGGTCCGAATGTTCCTTGGTTTTTAATGTTCCTCGGCCTCGGCTGGAATAAAATTTAATCGAATAGATCCTCGTTTCATTATTTAATATTTTCAATGGTCCTCGGACGACAATAGCAATACTTTTAATGACTTTAATGGTCCTCGGGCACTCTTAAATGTCCAAAACAACGACCATCAGACGGCTGCTACACCATTGGAATAGTCTCAAATAATCAGGCAATATCATGCATCAAGGCATTGTCAAAGAACAATGAGCAACGTTTGTGCGGAGACAAGACTATGTTGCAAACTAAGGCTCACGAGCGGGTTCCTGACCGTGCTTAGGGGCCCGAAACCAAACCTAGCTAGACTGACTTGCTTCTTGGCACTCATTGCACAGTCCAATGTAACGCACGATGATGACTAAGTCTTAATGGTCGTTTCGATCAAGTTTGGGAGCGCATGGCCGCCGTTGCAGGGTGTCGTGAGCTTGATCACAAGCAAGAGCAACCTTTCGCACCAAATCGCGGTCTTTTAGAAGAATAATGGAATATTTTAAATGAACCTCGGAGGAGGATATTAATTAATTTATTGGTTTTAACTCGCCTCGTCTCAGAAAGCAATTAAATATTTAATCGAGGAACATTAATACCACTATGGTATCAGACTTCCAGGGTTGCTTCAGATCATCCTGCATGTGCTGCTGTTGATGTGAATACCCTTGAAACAAACTGGTGAAGGACCTCAGTGCAAAACTTGCAACGTTTGCCACGGTCATCAGGGCAGTTGTTTGAGCTTTCCTTCATCGCGCATTTTGTGGCATGACTTGGAGAAGTTTGGCTTAGTCCTCAGCATACAGAGAGCAAGAAGTGCATGCGGTCCCCATCTATGGACTGCTAGTCGTTACTGTAATGATATATTACCTCTGTGATTTCAAGCAAATATTTAAAGCCATGAACAATTCTTAGCCTTGATTGCAGCCCACAAATTTGGCTGACAAACAGGGATTACATGTGAGTGTTTCAGACATTGCTTACTGAAATCCAGTGAGCACAGTGTAAGCTTTAGTCATGCACAGTGCCCTGCATGGTTCTGATCAACCATGACAAGCCGCAGGAGAAAATATGTTGGTCAGGGGTCATGTGTATATCTGCGTGACTGATCATAGTTGCACTACACTCTACATGCAATATACACGTGCAGAGGACAGTAACCCAGTGGTTTGCCAACACCCAGCAATGCTGCTTCTTGAGACATCTCTGTTTATCAGCAAAGTGGGGTGTTTTGTCACTCATCAAGAAGCATACCAGTCAAAGCCCAAAATTAACAGTGATGCAACCACCATCAGTACAGCAGTGAATTTCCTTGCTGAGGTACTGAGCTTTATGGCCTTCTTGAGTTGTACATTGCCTTTCTCAATGTTTGCTGTCTGAGCGACTGCCTGCAAAAGCAATAGCACAATGTCAGCAGTTGTTTCAGGCACCAGAAATCTGATTCAGGAATTGTTCTGCTCGATGTCTGCCCAAGTAGAAGGAAGGGTGGCGCCTGATCTGTACATGCATCTCAAGCAATGTTGCACATACTGTGATGAGGCTTGATTCTTGTGCACCAGGCGCACTTAGACCCGGCAGAGGTGGGAACAGCATGGACAGTTTCAGAAGTGCAACAGCAGCGCCACATGCCAGCCATCTGGCTGGCGCTTATAAGCAAGCGCTCAGCTCTTACCTCATCATACAGCGTCTCAATCTGCTCAGACTGACTCATGACTTGCTGTGTGAAAAGCTCCGTCAGCTGTGCAACTTCTGCCAGGGATGCTTCTATGCCTGTGGCTTGGTCCTGTGTTATGTTCAGCCTATGCCGCAAGAGTCTGTTTTCACTCTCAGTTTGCATGAGCTCCTGGTGGGGACCCTCTGGCTGCTGGGGGGCCATGCCATCTGCGCTGCCATAATCATCAGGAGGCATCTGATAATTAATGGTCTGCAGGGCAAAATGCATCACTGCTCGGTTGGCATGATATTTTAACAGACTTGTAGACATTTGCTGTTTGGCAGGCCTTTTGGCTTACTGGATAGTGGCTTGTGTGCAGACATGTAACGGAGCGTTTGTCACCATGAAACGCTGGTTTTACCATTGCAGCATGTCTGGACTTTGAGTGAGTAATTTGCGCAAAAAGCAGGTCTTGGAAAGCTCGCCTGCACAGAAGGATTGTAGCGCCGTCTTTTGCGATTCTGCTGTTGCTTCTGATGAAGCAGCTGCTGGTGCCGCTGCTCCCGGGCTTCATTGAACATGGCTGTTGCACCCTGTAAACTCTCATTCAGTATCAAAGCCTGCATGACACCAGCTTGCATTAGGCTTTAGCATGAATGTGGCTGCATATGACTGTCAGCAGGACTTGTATTGCTTATCAATACGCTATGGCAGCACACAGGCACCGTCTTGCTTCCAGATATCATAGGTGGCACATCTTGGCATATCGTGAATTAATTCAGGCAGTTGGGTAGCTGCGGCAAGAAACAGCTACCTACCACACCCTGCCTATGGGCCACTGTAGCCAAGTTGACGGTGGGCTGAGCTTTGCTGATGCTGCTAATGGAGTGCTGCAATTGCTGTATGCTCTTATGACATGTTTTGAGGTCCTCCCCTATTTGGCTTTCCACTGCATCTTGCTGACCTTGAGTCATGCGGCCTGCATGTAAATGTCGAATGCACAAGATCTGATAGCAGGTGATCAAGCAGACAGGACGTCTGGAGCATTGTGCTGTACCCGGCTGAACAAAGTCCTGTCTCTGATTCTCAATGAGCTTAGCTACTGTAGCAATAGTGCTTGCCTGCAAGAGGTTGTAGTGTTAATGTATAATCCCCAAGCAAGACACCAATGGCAGCTGTCTCTCACCGTCCCAACAGCAGCCAAGGTGAAATCTGTTTTGGCGGCCAAGGACCTCAGAATTTGTGCAGACCTGAGCTTTCTGAGCCTTGCCTATATTTTGACAGGACAGTCTGAGACATACACCTGTCATTGCAAACATCTGAGGCACAAATGTGCATAGATGCTGACTGCACTGGCGAGCCGGTCACCTCGTCCATGCCGCTGCTTTTGGCGACTTCAATAGCGGTTTCCCAGAACAACTTTGTCTGGTCAACAACCCCCATTGCAAGACTGTGTATTACAACTTGCGCTTACGTCGCGTCAGATGTCGTGCAGATAGTCGACAAGCTATTCCCAGGTCCAGTGCTCTCGGCACAGTTTAGTGCAGCAGATTGATCTGCAAGCCAATACTGAAAGCAACTCTACGAGACCGAATTGCCAATGAAAGATGCCACAGCGGTCTACTGGCCACGCGCCGTCATCAAGATTGTCAGACAGCTGCAGCAATTTACTCGCTGTACACTGACGCGTGAACGGGAGTGATGGGAAGTGGAATGGCATGCAGTTTTGCGTCGTAAAGTCAACTCGACCTGCACTCGTCTTCTTCCATGTGCACTACACTTTCGATATTGCTTCAGGACACTATGGTTGCCGTTGGTGTTGCGCCATATAGAATAGCAATGCGCCGCTCATACGCATCGTGCTTTGCTGTCCAAGGCTGAGTTGTGCTTGCTGAATGGTTTCGATACTACACGCTGGTCAGCCAAACACGCGCAAGATGAGCTAACAGGCAATGGCAATCACCGCGGTAATACAGGCTGAGAAATCATCTTGGCCCCGATCGGACGCGGAGTCGTGCCCAAAGTTCGACATCGTTCAACGGGACAGGTAGAGCCGTGTTCCGACTGCCGGTGTGCGCAGCGAAACAGCATCCAGCCGCAGATCTGCTGTCTTTGGCGCTCCGGGACCCATCGTCGTTTATTTGTTTGTCTTCCAAAAGACGTCACGCGAAGTTTGGGTCAAAAAGTAGCAGCTTCAGCCTCTAGCACGATGTCGTTCCGGCACCTAGACCGGTGCGAGGGTGCACAAGCACGCTTCTGATTCGGACAACTACAGACATCGACTTGCCCCTGTCATGCTTGAAGCGGTACATCGTAGTGGCCGGTGAATTGGGAAAGCACTGCTGAGCCATGGTAACAGCGTCGGAGCCCGACGCACGCTTCATTGCCAGTGCCCAATCATCGCCGTCGAGTAACACCCAGTCTCATGTTCAAGACCATCCTGATAAAGCGCTGGCTGTGCTTCTGACTCACATCAGCAACAGCCATGCCACGCTTGTGGGATACCATGATCAGCATGCAAGGACCAACCATGCACCTTCAGCAGCAACCATACAGGCTCAAACAGGTCTAGATTTGGCCAGCGCTGGTCTCAGCACAGGCATAGGTGATGTATCAGCATGGGCCAATAACGCTAAGGAGGCTGACACGATGGCTGGGACCAGTACACAGGCTGCACCATTGCAACTACTCCCATACCAGCAGGAACTGGCAGATTGCATCATGGAAGAGGGAAACAGCGTGATTTTCTTACCATCAGGTAGGCACACCACCTGAATGACCCTAACGCTTCCTAATCATTATTAGGGCACCTGTTGAATGTCTGCAAGCAGCACTAGGTATCCTTGTTTTTACAGTTATGCTGATTAATCACACAGGCACTGGACAAGTAATCGTGGCTGCAAGTGTGACTCAGAGGATGCTGGTTGCTCAGCCTCAGAAGCATGTCATCTACCTCACAGACCGGGTGCATCTGCTATACCAGCAAGCTGCACTATTCAGCTCTCAACTTGGCCATTCCGTAGGCAGGTAATGTCACTTACAGGCTTTGCCACTGTTTATCTTGCCCTTGCATATTAGGAAGCTGCACCATGTCACTTGTACAAATGCCAAGTGCATAAGTCAATGGGCACTGCCATTCATTGAGCAATCAGCATATAATCTTACAGGCAGAGTTGCAGCACGGCTACTTGGGGTTGCTCTGGGGTTGAGTGCGACATGGCACACGACATAACATCATGCTTATGTTTTGAATGCAAGGCACCTCAAAACTGACTTCTCAGTAACTTCCTGCAGGTACTGCACAGAAGCCAGCTGGCACAGCTTCCAATCAGAGTTTCAGAACAGGCAAGTGCTGTTCTTCCCAGCCAGCTTGTACCTGACGCTGCTGCAACAAGGGGTAGCAGACCTAGGCTTGGTCAGTCTGCTCATCATGGATGAGGTTCACCAAGCAACTAAGGAGCATCCCATGAGCAGCATTTTGAAGGAATTCCATTGGAATCTGCCCTCTGAGGCTGCTCCAAAGGTACTGTTGATCAGGTCATGAGATGACTGTTGCGCATACTTACTGCGCCGTGAGTTCATCTGCTGTCGTGTTGAGCAGAGCTGTCTTTGGGTTGAGCAACAGCACTGCTGTGTTAAACATAATTACTGCTGTGTTGGAGAGTCACGCATGTCTTGTTCAAACAATTGCACGTGATTTTTTGTGATGCATTTGCAGATGCATTAGCAGATGCATTGGCAGATGCATTGGCAGATGCATTAACAGATGCATGATCACGTGCATGACCATTGAATGCACAGACACACCTTGTTTGGCATCTGTGCGTGACATGCACCCAGCAGAGTGCACTGCAGCATACAGACTCTTGATTGTTCATGATCAGGTGGAACAGCATCAACTCTGCATAGTTGATACAATCTTCACAGCCAGTCCTGTGCTGACAGACACACATGAACCTGCATATGCCTGCCTCTCTACAATCACTGTTTGAGATGTCTGAACTGCATTGACATTTTGGCATGCATGCCGTATGCATTCCACATTCATCAGCACTGCCATCCCTCGGTTTGAAAAGACCACTTTGTCATTTGCAAGGCTGTAAGTAGCTATGCCAGAGCTGCGTGCAATCCCCCCTGATAGCACGTGCATGGTCACAGCTTGTGACAACAACATCGTGATGCACCACATGGCATCACACAAAGCACAGTAGGGTGCAGTTGTACCGGCATCATTATGCTATGGTGGTTTTGTTGTAGCTGGTGGGGTTGGTGGGGTCCCCAGGGAAAGGCAAGCATGCCAACTTTGACAGGGTACGCAGAGGCATCACAGACATCTGTGGAGCCCTGAAGGCCCGCATGGTGACCCCCCTGACCCACCTGCCAAGCCTGGAGGAGCGCTTGCATCAGGCACAGGTCACCATTCACTCCATCTCACTGCATTGTTCAGAATGAGACATGTATCTTGTCTTCAGCACTCAGCTTTGACCAATAGCACTCTCATGCACCCCATCAGTTCAGGTCTGCATTGGCACGACATTACCACAACAGAGTCAGCACTACACACAAGGTATCACAGCACCTGCAAATTTTCGCAAAATTCTGTAAAGCTGTGAGCTGCATGTACAGTTGTGACTGCCAGTCTTCAGGCATGAGAGCACAGCAGGCAGTAGTCTGTGCAGAAGCCTTGCATCATCACAAGTGCATGAGAGCCTCAAAGTGACTGATGCAGAAAATCACCACACTGAGTGTCTCGCCAGCAGCATTACTTATTGCCTTGACTATGGGATATATCTGCCGTGACATGTTGATTACACAGGCCGCCGTCATAATCTTGGTATTGTGGTAGGTTGAGGTACACAGAGTGGAGGCTGGCAGGAGTGAGGGCAACCTGCTGTACTTGCTACATGTATACTGTGATAGTCTGTCGCGCCTGCTGGAGAAACATGGCTTCACAGGCTTTGGCAAGTATGCACTTCTGCACTCCATGCTTTGCAATTGCGTACACAGTACAGTAAGACTTCAACCCAGACCATGATTGTGATGTGCAGAACCACACATGCAGTGTTGTGTGGTGTGTATGACTCCAACCTGCGCTGCACTGATGTCGATGTCATGTTGACCTTGCACTTTCACATACTGACGACGCTGATTTCAATTGCCTTGTGTTGCTGGTCCCTGTGACACGGTTGATATCATAAGCAGTGTGGACGCAAGCCTTTTTGTGTCTCTTTGGTGACCAAAGACAGCTTACTGCGACTGGTGTGACGTTGTTTGTTGCCATCAGCATGGCATTGCTGTCATATGCATAACCCTGACCTTTACAACCAGCATAGCATATGCCTGCCAAAGGCTGCTGTCCAATGTAACATCAGAAATCCTTGCATCTTGAGTCAAACTGCACAGCCCCCTCATCCACTTCACACGTCATCTAGACACTGGTTTGATGGTGCAGACACTGGTTTGACATTGTAGACACTGAATCGATGGTCTAGACACTGGTTTGACATTGTAGACACTGGTTTGACACTGTAGACACTGAATTGATGGTGTCGACACTGATTTGAAGATTGTAGACACTGAACTGATGGTGTCGACACTGGTTTGACATTGTAGACACTGGTTTGACATTGTAGACACTGAATTGATGGTGTCGACACTGGTTTGAAGATTGTAGACACTGAACACTGAACTGATGGTGTAGACACTGGTTTGATGGTGTAGACACTGGTTTTGATAAGGTAGACATTGAATTGATGGTGTAGACACTGAATTGATGCTGTGGACATTGGTTTGATGTTGTAGACAGTGATTTGATGGTGACACTGACTTGCCAAGTGAAAGCTGGTTTGCTGTGTGCAGACTGGTGCCAGCAGCCAACTCAGCATCGTACATCTCTTTCATGGCAGATGCGCACTGGGCTGCATCTGCTAGAATGCCCTCCAACTTGCTGCTGGCAGAAGCTGTCACTGCAGCACGAGAAGCTGGCAGGCATGGCAATCATCCTGATGCTGCACAGTGGGTTGTTGTTCTGCAGCACCTCAGACACTGCTGTCAAGCTTACAGGCAAGTCTTGACACCTCTTCTCTCTCTGTCTCCTCCTCCTCTTCCTCTCCTCTCCTCTCCCTCCTCCTCTCCTCACCCTCCTCCTTCTCCTTTTCCTCCTCTTCCTCCTCCCTACTGTTATCCCTGCTCTGCTTATCCTCCTTCTTCTGCTGAGGTCTTTGTGCATTTCCCCCGGTCGCTCTTCCTCTTCTTGTTCTTTGCTCCTGCTACTGTCACTTTCGCAAACAGCACAACCTGCCATCAACTTCAGACATGTGTGAGCCCTCCACCCCGGAGACAGCATCACAAAGAGCAGACCTCTCCTCAACTAAATCCTTGAGCATGTGCTTGCAGGGCAGGACAGGAGCTAGGGCCTTCTGCTGCATTAGCCCCCCTGAAGAGCGCCCTGACCAGCCTACAGAGCAAGCTACATCCCAGCAGCAAGCTGTGGGGATCTGTCACCATGGATCTGCTGCAGCAGCTGTCAGAGGCTGCCTTGTTCCAGGAGGTGTGCAGCGGCGATATGCACGCTGTGCCAGGCCTCATGACCAGTTCCAGACTCAACTGCCTCATGCACCTACTCACGGATGAGGCTGCATCACAGTCCAGCAGCTCACTGCTACATGCTAGAGAGGGGGAGCCATCAGCTGGTGGGAATGACTTGAAGGCTGGCATGGAAGCAAGCACTGCTACTGCGTCTCTCGGTGGTGTCTCTTGCCTTGATGGGAGATCAACCAGCAAGGGTGATGCAATAGATGCTGTGGAAGGCTCACAGGGTGGTGTTCGTACAGCAGAAGAAGAGGCTGCATTGGCAAGCAGCAGCAGCAGCAGCGACGCTCAATTTGACAAGCCTGTGTTGTTGCCAGACAGGGAGGGAGGTGCTACAGAGCACAGCAAGCCTAATGAAGAAGCACTGAGAAGAGCAGTCATCTATGTTGGAGAAGATGTGACTGCCCAGAGGTCAGTTGTATGTGTCAGACCACTGTTATATGTGTCATACCACTATATTGGATGTTTTGTGGCAGCAGATCAGAAGCGTGTGGTTAGCCAAGAGATGCTGCACTTCTTCTGCCATTGCTACACCTAATTTGATGTGCACCTTGTGACGTTCACATTTCAAGCTGTTCCCAACATCCTGACCAGTGACATTATGTGCAGTGAGATCAGAAATGCATGCTTGGTTGGCCAAAGAAGAGGTGCACATCTCCTGCCATTGCTACACCTAATCTGATGTGCCCTTTGTGACCTTCACACTTCAAGCTATTCTCAACATCCTGACCAGTGACGTTATGTGCAGGCTTCTAGACCTTGTGTCAAGTCATGAGTCAGCAGTGAGCTCAGTTTGGCAGCCGGTCGTTCTGCCAGTTGCAGACTCACAGCAGCGGCGTGACGTCTCAACAGACTTCAGCACAGGCAAGACAAACATGCTGATAGCTGTAGCAGGCAGTGCGCAGTGTGGCCAGCTTGCTCCCTGCAGCCTGGTCGTGAGGTGAGCTACTCATGTCATTCACCTCATAGAATCTGGGGATGCCTGTCTTTGATTCAGCAGCTGCTGCTGTCGTGTACAGTTTGTGTGAGTATGGCATTGTGCAAGTCTGGGTTTGTGCCTGGTGATGCACTGAGATTTTCTGAATTGACAAGCACACTGGTTGTTGCTGTAGCAAAGAGCCTGGCTATCACGCACACACTTGATGGGTGCATGTGCAGAGCTGCATTCAGTTGGTGCCATAGTGCTAGTTGATCACTTGAGTGTTGCTATGCATCTGTGCATAAGTAATTCACATCCACCAGTAATTCACATTCATACAGCACATGTTCAACACACGTTTGACACTCAAGACACAATCAGATGCTTGATCTACCATAAGAGTTTGCATGGCACAGCCTTGTGTTGAGCATTTTGCACCAGCAAGTCAGCACAACAACCAAGCTCTTTCTGAATTCTGCTGATGCTGCTGCATCACATCCACACTGAAAATGGTTGTCATGCGCTGAGACCAGTGCTCGCATTGCAGATTTGATTGCTTGAACACTGTGATGGCTCTGAGTCACAGCAGGGATGCGTGCCTGGCTCCAGGAGGCAAGTGTGTGCTCTTCTTCGACTCTGCCAAGCAGGAGGCTGAGTTGGATCAGCTGCGCAAGGAGGAGCGCCTTGTCAAGGTGGATCTTTTGTCACTCGCCTTTATCTACTGGTTTCTTTTGGTTTCTTTGCATTTTTTAATGGTGAAAATGGACACCTTCAGGAGTTGTGTGTAACTCTGTGTTCTTGGTGTCTGACAAATCTGCTGGCTTGATACAAGATGTGAAAGCAAGAAAGGTCGTGGAGACAAACTGCCCACCTTGTAGCGTCAAGCATATAGAGAAACTCCACTTGTTGACACTGAAGATGCCATAGCTTGCACTTGCTAGGACAAAGAAGGAGAAGACCATCTCAGCAGCATAGAATCTACAGGTGCGTACAGGCACTGTAGGCATCTGTGTGCCAGGCCGCTTGTCAGAGGATCCAAGCTTTGTGGTCACAACCCATTCCTGAGCATGCTTCAGGTCCAGCATACCTGCGTTTACACAAGCAATCAGGAGTGAACAAAGATCACTGTAGACGCGACGTAGATGCGACAGTCTGCTGTCTGCAACAGCAAAGATCCCTGTGAGCTGCCCCACAGCTTGTGGACAGGCCTGCCGGATCTCTCTTGGGCACATGGCATTGACATAGGACAACACGAGAGCAGGAGAAGTGGACACGGTTGAACATGTGTGATCTGAATTGTTAGATTTGCAACCAAGTAGGCAGGCGTATAGTAGATGAATGTGCCAGGCTATTGCTGTTTGAGTGCAAAGAAGGCCACAACAGAGTTGGGAAGCTACGCACAACAACGTGGTTTGCATGCGTACCAGCAATGACTGCGCCCATCTTGACAATGCCCATGGCATTCTCAAACAGTACGTACAGGATGCAGTGTAGCCATCCCTTTGGTGTGAAGATGGCAGTTGTGACTGTGACCACCACCGGCAGGTGCACAAGGGCCCACAGTGGAATTGAAACCTGCAGCACAGTAGCTATGCGATCAGTGACACCATCAAATTGCCTAAGCAATTGCAGACACGCTAAGCAACAGCAGTGATAGTGCATCCCCACACAAGTCCAGAAACAGCTGCTGCAAGTGTGCGCTGAGTGCATGTACTGCATGTCTGCATGTGTGTTACCAAAGTGTGCTGCTGGCGGACTCACTGTCGGCTTGGCACAATGAGCTACCGCGCAAAAGAAGACAAATTGCAAGCAATGTTGCAAAGTTTAGCATGGCACATGATATACAGCGCTGTGCCTACCTCAGGTGTAAAAACTGACAAAGGTACAATGGTGCAGAAGAATCCCAGGGACACCCAGTGAGTAGCAAACTTGCGGATACCAAAGTAGCAAAAGATGAGGTCCAGCTTGCTGAAGAGGGGCAGGCTGCTGTTCCAGATGTCTACTGCTGCCTTGCGCCACAGCTGCACCGGCCCACATGTCCACCTGTGCTGCTGCTTGCGGTACGCAAAGAAGCTGGCTGGTAGCTGCACCCAGTGACATAGCATGCTCAGCATGCGCTGCATGACTGGTAATTGCACAATGCACAAAACAAAACCTAACCGTGATGGATGATGTGCAGACACAACAAGAGTGCTGCCAGTCAAGTCATCTCAAGACTGAGAGGCAGATGTATGGAGAGTTCAATCAGCATAGTGACAGACTGTGGCAATGCTCTGCTCTGCTCCAAAGCTGACACCACTACAACCAATGTATGGATAGCAGCAAGGTACCTCATTGATGCAGGTGGTTTCAGTGAGGTAGATGGCCTTCCAGCCATTGACAAAGGTTCTGAGGGAGAGGTCCATGTCTTCAACTGTGGTTCTGCTCTTCCAGCCACCAACAGTGACAATGGTCTTACGGCGCCAGATTCCAGCTGTTCCATTGAAGTTGAAGAAGCCCCCAGTAGCAAACTGGACATACTGTTCACATTTGCAGTGGAAGTTCAATGAGATCTCCTGGGCCTGCAGCAGCAAGCCTCCTGAGAAAGTATAGAAGCGAGGTAGGTGATACACACTGCAGCCTGTTCTTCCCAGGCCCCCCCCTCAAACAATTAAGAGGCTAAGGAAAGCTTGAGCCCGACTCACGAGCACATCAAGCTTGTCCACATGACAACACATGCGCTGCGTTGACTTTTGCTTTTGTTTTACGGGCTCACGACAACTGGCTGACACAAGTTGCAGTCATGTCATACAATGTTGTTCGGTTTGACGTCACAACAATGGACAGCGGCTGACTTGCATGTACTTGCTTGCAACAGCATGAACTCCCAACAAATCCCCCATACTTGCACATGTATACACACCTTGGTCAAGTAGGATTCGTCTGGGTTGGCAAAGATCCAGCGAGTTTGGACATATCCCACTTCTGGGTTGTCAATTAGGTAAGGCACCGTCAGCAGCTGCAGCACCACAAAGTGTGTGAGTACAAGCTGAGCTGTCACGCAATGGCTAAACAGATGGTGCTTGGGGAAAGTTCACGGTGCAAAGCGATCGGCTATGACCTACCAAGAAATCAGCATCCGGCTTGAAGTCAGCATCAAATATAGCAACATAGTCATACTCTGCTAGACGTTCAAGTCCCTGCACACCAGAGGCCATGTCAGCAATTGGGACAACGAGCTAAGGATGTTGCCATCATGGTAATCCTGAGTAGTGTCAGCAGAAGGCTAACTGAAGCCATGTTAGTTGCTAATTAGCGCACCTCTTTGAGAGCTCCTGCTTTGTAACCTGCACGGTTGGTCCTGCGCATGACTTCAATATTCACACCGCGCTCCCGCCACTCCACAACCTTGTCGTCAACCAAGTCTCTGGTTGTGCGGTCAGTACTGTCATCCAAGACCTGCAACAGTGCGCAACTCAGTTGGCTGCATACACTCCTGCAGAGCTGTGAGAATAGCATTTGAAAATGCTTGGGCTGGTGTTCGCAGCGCAAAAGCAGCATAGTTGCTTTGCATGCATTGCTGCTGCAACAGATCTAGATGGTTTGCTCTACCTGAACTTTGAATCGGTTCTTGGGCCAGGAGAGCTCACAAGCTGAGTCGATGATAGCTTGACATACAGCACGCTCGTTGAACATAGGTAGCTGCACTGCCACTCGGGGGTACACTAAGCTGTATTGCTGGGGGTCTGGAAGGCTGTTGCACTGAAAGCTGTGCTCTGGCTTTCTCCCGGTTAAATGCGCCCTCGCTGCGACTTGCATGTATTTGCCGACCTTGTACAGGCGATCCATGGACACCAGCAATGACAGCATGACAGCTGCCACAATGGCTGTCTTGAGGATGGCGACATATAGGTCGTACACACTCTCATAAGAAGTGAAAGTGTACAACATTGCTAACTGGCGATCGGAGGCTGCCTATTGCCGCCCGGTATGAGGAGCGCTGCTGCGTCAAGGTGTCACTTAGCGCGCCTGACCTCAATGTGTGCAACTGTTTCCGGCTTCAGACCAGCAAACCGACCAAGGCAGCTTGCAGCCGCAGCACTGCGGGTTGTTACCCGCGCGACTTCACTCAAAATTTTGGAAGGCTAGCTTCACCAGCGCAGCGACAGCAGCAGAGAGCCGCTCGCAAACTGCCAAGCTGCGCAGTCGATCGTTAAGGACTGGCTACACAAGGTAGTATGACAACTAACGCTTCTGACGGTGTCTCACCGACCGATAGCAAAGCTACTCTACGTTAGGTCAACAAGAGTGCACACGCGGAAGGCTTCATCAATGCAATGGCCGACCACCTGCCTGACAGCTCTGCACCACTAGCGGGATTATCGGTCGGTCAGTTTGCCTGCGCCTATGTTGTCGACTTGGGACGCTGATGCACGCTTCGCCCATGTGCACTCGCCACTTCACGGCTCAGGAGCGGCCTGAAGCACTGTATTTAGATTACGCAAAGCCAGTCAATTGTTTGAACAGCCGCAAAGTACTACAATTGGGGATGACGGTAGAGATGCCGCTACTAAGATTTGAGTGTATTCAGATTTCAAGACAGCTGGTCCGACTCTCCCGTCGAATAGGAAGCTGGCGGCGAGCGGCTTGTCCCGTGCTACGTTACGATGTCGTAATTGATCCACTTGTCCCAATCCGGTGTCATTTGTCGTAATGCTCATTGGCTGTGCTGCAAACTCATTGGCTGTGCTGCAAAAGTGTGCAAGCCAATAGGCGATAATGAAAGGAGCTGCTGATTCCGCTGCAGGTTCAATGAGGCCCTGAAAACTATGGACTACGCTTTTACAATTTGCATTTGAGTTAACCCGTTCACGCTTTGTGACATGGAAATTCATAAGTATGTCTATGCATGCGTGCACTCGTCTGAATTACAGTTTAAAGGTATGACACTTCTATGTTGGCAGTACTGGCATCAATATTGCCTGCGTGCTTTGTTGCCAATGGCCGTTTTGAAGGAGTACACTTCATGTGCTGCGACTCAGGTGCTGAAGAAAAAGCAAAGTATTGGTGCTGACAGATGTGTTACATATTGCAGCTCGTTCTGCATATGCAAGATCAACACACTGTGCCATCCCCATATCATCCACTCTTCACAACTTGGTTGTTTGTTCTGCTGCATGTCCTGCTGCGTTTCTTGCAAATCAGATCTGTCATACTTTACTGGAGCGTTGCAACTAGTCTTGGAATTGCCATGATGCTACATGTATTTCTGACAGTACTGCCTGTGCCGTCATCTATGCCAGCTTGACACCCCTTGACATGCCAGGAGTCTATGTCAGTCACAGCGTGTGGCACCTCATGTGCCTACAAGAATCATCCTTTTAGACATAGCCGGCAATTTCATGATACCCTTGTGTGCTGTGAACAATGCATTTAGGCCCAAAATACGAAGCATCAGCTGACTGGCACACATGTACCTGACATGGCCTGGTAGCCCATGGGTGATGCAAAGGGCATTCCTGAGGATGCATGCATCATTTGTGCAGGCCTGCCTCCAGGTAGCTGAAGGCCGCTGGGGCGTGGCAGGGGGCCAGCTGGGGGAGGCCACCAGGGCTGAGGGATGAAGCCTGGCACTGGCACTGGCCCTGCACACACCCCTACTTGAGTTTGTCCACTCAAGGAATGTATGAGTGCATGCATCAGTGCAACTTGCCAACTGTGTGCCAACTGTATGAGAACACAACAACTCGTTGAACCCAACAAACAGGGGCGCAACAGCATGATCGTATATGTAGACACACAGCTTGTAGTCAGCAGCAACGTCAAATAGCCTATCATGCGATACTGCTATGCAGTAAGCTGTTGAGAGACAAGCATTGTCGGAGACAATTGACAAATAAAAGAGTCTTGAGAGGCCCAACCTGCAGACTGAGCTGCAAAATATGGTGTGGGAAAGTAGCCCATGTAGTGCATGGGAGACTGGATGGAACCATTGATGGGTACAACTCCCTGTGGTATGGAGCCAGGGTGAGCCCCAGGGTGACTCCCAGGGGTAGAAAAGGGACCCCTCTGAGGAACACCCATTGCAGAGGACATCATGCCCTGAGGGCCAGCTCCCAGCATGGCCAGGCCATTTCCGGGCATGCCCTACACACAAAGGGCCAGGCACAATATGACAATGATGGGATGCGCAGGGTTGCATGCAAGAAGAGAACCTGCCATAAAGGTAGTGTAAGCAGCAACTGCCTGAGTTTGCATTGTCGATGTATTCTTCATGCCATATTTCTGTTGCTGGCCTGTGGCCGTATCATCAACACTGCGTCAACATATGACTCATCCGAGTGATGCTTGCAAATGATTGTTTCCGCCATGCACACTTTGATATAAGCTGGGTACACTTTAACATGAGCTGTACATACTCTGATATGAGCTGTAAACACTTTGATATGAGCTGTACAAACTATGATATGAGCTAGACACACTTTTACATGAGCTTTACCTGACTCAACAACCCCGGATGGTGTCCAGCCTGCATGTACTGCTGGCCACCAGGTCGTTGTGGGTACTGTGATCGGACGTTGAAGTGAGCATAGTTTGGGGGCGCCGGGGTGGGGCCAGACATGTGATTGGGGCGGTGCTGCTGAGCATGATATGGTCCTCTGCCACTGCTTGACCCTTGAGCCCTGTCAAGCCACTCAAGCAAATGGAGCTGCAATTGCTTCACCATGCAATGCATGCACATGCCTACAGCGTAACATACACAGCGTAGCCCAGCATGCATGCTGGAGGGAAAGCATCCTCTTCAAGCATGCTAGCATGTCTTCAGGCATGACCTGGCACATCTGTGCCGCATAGTAAGTGGGGCTTACATGTAGGTTTCACCACTTCTTGCCGCATCATCATGATGGTTGCCTGAGCTGCTGTGGGCGTTTGCCATGGCAGGCAGGATGTCAGCATGCTGCCTGCCTGACCCAGTGCTGCTTCTTCCAGAGTTTGGCCTGGATGAGTCCTGATCATGCGGGCTGATTGTACCAGGGCTCATGCCATCTCTATGTGTCTCCCAGTGACCTGAACCACAAAGCAGCTCTGTGGCTTGTGTCGTGGTTTTCAGCTCCAAAAGAGGCTCTGGCAATACTCAGGATGGCATGCACCATGTTTTCTGGAGCAATGAACGAGCAAAAGAACAGATGATTGATTGAAGTCTTCATAGACTGTGTTGTGACTTACAGGGAAGTCACTTGCTTCACTGAGCCAGATTAGCATGCAGAACAAGAGGACTTCACAGCACAAGGTGCAACACCAGCTCCTGCGCAAAGCCTAGAAAGCCGTTTGTTTAACAGCATTGAATGATTTCATCATCCAAATTAAACTTTCTCAAGAAGCTCCCAATGATTTCTGTTGACTGCCCTGATGAGTCCTAAAGACAGGAGATGTGAATCAATTGATTGATTGAAACAGTGACAGGCGTGAGCAAGCCGGACAGCTTACCTGCATCACCATGTTGAGCCAGAGCAGCAGGTGAATGGCGACTGCCAGGATAGTCAGCCTCAGCCTCTGAAGCCAGTTTGGCTTTCCTCTGGTGAGCCCTGCCGTTGAGATGCAACTGGAGGTGCACAGCACTGGTCGCACTGATGGCACACACACTGCAATAGTGAGGACTGAGGTCTCTGTCCATGCTGTTGTGTGTCTGTGCCAGGCGGCGTTGATGCTTGCTGCCCATGTAGTGGGTTTGCAGATGGACTGCGCTGGTAGTGGATACGTTACAGATGGTACAGTAATGAGACCCACGGTTGCCGCCCGAACTTCCCGCCAAGCCCTCTGTGGTGGGAGGGGGGTGGCCGGGTCTGGGCCCTGCAGAGGTGGAAGCTGTGGAGGCAGCTGACTGGGCGTTGTCTCTGGTAAGAGCTGGTTGACCTAGGTCACCTGTGCAGCATCAACACCACAATGCAGTTGCACCAACACACAATGCAACTTCCTTCCTGTCTCTATTCACAGGTAGAATCAAAGTTACAGCTGTCACCATCCTTGCGATGATGATCTTCTAGCAATCAAGTTCACATGTGTATGGGTACAAAGCAGCAGATGGGTCCCAGCTACTCAACACAGCTGCTATCTCCCTGTCCCTTCAGACAGACAAACAGACAGACAGACAGACAGACAGACAGACAGACAGACAGACAGACAGACAGACAGACAGACAGACAGCCAGCAGACAGACAGACAGACAGACAAGTGCCCTTCAGAGGGCTCACCACCATGCTGCTCATCCTGATCCTGATTCACATTTGAGCTGTTTGCAGACTCGACGGCACCAGCCTGATGAGCCACCGATGCAGAGGGATGCGCCTCAGCCTGACCAGCGCCTGACTGTCTGTCCAGTGAAGAGGACGGAGTCGCCTGTGGTGATGCATGGCTGGCAGATGTTGCAGCAGCAGCTGCTGGAGCAGCTGCCGGAGCAGCTGCTAGAGCAGCTGAAGAAGGAGAGTGGGCAGCAGACTTGGCAGCAAGAGTGTGTGGGGGCTTGTTGGCGGCGCGCTCTGCCAGCAGCGCATCTGTCAGCTCAGCTACTCTGGCTGCATGCTGCTGGAATGAGCGTGCATCCATGGACCCTTTGTACCTGCACAACATAAAGTGCGCTAGCTGAAAACATGCTGGCTGTGGTCAGGCAGATTTGCTGATGTGATCTCCACCAGCTCCAGTACTTTTGCCTGGCTGCAGTCTGGTGGAGGGTGCTTGTTACAAAGGAGCCTGCGAGGCTGTAATCGCATGATGATGAGTCAATAGTAAAGCAGTGCATGACGCCCTGCCAGCATGATAGAAACCACGCTGTAGGGAACTTTCTGACACCAACCTGTGGAGTCATGATGTCATTGCAGCAAGGTTTGAGTTTACAAAGTACACACATGCCCACGCCAATCACTGCCGGTCAGTAGCACTCATGACAAAGAAACCACTTGCACTCAATGTTTGAAACACATAGCCTGATTGCTTCCCCATCAGCAGACACACCATCAGTGCAGTGCATGACAGCAGGCTTTGAGGCCACTTTGGCCAGCTGCATTGCAGGCAAGCAGAGGCAGGAGACCAAGAAGTATGGCTCAGCAATGACACGCAATGACATGCTTCATGCGACGCCTGCTACCACGTATGCAAGGAAGCACCATCTTGCAGTGCTGCCGGTGCAATTGCAACGCCTCAGTGTGCTGCTGTACCCATGCACGCTTACTTGTGAACAAAGCCTCTGGACGACTGAGGGCTGGTCTCTGGGGTGGGGCCCCCGCCCCCCTCAGCATCCACCCTACTCATGTCTAGCAGGGCGCCCGAACCAGAGCCTGAGCGGCGGCGCCTGTGAAAGCTGCTGCAGCTGTTGAGCCGCGCTATTGTTGGTGCTGCATCTGTGTCAATGGGGTGATGAGCCTCCTGCATCAAGCATCTCACCACTCCCCTCAGACAGCGTCCAACATAACATGTTCATTTTCATTTTTTACCTGACAGCCTGGGTGGTGGAGCCAGTTGTGACTCACCAGACATCCTGGCTGGAAAGCGCAGGTGTACATTCATTCTGTTCTCTCAGGAATCAACTGCTGATGCATGCCTTGCATGCAATATCTCATGAGGCACACAAATGCAGCTTCAACATGAAAGGCAGATCCAAAAGGCATCTTCAATTCCTCATCATCAATATACATATGCAGATCTGTCTGGGAACATGGTCCGTATCATCAGGGACAGTAGCCACAATTGACTGGCAGCATTGGTCTCATTGTTGGGAACAGTAGCTCTTTTCAATCCCAAAACGTCTGTTTTAATTCAGAAACGTCATCCCTACACTGGAAATCTAAACTCAGAAACGCTTGGGGACAGTAAAAACGCGTTCTTACTTTGAGGAGATGTTTAAGGTAGATCCAACTGGCAGGACTGACCTCATCATCAGGGATAGTGGGCAGGTCTGCAGGGGGTTCATCCTCCCAGTCACCCACTTCCTGCATCTCATCCAGGTACTGACGCAGGTCCATGCTGCTGGGCAGATTATAGTCCCCCACCCTCACACAAGGGAAGTTGTCATACACGTTGCCGCTGGACTTTCGGCTCAGTAATCCCTCACCACCTGCAAAAGTGCTACAACTATGTAAAGTACCAAAATGTACAGGACATAATGTAAAACCCTGTTGCTACTTGACATACTTAGACAGCTTCTGATGAGCATCAAGTGCCCCCCTAGAAGGGGGAGAAGTGAAGTAAGGGTCATGAGATCTGACAACTGTTACATCAAGTGCACATGTGACATCTGAGAATACCTGCTCACAAATGATGACCTAACAGGACAAACTCCCTACATAAGCTGTTGGATACACGGGCTAAGTTTACAGGGTGACGCATATACAGGTGCCACACTGCTAAACTAAGGTTCTGAACACAACCGGAAATGCTGATGACATCCTTGCTAGCTAGTCTGACTTATGCCACAAGTGCAGCCAAGGCGCACGCAGCTCCTGTCTGCAAGCAGCAGACTAGTGAGGGCATTGTGAGGCCTACCAAAGGCCACAGCTGCTGTGGAAGCAGGCTGCATGAGTGGCGACTTGGCTAGGTGCTGAACTCGGCGCGCATGCTTCCTGCCTGACAGGTGGTCTTGCAGGTTGGCCTCACTGGTCGTGGCTATGCCACAAGCAGGGCAGAAGAACTGCAACGCCGCACAAAGCAAGAATTGGTGCTAGCTATGCATGATCATGGTTGTGGCTATGCCACAAGCGGGGCAGAGGAACTGCAACACCACACCAAGTGATTTGATGTGCTTGTTCCTGCTGCTGCTGCTGTCTCTGCATGAGCATACATGTGTGAATGCTTCTGACAAGGCTGATGGGACACATGCACTAGCAAGTGCTGGGGGATCATGTCTCCACCACAGCTGAGGCAACACAGCAGGACACCCGTTACACTCTGGCTTGTAAGTGCTGCAAGGAGCCCGCGATACACTGTACTGCTCATGGTTGCTTCTGTTTTTTGCAACAAAGCAATACAGAGAAGGCTGCCAGAACATGGCACACCCATGCATGCACTGTACGGCATGCTAACTGTTTGCATTGCATGGTCACTGGCCAGAGCTAACAGGACAAAAAGAGCTGAAACATCTCCGCAATGCAGAAACACGCTGTTACTGTCCCCAGGCGCTTCTCAGTTTACATTTCCACTGTGGATTGGAAGTTTGTGCGGTACAATAGACATTTCAAGATTGAAAAGAGCCAGGGGTGTTACATGATCAACATGAGCAAGGGCCATCGGGGCCAGCTCAGATTAAGTGACACAAAATGCGTGCCTGCCATGCACACTGAAGCATAGTGCAAAAGAAAATGACAGCTGACCTGCATGACAATGACAGTGGGATCGTCAGGGTCCACCACAGGAATGGCAGTGATGCCATCAGGCAGATTGGACCCATCAAAGGGCAACTTGGACCCATCAAAGGGCTGATACTGCCCATCTGCCCCTTATGCCTGTGCCCTCGGCTGCAACACCTGACTCTCGCTGGAGAAACTGACTGCCCTGCGAAACGCTGGTGGACCTGCTGAGGCTGCATTACCCTTTCCAGCATCTGGTGCTGTGGCCGATGTTGGTGCTTCAGCAGAGACTGTGGCTGGGGTAGCTTCTTTGCCAGAGTCAGTGGCGCCAAACTTTAGGTCACGGCGGGGAGTGAGCATAGCATCTGTCTGTTCGTCTCCTGCAGGGAAGAAATGCATCATGTCAACAGCTGCTGTGGAGGATGCATGTGTGCTTGATTTACCTGGCAGTATTGCAGCGTCAACAAGGCAACAGCAGCTGTGTGTGAAGCAAGAAGAGGTATGAGCATGAAGCATGCAGCTTGGTGCAGCGGAGGGCCTGTGTGCTCAGCTTGCAATGCATTAGTTGTGTGCCTGCAGCCAGCAGGCACTGTGTGGCTGGTCACAGGACAGACCAGAACCAACTTGTGCAAACTATCACAGACTTGGCGTGGTTGCTCGTGCGGGTGAACGCGGAACACGCGCAAGGAGTGCTAGAGGACAGAGCAGACTCTGCTTGAGACTATACAAACCCCTCCCCTTGCAAGAACCAGCAGCCATCCATGCTGGGATGCCTGGACACTGACAACATGCCCAGCTAGAACTTGCAGTCAGCAGTACCTGGGCTATTGTCACGAGACCTTGACCTAGCACCACCATCAGCATCAGCATCAGCATCAGCATGAGCATCATCATCATCATCATCATCATCATCATTGTCATCATCATCATCATCAACAGCAGCAGCAGCAGCAGCAGCAGCAGCAGCATCAGCAGCAGCAGGGATCTGCTGATGGTGTGCTTGGGCAGCTAGATAAGCTAAGGGACTGGGCAGGGGCCTGACAGTGGCAGTGCTGCTGCTGCTGGTCTGGTCTGTAGCTAGCCTGGGAGTGTTCAGGCCACTGCCTTCTGTACCAGCTTCAGATTTGTGTTGGCTGGCCTGCACTTGCGCTCGATGGCGTTGCCCACTGCAGCCACACATGGACCTGATCACACCCATCGGCTTTGGAGAGACAAGACTTGTCTTGCATGTACCTAGCTCATCTGAGCTGGAAAGCGATTTTTTGTTACCATTCTTAGACCCGTCTGGAGTGGTAGAGTGTGGCCTTGATGCCTTTGTCAGTTGGAATTGCATACATGATCATTGCAGTGTTTGCAGGCACGTCACTGGAGGTCATGTTTAGCTTGTGCTAAGGCTGAGCATGTGCTTGATGGCTTTGCGACAGCATGATCAGGTGCAGCAATGACCATAGCTCAGAGTATCAGGGCAGTTGCTCCAGTGATTGATGCCTCAATTCACTGTGGTTGTATGCAGCTACGCAGCAATACTGAGCGCCATACAGAGTGATGAAGCGTGGGCTGCATAAAGAGCGTAGGGGGCACTCGGGTATGCTCAGCAAGAGGACAATTATCAGATGATAATGCAATTGCAAAATGCAGATGGTATGCAATTCCTGACTGCATGAGGGGCATCAGACTCACGCGAGATGGTATTGCAGGTGCTCCAGGGTGGGTGCTGTCACATGACACACTGCGCAGCTCAACTGTTCATCAGCAGAAGCTGGTCCCTCTTTGTCCATATTACCGCTTTCTGCTTGACGTCCAGCAAGCAACACGCCACCACCTGAAGACTCAACCACAATGTGATTCAAAAACTTTGTCACGCAGCATGAGCCACAGGCTGCTCAAGACTAAGCAGTGGCTCTGAGTCAACCCTGGCCATTGACCTGAGGGCAAGCTTTTTGGGCTGCCGCCTCAGGAGGCTCCTGTCATGATCGCTGAAAGGTGTTTCTTCCCCTGAGGGGATACTCAGTGTTGTTGTCTGTTAGTAGCAACAGCAGGTGTGCTTCATGAAGTGAGAATGTGCGTATGCAGGAGGTGTGGAATGAGTCAGAGGTATGCCCATGGTTGTTCATGACAGAGGCTGGTGGTGTCAATACAACTGATCATTGTGAAAGCTCTAGCACATGCTGACAGATGTGCACAACTTGCATCGCATGCATGGCTTGACAGCCCCCCCTGAGGCAAAATGAGGCCTGTTTGCAGTGCTTAAGGGCATTTGCTGAGGGCTAAGCCCAGCCAGTTCCCACTGAACTTGGGGATCTCACACATTCTAGAACCTTACAGGGCTGGATGTGCCGTGAAAGTGTCGAGAGATCACCTCCAACAGACTCTGATGTGTGCCGAGGAGAAGAGGATCTATGAGACAGCTCAAAGAAAGCCATGTCAGTTCTTAACGACATGAAAGAGCATGTGCCAAAACTACATGCGGTGTTGTCTGGCGGTGTCAACAACATGTGGTCATAACATGAGCCCCTGCCAAAAGTGCGCTTACATAGGAGACTCAATGCAGTGGGTAGCAGGAAGCTGACCTGTGGCTGAATCTGTTGGTGTCCCTGCCAGGTGGCCATGAGTCAGCTCCTTCAAGGCTACTGTACGCTTGTGCTTCTTGCCCTCGTTGTGCATCACCAGCTGCTCCTCGCTGGTGGCAAACACCCCACACACCTCACAGTAGAACTGAGTTGTTGTCGGCGTCCTGTGTGCAGTGAGTCAGCATTAGTGCTCAGCTGCTGCCTTAGAAGGCTCCCAAAGCATAAATTTATCTTTCTCTTTGTGAGTCAGCATTGAGACAGGGTATTGCCTGACTGGCTAGGTACACCTTGACCAGCAAGAAGGAATTGTGCACAAGCTGGCCACATCTGAGAGTCAGAACTCAAGCTTGTATGGGCAAAAGCATATCGCATGATCACTACAGGAAATGTCAGCTGTTGACCTGGTTTGTTGAATGTTGTTACTACTACTATTCACCGACAAACAGACGCAACAGCATCAGCGCAGCCCATCAGGGGCACAGACGCAACAAGAAGAAGAAGAAGAAGAAGAAGAAGAAGAAGAGGAGGAGGAGGAGGAGGAGGAAGAGTACGAAAAGGCCAGATGTGACCTGGGGATGGCAGAAGCAGGTGCAGGGGTGCGTTGCAGTCCCAGGTCAGCAGCATCTGCATGAGCCTGCTCCAGGGCACGCCTCAGGTGGCGGCGCCCCTTGAAGTGGGCTTCCAGCAGAGCCTCACTGCTGGTCACCACCCCACACATGCTGCACTGGTATGGACTGCTCCCTTCCCCGCCTACAGGCAAGACACCACCTCAGTCAAGCAGGTGTTCAAACAATCTCCTGTGGCCCATGCAGAAACGCGTTTGTACTGTCTCTAGGCGTTTCTGAGTTTAGATTCCCGCTGCAACATGGACGTTTCTGTAATAGTCTAGACGTTTTGGGATTGGAAAAAGCTGTTGCATGTGCTGCATTCTGACATCTGCTGCATTCTAACAACGCCCTTGAAACATGAAGCAGCAACTGAGTGATTGAGTGCATGGTTCTGCACAGACTGCTTCCTTCTCAGCTTGTAGGCATGAAAGCATGACGCATGTAGCAGATATCTCGAGCAAAGTAGGTACGTAACTGTTTGACAATAGTGCTAGTGTTACGCTGTGTACACTCAGCACAACAGCCTGTAGTGCTGCCGATCAGTTGCTGCTGATGTTCACTGCATGCACAATGCAGAAACATCATGACCTGCACGCTTGATTGTCTGCTTGGTTTCAGCTGTTGTGGAGTGCACAGCCGCTAAACAATGCCACCTGGCATCTCATGTTGTTACATATTGGCACCAAGCATGAGGTCTAGACACACCTAGCAACAAAAAAAAAAAGCTGACACACCTGTATGATGATCTTATTTTGTTACTTAGCAAATGTACATGTTGAAACAAATGCCAGTTGGCATGTTGCTGCCTATAGACTTTGTTGCAGTCAGCACAGCGGCACCAACAGAAGGGAGTCATGTCTGCAAGGCTCTGGCCTACCTGGCGTGCTGCTAAGAGTTGCAGCAGGCGTAGGTGGTGCATCATTGTCCTGCCACCTTGACACGTCACTGCCTACCCTTTGCACCTGCCGTACATGAGCTCGGCCCTGCACAACCACAAGCCTGCCTCTCACTCTGTTAATAGCAATCAGTTACAGTGAACTGCATCCCAGGTAATGATGAGGTAGGTGCGGGCACGACAAGTCTTCCTGCCTCTGTGACTCTGTTCCACTGTAGTGAGCATATCATACGATATGACATTGCCTCTGTTGGGTCAGAATGATGTTGTCCTTGAATGGTCCATTGTGTTTAGTCATGCTGGGTCTGTTTCAGCAGTTGTGCATTGGGCAATTGCCTGCTTGTGTATGGCTCTGTCAGGCACACGGATGTTCACTGTTATGCATCACGGGATGTAAGGTTTGCTTTCCTACAATTGTTCGTATGGAAGTAGGGCATTGTGAGCTAATTTCACGTCAAGACTTTGTAAAAGCAGACAATTTTGTTGGTCTCTAAACACACAATTATTATATGTCATGTTGTATTGATGCTTGCAGTCCAGAAGAAGCTCGATATAGTTCATTGACACAAACACACCATACAACACCACCACGTATCAGTGCAGCAAGTGGGTACAAGCCTACAGCTGTACATGTTGGAAGCAAGCCAGCATGGAGAGCATGCAGGCTGACCTGGAGGTGTGCAATGTAGTTCTTCTTGCTGGTGGCGGTGGCATTGCAGACAAAGCAGGTGTATGGCTGGTTGCTGCCGGGCGTGGCAGCATAAGTGGAGGGCGTGGCCAAGCGCTGAGGACTCATATGGGCATAGCTTGCTGGCGTGCCAGCATAGGGTGACTGACTCCCCCAAGGACCTGAACCACATGTCATGTATTGCAGGAATGGTTCTCAAAACCACAAAAAATAGCCTAGCTGCGACTGTATTCCAGCAATCATGAGAATAACACACTTGTGTCTTGCAGGGGAGGGGTCAGGCCTTTCCCCCTCTCCCTCCCTGGTGGAGGAGAGAGGGGGAAGGGAACGGGGGTTGTTCAGAAGGGGGCGGGAAGGAGCGGGGGGGGTGGGGGCGGCAAGGGGTCTTTGGCTGTTTGAGTGCACAACAGCTATACAAAATGCTACTTGACATCGCATCTAGTGCTGTTACATGTCAGTGCAAAGCATGAGGGGCTGAGTTTTTTGAGATGAAACTGCAGCATTGAGTTGCTTGATGCATTTGCAACATAAAGGAGGCAAGCAGTTATTCAGCCTGCAGGTGGCCTTTGATCATATTAGCAAAAGCAATGCAAGCCATACACAGACATGAGGGTGTGCATACCTGGTGAATTCAGCTGGTCATGGCGCATGCGATACGGAGGTGTGGACTGCTGCAGCTGTTGCTGCCGCTGCTGTTGGCCAGGTTGAGAATGCATCATAGGAGTCATAGGTGACGGTGGCATGATGTACATGTCATATGCATGCGCAGGCAGTCCAGAGATTGCGCCTCCTGGTGACTCCAATCCTCTGCAGGAGAAATGCATAGAATTCATGCATGGGAGGTGTGACATTTGTACACAGAGGGGTAAGTTGTGAGTTGTGTGTACAATGCCAGGACAAAGCTCAGCAGTGTACAAACAATTTACCTCCTCTACGTGTTTTTTGACACTGGGGGGTAAGATATTTGTATACTGCCAGGACAAGGCCCAGCAGTGGAATGGGAGAGGGGAAAGATCCTAAGAGGGTGTGAGAGGGGGGGGGGGGGGGGGGGGGCGGGGAAAAAATGGGGTAGAAGGAGGTTGGACATACAGCTAGTCTCATAGAACATGCACATGTGAGTGGATGATTATGTCAATCTGCAGACCAGGGAAGCAAGGCAAGCAGCTGCTACTGAGCACATAAGCATTTGCCATGTCGAATCTGCAATCTTGTCACTCGCAAGACAGACTGCTTTGGAGAGACAAGACTTCTCCCACACGTACCTAGCCCATCATTAGCTGGAAAGCAATTGTTATATTATTATTGTTATTATTATTATTATTAGTATCATTGTTATTGTTATTGTTATTGTTATTGTTATTGTTATTGTTATTGTTATTGTTGTTGTTGTTGTTGTTGTTGTTGTTATCATTGTTGTGATTCTTGTTGTTATTGTTATTATTATTAATATTGTTAATCTTGTGAGTGACATGCACACAGGCAAGGATGCAGCAGGGCAGCGTACCCTCTTGACCATCTGTCAGCAGGGTGAGAGTATGGACTCCGGACCGGGGAGAGGAAGCCTGGGTCAGAGGGGTGGGGTCCCGGGGGGTGACGGGATGGGGTGAAGGGCATGCGACGGGGCGAGCTGTCAAAAGTGTGGGGGTGGTGATAGCCCTGGCTGTGCAGAGCAGCCTTGTGGCGAGCCACCAGCCTCTGATGCTTGTACCCTTTGTAGTGATCCTGCAACAGCAGCAGCAGCCAGCAGAAGTTACGGACACAGTTATGGACACATGTTACAATTGTGTTACATTGCAAAGCACTTGCATTGGCAATGTAGGGCTTTTGCTCAAAAGCCCCGTTCGACACCTGAAGCTTGGCGCTCTACCAAATGCTTTCCAATGATTGCAGTGCAGGCATGGCCAAGTAGATAAGAATAATAACAATGATAACAATAGTAATGAAACGATTTCCAGCTCATGATGAGCTAGGTATGTGCAGGACAAGTAATGCAGCTTGACAAACGCTTGAGTGCATGATGCAAACGCTTGAGTGCATGATGCAAAGCTTGGGCGTGTGCAAAAGCCTGACCTCAAGATTACGAGCACTTGTGGCCGGCACCCCACACACTTCACACCTCCAAAGCACAGCCTCACTGCCAGCTTCACCCCCCTCCAATCCCCCCTCCACCCCTGCCTGTTGCAGCAGGGCAGCTGAGCCCCAGTACCCAGCCAGGTGACCCGGCTCCTGCAGCTGCTGCAGCACCTTCCAGGCAGCTGCCGCCTTGGCTGCAGCTGCATCTGGCCTGACTGGACCTTGCACACAGACTGAGATGTGGCAGCCGGCTGGTAGCTGCACTGAAGCTGTGTGAGCACCAGTGCCTTGCTCTGTGAGCTTGAACTCTGGGCTCAGCCCTACAAGAACAGGCATGGTATGATGCTTCATGTGCTTTGCTTCTTCAGAGGCGCACTGCCCGCTGTAACAAAAGTTTGCACGGACAGGAACGCATTGTGGACCTTGAGTGCTGCAAGCACTTGCAACAGCAAGACATGCTGCCAGTGATACCTTCAACCCCCATCATCTACAAACAAATGCTCAAGCATGCGCCTCCAGTGACCATATGCAAACACATGCACGAGACTTGCTGAGTTGTTGACCTCTCTGCCACTCTGGAAAAGGCCAAATACGTGCAATAGAATGCACTCATGTGTGTGGTGCAGAAAATGCCTCATTACAATGGAGTGGATTCGCAAGTGAGGTACAAGACTGCCTCATTTTCATGGAGTATATCATGCTCGCTGCAGGGAATGCCTCATGTCACTGGAGTACATTCGTGCCTGTGGTGCAGGAAGTGCTTTTACATGGAATACATTTGCATTTATGCTCCAGGGGGAGACGTCGTATCAGAGGAATGCTTTCGTGGTGGTGCAGGGTATGGCACATACATGAAGTCAGCCAGTACAGCATCAGGAGCAAGGTATATTTACCTGAGCAATCTAAACAGAACATGTCTAGCATGGCAACGGCTGTGGCTTGGACAGCATCATCTGAATCAGGGCTGTCTAGCTTCAGCAGAGCTTCCTCAAAGACTGAATTGCCACCCATGACCATCTGACAGACAGCCTGCAGCAACAGTGGATGTCACACAACCAGCAGCACAGCCAAGCAGAAGCTGCATCATCTCGGATGCAAAATATGCAAACATACAAATTCAACATCATGAAGATGTGATACAACATATGCAAACAAGCATGGACAAGTCCAACACGACATAATCAAATGAGCGTCACACAAGTGGTGAGGACAGCCGAGCAGAAGCTGCAACATCACACACACAAAATGGACAAACAATCCCAAGTGTGTTGCACGATATTTGAATAAGCGAATGTCACACGATTGGTGAGCACAGTCCGACAGAGGTTGCAACGTCAGTCTGATCCTGTGATGCCAAGCAGTCATGCAGTTAGCAGCTGTCAGTCATATACGCTGCATCCATTCTTACGCTTGTATGTTGCACATCATTGGCCTGCTGCATCACATTGCTTTGCTCACCTTTGACCTTGTGTCTGTGCTTTTTCATCTGTGCTTGTTGTGTTACTCTGTGCATCATTGCTCACGTTCAGCTATGTTGTGCAGGTCTTGTGTTCTTTGCCTTTGGACTAAATTTGGTCGACTGTGGTGGCCTTCTTGGTGGGCGGTTAGGCAGCAATGTTCCCGCCAAGCAAGCGAAGGCCAAAATGGAGCCTGCCATTCAGAACCAAGTCGGCACTCCCACCATTGGCCGCACTTACACCCTCTGATAGGCTTGCAAGCCTTTCTAGTCAGCCGCCTTTGTCCTCCCATGACTAAGGTCTCTCACTGAGGTCTCTCTGCTTAGCATTCAAAGCCACCAGAACTCAGGTCAAGGCTCAGCCATTGCTGGTGGACGACCGGCTCCCTCAACAACAGAACTGGAATAATGAATGAGCCCTGCTGCTGCTCAGAAATCGTGCCATATGGCAGATATAGTAGGTTATTTTGAGGGCATCACATTTGTTCTGGACAGGACAGGATAGGTAGAACCTTTTCAAGTTGTAGTTGACCCTGGTCACCCCCAAGTATCTTTTTTACTGACTGCAAGAACTATCAAGTTAATGTAGTCAAGTCTGTAGCAACCCCTGCTACAGCAGTGTTTTCCACCAAGCAAGAGTAGTTGCACCCACTCTCACCAGGCTGATCGGTTCTGTGTTGCATGCTCTTGTCAGATTTTCTCTAGCAGGTGAAGTAATCTTACCAGGGTTAGAGCGCAGTTGCTTGGACATACCTCCTCTGGCGGCTGTGTGACATGCATGCATTGCGGCAGGTGTTGTATACTTAGCAGGTACCATGTCCATGTCAATCAGGTCTGGCTGTAGCAGTTGCACCTTAGATTACATGGTAGGCAATATTGATAAACAGCAAAACCTGCAACAGGGGTTTTTGACTCCTGAAGCGCTGTTATCAGAAGAAGTTTAGATGTCACCCACCCTTTGCACACTGAGAACAGTTATCACCGCGTTGTGGTCCTGATATTTCGTGCTCTGACCTGTCCCCCCTTTTCTGTAATAAGCATCTTCTTATATAAGATATACTACTAATTGATCCAGACTGTGTGGCGTACAGAAGGTTTGTCTCTCAGTCAATGCACACCTTGATGCACCACCGTGGCATGCCCTGAAAAGTGGCGTCATGATCCTATACCTGGAGGTCTTCAGCGTGCCTACTCACTGAACAAGTTACTTGGCGGACATATTTGTAGCCAACAACGAGATTGAAGAATACATAAGTACCTTCAAGTTTGATGCCACAAGCTCCAGACCGCATGCTGCAAGTCACGAAACAGCTAACCGGGCGGACGGTGCGCATTTACAGCGCAATATGCGTTCCGTAACACACTGAGGCTACCACTGCAGGAAGCTGTAATTCCAGTCAGCTGCATCACCAAATGTTACAACACGCTCAAGTCCTGCTGGCCGCTCCGTTTTCTGTAACTTCGCTTAAGCATCACGCGTGACTTACGCAAGTCTTGGTGTCACCCTAGTCGATGCTTCCAAGATGCCTGCGTGATTTGGACGCCAGGAAGAAGTGTATTTGCGTGTTCCGTGGATTTGAATTGCATCAACGACAGCGGTTCGCTGTCTCACACACACCAACCTGACGAGATGCAACAGTCAAGGCGACAGGCTCCGCTGTCGTGTCTGACCAAGGCCATGCACACCGCACAAGTCATACCTCCTGTCACAGCGGGCGAGGTAAACTCGCCACAGCTGGCCTTCCACCAGGCCTTCCGCTGCACCACAGGTTGTAGGATACGCGGTTGATTTTGCCAGTTACCAAAAGCAGTCATGGTGACAGCATGTCAGCAAGCCCGACGCCGGCCGAGCCTGCTGATTCCGGGCTAGTTCGTTGCCATAATGCTGTACACCTTCACCAAGTGTCAAAACATATACGAGCTTTATGTTGCCGTTCTTAGCGCCTCCATTTTGATGGCAGTGGCCTGCTCCATTTTGGTCAGCCTCGACAGGCTGCTGCATATCGTCAAGTTCCTGAAAGCATCTACGAGGTATGCACAAATCTGCGTGGCGATGCTCTTTGCTAGCCCTTTAGTCTTTGACAGCTGGATTTTACTTGCCAGGGACGGCTGGCTCAAAAAGACCTCACCGCCGAGCTCGAGACTGCCACCTATGTCTGTTCTGAATTGCAAAGATTACGCCCTGCACTATCCAAAGGTTGCAGTGCAGCTGCCGATGTTCAACGAGCGGGCCGTGTGCCAGGCTATCATAGACGCAGCCTGCGAGTTGCGTTGGCCAGCGCAGAGGCTCAAGATACAGGCAATCCTACAGCTCGAGCTTTCTTGAATGGTCACAAAAGATAGTGTGCTTGAGTTGTTGATAGCCCCAAAGCAAGCAATCGCACATACTTAAGTAGTCAGACTGGTG
>JAABUP010002299.1_pt1 | contig 37526 bp, 56 predicted proteins | sample 5559201 | NCBI WGS metagenome assembly JAABUP01 (sample SAMN10711887, study PRJNA513373) | rock metagenome | isolation source: Antarctica rocks | place: Antarctica
AGCTCAGCAGCAGCAGCAGCTCAGCAAGTTGCAGCAATACCAGCTCAGATAGCCATGCAGCCTTGCAGCCTTGCAGCCTTGCAGCCTTGCAGCCTTGCAGCCGTGCAGCCTTGCAGCCTTGCAGCCTTGCAGCCGTGTAGCCTTGCAGCCATGCAGCCTTGCAGCCATGCAGTCGTGCAAGGCCTTGCAGCCATGCAGCCATGCAGCCATGCAGCCTCGCAGCCATACAGCCATGCAGCCATGCAGCCTTGCAGCCATGCAGCCTTGCAGCCATGCAGCCTTGCAGCCATGCAGCCTTGCAGCCGTGCAGCCTTGCAGCTGTGCAACCCCGCAGCCCTGCAGCCTTGCAGCCCCGCAGCCCTGCAGCCTTGCAGCCCCTAGCATCAGCCGTGCAGCCCCCATCATCAGCCACGCAGCCCCTATCATCAGCTGCGCAGCCCCTATCATCAGCTGCGCAGCCCCTATCATCAGTCTTGCAGCACTGCAGCCGTGCAGCCCTTTTCATCAGCCTTGCAACCCTGCAGCTGCAGTCAACAGCCTTGCAGCCAGGCAGCCTTGCACCAGCAAGCAGCGGTGTAGTTGTGCGGCAATTCACAGTCCTGCAGCCTTGTTACCAACATCAGTTATACAGGACACACTGATCAGACTTCAGATCCCTTCTGTAATGCTAGCTTTGCAGCTACATTGCATTCGAATTCAGCCATCAGCATGATCGTACTTGTGCAAGCTTGTGCAAACTTAAGTATGCTTGGTCTAGCAGTTCTGCAGTCTCAACAAGCGCTTGTGTGGTTAGTTGGCTGTCAGTCCTTGTGTTGTACCAGCAGATGCAGCTTTTATCAGACTTCGTACTCACCAGCGCCAGCAAAACTAAGATTGCTTGAATCTTTTCACGGGCACAAACAGGGTGTACAGCTTGCAAAGGCCTGCAGGAGAGAAATTCACCGTAATCACGCCTTCGAACATTCCAGCATGCACATCTTTGCCCAGTGCAGCCGTAGACAATAGTGCATAGTATCTCAGAATCACTCTGCAAGTGAGAATCCGGACACTTCGCACGGCATGCGTCGACATTGGAGTCTGATTCGTAATCATCTCTATCTCTTATGCTGAGCTGGACCCCGGTAAACGATCGGGTCGCTCCGAAACACAATGTTCAGCGATACACACCGCCGGGGTGCCCAGCACCGCACCGCATTGGGTAGCCGGTGGCCTTTTCTTAGCCAACCCACCGGCTGCTGCTTGTGGTCTTCCCTCAGCATTGGCACCGCCGCTGTCGACAGTGATCGGCGTGTATTTTGCTGCTGATTTTCTGTTGTCAGCCGGTGGTCAGCGGTGACAGTCATGAAACTGCAGGCGTGAATAACGTAAAAGTGAAACGCTGCCAACAATGCAGGCATTCCGCCTATGCAGGCAGGCACATGCATCTTTGGCAAGCTTTGATTCTCTCGGCAGCAGGATTGACCGCCGCGGCGCAGTCTGCACAGCATTGCACCAGGTCTCTAGGTGTTGGTTCGCAAGCAAGGCTTCTCCGACCAGCTATTCCGAGTTGACAGTCGGTATGAATGCCTGCCTAACGTTGGGTCGTGCTCCAAGATCCTTGAGCAGTTGCCATGCAGGTCATGCAGACGACTGCTTGCTGCAGGTGTACCCAAGGAGAGCTTTGCTGGAGAAAAGAGAGTAGCACTCAGCCCAACAGGAGTTTCTACCCTGGTCAAAGCTGGCTTCAAAGGGATTCTGATTGAGAAGGGTGCTGGAGCAGGAGCAAAGTTTACCGTATGTATTGCACTGGGCCAAACACATCCACGCGAACGGCTTCTCTTTGTGAGCCTGTGAACATGGCCTCTTACATGCTGCAGGATGCAGACTATGAGAGCTCTGGTGGCAAGATTGTGGACAGCAAGGATGCATTCGGGCAGGACATTGTCCTCAAAGTTAGACCACCCAAACTCGATCAGGAGGTTGGTCACTTCAAGGATGGCTCCCGGTGCGCTCCTTATAGAAACTCACGTCTCAAAGCACAGCTAACACTTGCAAGGCTTTGAACAGTTGTGTCACGTTGACTGCCACAGTTACCAGCGCATTCAACGGTCCTAAACTCCTTTGCATTGCCTGCAGGCTGATCAGCTATATCCATCCCGCTCGTAGCAAAGAGCTGCTTGATGAGTTGCAAAAGAAGCACATGACTGTTCTTGGCAAGTCTCTTTACCAATCCCAGTGACTTGCATTGCTTCTTGGTTCACACCCACACGATCCTGGCCAAATGCTGCACATTGCCATTGCTTGCACTATTAAAGACGGAGTTTGCCATTGCTGAGAGCCTGCTGCCTGGATTACGGTGGTTGCGTTGCATTCAAAGTCAAGCCTGCTGCAGCACAATCTAACTATGTTTGCCTGAATATGCAGGCATGGACTGCATTCCTCGAACACTCAGGTGAGCAAAGATATACAAACGTGGCATGCTTTTGTAGGCCAGATCAAGATGCATGTGCATGTTACCACCAAAATTTGCCTTGCATACAGCATCTACATCATTTGTTTTGTGTATCATGTGACAATAGTTCAAGGCAGATCTGATGCGTTTGTTTGTGTGTGCAGTCGGGCTCAGAGTTACGACTCACTGAGCTCTATGGCCAACATTGCGGGGTACAGGTGAGACAACATCTCAGGTGGTGGGTATGGTTGTCACTGTAGTGAATGGCCAAAGCATCAGCTGCCAGCCAAACCTTCACAGTGCAACTGCTGCAGTCTATTCTGACAGGGTGCCAGCTTTGAGTGTGTCACAAATCATACACAATGTGACCAGCATGCAGAAGATATTGCCAGTGCCTGCATAGCTTGCATAGTCCTGCCTCAGAATAGGAGTGAATGCCATCAATAATTTCAGTGTGTGGCCACAGTGTCCACCAATGGTATACCTGAATGGTCCCTCATTCATGAATTGTGAGTCAAGCTTTCAACAGCTTTGACTGTAAATAATTCACCATATAGGTCCTTTGCAGGTTTCCATGCACTCACTGATCACAGCGTGCTGCCATTTGTCTACAACCAGGGCATGACTGACGTGTCAGACATGCTTTTGCAGGGCAGTCGTTGAGGCAGCCAACCAGTTTGGTCGGTTCTTCACCGGTCAGATCACAGCTGCAGGCCGGGTGCCCCCTGCCAAGGTGCTGGTCATTGGTGGGGGTGTTGCTGGCCTGTCTGCCATTGGCACTGCCAAGAACATGGGAGCTGTTGTCAGGGTGTTTGACACCAGGTGTGCACCCCTACCCCATGCAGCTGTCTGTCCATCTGTCACAGCCATCTGAAACGTATAGCCTCACTGCACAATCTAGCACTCTGCCTGCAATGGCCCAGCCAATGCAACAGGAAGCACTTTGCATCAGCTTGTCTGACAGTGCCTTGACGCATACTTGTGAACACAGTGTGACAGGGTTCATTGATCTGATAGGAGGATGTCTGATAGGAGGGTGTGTGTGATGCAGGGCAGCAGTGGCAGAGCAAGCCAAGAGTCTGGGAGCTGAGTTTCTGACTGTGGAGCTGGAAGAGAGTGGTGAAGGTACAGGCGGCTATGCCAAGGAGATGTCCAAGGAGTTCCTGGATGCTGAGGTATGTGCCTATGATTGAAGTCACCACCTTGCAGTTCTGCTTGCAGTGGATGCCTTACAAGCGATCTTTCAAGCGTTGTTCTTTTGGAAGCAAGGAACACATGGAATGATCAGCAAGGCGATGGTTTTGGTCTGTGCACATACAGCACAGCATTTCAGCAAGCAGCTGAGCACGTGCGTGTTGCAGTGTGCAAAATGTCTCGTCAAGACGGTGATCCAAGAGCATCTGATGGTCAGGTGACATTGATGTCACAGTGGCATTGTCTTGAGCACTGCAGTCCATCACACACTGCAGGCAGCAACAGGTGGCTGTCTTTTCAGCCCTGGGCTGTTTTGATGGCAGGCAGGCAGGCAGTGTAGTTCTACTGCATATGTGATTTAACTGACAGTGTGGTTGTGGCTGACAATAAAATAATGGTGTTGCGCAGATGGCCCTGTTTAGGCAGCAAGCTAAGGATGTGGACATCATCATCACGACAGCACTCATCCCTGGCAAGAAGGCTCCCATACTGATCACACGCGACATGGTAGAGAGCATGAAGCCCGGGTCTGTGACTGTGGACTTGGCTGCTGAAGCTGGAGGCAATGTGGAGACCACAGTGCCCAATGAAGTCATCAACCACAAGGTCAGCCAAGCAAGCACCTGAATGGGCTTTGCCCATCCTGAACCTCTGAGCCCAAGTTGACAACCAGACATGTAGTCAGTGACACCTGGCAATGTGGCTTCACCTGTCACAAAACAACAGCATGGTTGCCGGACAAGGCTCTTATCTGCATTCAAAAATACTTGTAAGCTGTGTGTGTGACTGAATTTGATCCTACTTGAGTTTGGTCTTGAACAGCTGGGCCCTGCTGACCTTGTGTGCCCTTTGCAAAATATACCTGATCATCACATACACATGCTACACCATCATGCTGCATCGGTACATGATTTCATCACGCTGTACAGGTGGTACCATCTGCATTCTTGCTGTCTGGCTGGACCCAACACAACAGTTGCTTGACTTTACAGCACAGCATGTGACACCATTGTGTGCATGTGGCAGGGAGTGACATGCGTTGGATACACAGACCTGCCAAGTCGCCTCCCAACCCAGTCCAGCACTCTGTACAGCAACAACCTCTCCAAGTTCTTGCTGTCCATGGGGCCTTTCACCGGTCACAAGGGGCAGTTCTACATTGACCACAAAGATGAGGCTGTGAGGGGCGCCCTGGTGTTGGACAATGGGGAGATGATGTGGCCCGCACCCCCTCCCAAGGTGGGTCAATATAGAACAGAAAAGAAAAGGTTACGCCTTTCGGCGTCAATTTCTTGAGAAGCCCAGTATTATACCGGGCTGCCCAGTGTGAATCAATATACTAAATGCAGGGCTGCAACTGCAGCAGAAAGCACAGAAAGTTCTGTCCTGACAAGTCTGTATCTATCGGTGATCATGATGGGAGCCTCGTGAGATGGCAGCCTGGAGCAGTGTAAAATGTGCAGCAGGGTGGCATGCTTGATGCTCAGCAAGCATCAGGTCTATCTGATGCAATGCTGCCCAGGCAGTGCTCACGCTGTCACTTGCCATTGTAGGACTGCTGCCTGTGCATCTGTGTTGCAAACAGGGCATGAGCCAGCAATCAGTCTAAGTGCAAGCCCGCGCCAAACACTTGCCTGCTGACAGCACACGCTTCTGCTGCAGACCAAAGCGCAACCGCCCAAGAAGGAGAAGAAGAAGGAGGAGCCCGCCGGTCCGGTGGACCTGTACAAGCCAACCCTGAACAATGCCTTAGTCACGACTGGTGGCCTGGGGGCCATCATGGCACTGGGTGTTGCCTCACCTGGCGCTGTGTTTAGCTCCATGGTGACTAAGTTTGGGCTGGCCAGTGTGTGTGGGTACCAGACGGTGTGGGGGGTGACCCCAGCCCTGCACAGCCCCCTCATGTCTGTCACGAATGCCATCTCTGGCTTGACTGCCGTTGGAGGTTTGCTGCTGATGGGCGGCGGTTATCTGCCCAGCAACACTGCTCAGGTCAGTCACTCAAGTTGACATGTGTTGTGTCAGCTGGAGTAAGGGGCTATGTTGCTAGTGATGAAGCAGGACTCTGCAGTTTGAAGCATAGCTTGAAGCTTCAGCATGATATTTGAAGCATAGTTTGAAGCTTCAGCATCAGTATCAGTATTCATGGCGCTGGTAGTCTCTGCAGTGTGTCAGCACTTGCTTGGGAAGTACCTGCCTTTGTTTGCTGCAATGTGTTCCAAAGGTAGTGCTGTCTCTTGCTTGCACAGCGTCACATATGTAGCAGGTCAAGGGACAGCTGACTCTCAGCCTTTTCAGCTTGGTTGCTACACACTTATCTCTGCTTTTGTCAGCAGAACTTCAAGATGCTATCTTTAGCTTATGTTGATGTTGATGTCTACAGGGTCTGGCTGCAACTGCTGTGTTGGCGTCAGCCATCAACATTGGGGGCGGCTTCACAGTGACATCACGCATGCTCAACATGTTCCGGCGCCCCACCGACCCTGCTGAGTACAACTACCTGTATGCAGTGCCTGGGGCCGCTCTTGTAGGCTCCTATGCTGCTGGACACCTTTCAGGTAAAGACACATGTTGCAGTCACGGGCATCAGCAAGCTCTTCTCAATCCCGAAACGTCTGTTTCCATTCAGAAACATCCCTACACTGGAATCTAAACAGAGAAACGTCTGGGGACATTAAACTACATTGTGGAGATGTTTTAGTGCTTGTTCTGTGAGCATGTTCAGCATCTCACGCTTCTGCACCTGCGTGTCATATGACAGGGTTAGCTCACTGGTTCCACTCACTGCTCTTCCCATGCAGAAGATACAAATGCTTTCTTCAGCAACGTAGTGATGTAAGAGGGTCCTCTCACAGAACTCCCGCCACCAAAACCAGTTATGCAAAGGCTTACGCTCCATCACGTTGTCAAAGAACTGCAAAGCAAAGAGCACAGTACCCATCAACAAGACAAAGCAGGGACCACAGTATGTAGACACAGAGCATTCATGTGAGATTGCTAGCTGGGGGATATTTCTCACTGGCTTTGCTATGGCATGTGGTTGCAGGATACCCAGAGATGACCAACATGGCATACCTGGCCTCATCAGGCCTGTGCATTGGGGCCATTGCCTGCCTGTCCAACCAGAAAACGGCCCGCACAGGAAATGCCCTGGGGCTGATGGGTGTCACTGGAGGCATTGCAGCCACCCTGGGTGCCATTGGCGGCGACATCCCTCTGTACGGACAGATTGCAGGCAAGAAGTGATGTCACCAGTGCTTGCTTCCTGGTCGATGTTTCCACTACGCACTGCAGCCAACTTCTAAAAGTGTATTTGCTGAGGATGCTGTCTGAAGCCTGCCCTCACATGCAGCATGGACAGTGAAGTGCTCTACCATCACACAAGTGATGACTCAAATGACATGAAAAGCTTGTATACTGTGACAGCACTCATGCTTTCGGAGCCAGAACAGCAAGCAGCATGGCCCACGCATGTGTATAAGTGTGAGGCATCAACACAAGGCTGGCAGGAAGATGCTATAGCTCACACCAAGCTTGTACAAGGCTGCTTGCAGATGCGACAACATGCAGAAGTTGCAGTCATTACAACAAGACAAGGTAGCAGCAATTTTTTCCCATTCCTGTAACAGTGCAGGAAATTAGCCTCCTGACACGCTAGCATTTCGCCCTTTACCTCAGCTCTGCTACAGCTCCCTTGTGTCAACAGCCTTTGAAAATATACTGCAGGGGCCATGGGGGCTGGGGGTGCTTTGGGGGCCTACTTGGCCCGCAGCATGGCCATCACAGAGCTGCCTCAGATGGTGGCAGGTTTCCATTCCCTGGTGGGCCTGGCGGCTGTGGCCACCTCTGTGTCCAGCTACATGGCACATGGAGCCAGTGACCCGGTGGCCCTGACTGCCACCTTCCTGGGAGCTCTCATTGGCACCATCACTATGACAGGTCAGCCATGCTGGCCTGCCAATCACTAATAATAATAATAACAATAATAATAATAGACAATAATCATAATAATAATGATAATCATAATAGCAATAAATAATAAATAATAACCATAATAATAATGATAGTAATAATAATCAAAAATGCTTTCCAGCTCATGATGAGCTAGGTATGTGCAGGACAAGTCTCAAACTGCTTTGAAGCAGCATGGAAGTAGCATGAGATGACACATGCTGACACATGCTGACACATGCTGGTTGTGGGACCTGGCTTGCTGAACTGTTGCTGTGACATTATCACATGCTGCACCCTGTTGCTGCACCAAGGAATGCAATGTTTGACAGCAGCTGGGTCCTTTCGGGCACTGTCACTATGTTATACATGTGTTGCTACTATGTGTAACATTATATCCTGAGTAGTATAGCCGCCGCTCAATGCCGGTGTTGCCTCTCATGCTTTGCACTCAGTGCACCCAGTCTGGTGGAGCAGTGTGTCGCCCAGTTGTGAAAAAGTATTTGGTGTGTGCCGCTTTGGCTCACATTCCATCCTGATTTCAGAATGTCTATCAAATTTCACAACACGGATCCTGATTCAACATTGCAATACATGCTGGTCATCCTCTCACAGCCACTGCCAGCCCTAGCACATATATACCATGACTGCTGCATAGCATGATGGCAGGTTCTGCTGTGGCTTTTGGCAAGCTGCACGGGGTACTAGCGTCAAAGCCCCTGGCCCTTCCAGGCAAGAACCCCATCAACATGGGCCTGCTAGCTGGCAATGCTGCAGCAGCAGCTGCCTTTCTGACGACTGGGGACCCAGCTACTGGACTGGCAGCTCTGGGGGCAACCACTGCCCTTGGTGGGGTCATGGGGGCCCACATGACTGCTTCCATTGGAGGTGGGTGCTGAAGTAACTGTGTGCATTGCTGCTGCCTGCATGCATTGAGACTGTAGGCACTTGTTGAGTAGACTGTGCGTCCACTGCACAGATGGCTGCACTGTATTAAGACAGATAATGCTGTAATGGGGAGAGCAACCCCCTGTTGTTGGGCGCGCCTGTTTGGACACTGTTCTGTGTTGCAAGCCCACGTTTGCTCACTGCGCCTGAGGCGCACTCAGCGGTACAGATCCATACTCTGCAACTCAGTAGATGCATGTGTGAGCAGCAGTACATGCATGTGTCAGCAGCAAATGCATGTGTCAGCAGCAAATGCATGTGTCAGCAGCAAATGCATGTGTGAGCAGCAAATGCATGTGCCAGCAGCAAATGCATGTGTGAGCAGCAAGTGTGTATACAGGTGCTGACATGCCAGTGGTGATCACCTTACTGAACAGCTACAGTGGGTATGCACTGTGTGCTGAGGGCTTCATGCTGGGCAATGATCTGCTGACTGTTGTGGGCGCCCTCATTGGCTCATCTGGAGCCATTCTGTCCTACATCATGTGCAAGGTGGGTGTCATCAATCAATCAATCAATTTACATTTCTTGTCTTTAGGACTCATCAGGGCTTACCACCTCCACCGCGCTGTTGTTCCTGTGTCAAGGATCTGTACACAGACCATGACAGGCAGAAGTTAGTGCAAGCTTGCCATAACAAGTTGACCATGACAGGCAGAAGTCATGGCAAGAATGCTATCACAGCTTGTCGATGAGTCAACACACTAAAAGACTTGTTAGCAGCATTCAAGTGCTATTGGCTGGCAGAAGAGACAGACATGCATTGGCGAACAGAACAGCTTGCCTGTGCATTGCTGCTATGCTGTACAGATATGTGTGCATGCTTCTTTCTTAACGATCTGGCTGCCTGTATAGACCCCCTCCCCCTCCTTCCCACACGCACCGCCAAATGTGGCTTGTCGAGGTTCACATCACCATCTGTATGGGATCCACCCAGCTGTGGGATTTTGTCTCTTTTGGCAGTACTTTTTGTTGTGACTGCATGTCGTCCCTGTCAAAGCTGTGTTTTTACCTTGCAAGTCCTTAAGTAAACTATCTCCATTTCTGTTGCTCCTGCAGGCCATGAACAGGTCCCTGGCCAACGTCATCTTGGGCGGCTACAGCATCACAGCCAAGGAAGTTGCCGAGAAGGGCGAAGCCCAGAGCCACCAAGAGACTGACATCAGCGGTGCTGTTGACGCCATCACAAACGCACGCAGTGTCATCATTGTGCCAGGCTACGGCCTGGCTGTGGCAAGTGCCCAGTATGCTATTGCTGACCTGGTGAAAACCCTGACCAGCAAAGACATCAAAGTCAGGTGAGTAAGCTCGCACACACACTTGGACAGCTTTGCTGATGCAGCTGTGCGAAGCCTTGTTGTGTAGCTACTGGTCAGCAGGGCTGCAAGTGGGCTGGAGGATTGTGTGTAGGAGTCTGTCCATGCTGTGGTTGGAAGCATTGCAGTTTGGCTCATGCTCAATGCTGCATTTAACCTGTAGTGTTGAAGCATAAAGAATACTGTATCAGACTTGCAGATGATCAGCAGTCGCAAGGACTCCCAGTTACCTATTCTTTCTTCATCACCACAGTAGCTGTCCAGCAAACGCCTGCTCTGCATCAGTATGACCGCATGTTATTAACAGCACAACAAGCTTGATTCCAGGTTTGGCAATCACCCAGTGGCAGGCCGCATGCCTGGGCACACCATCATCATGTAGTCAGCCACATCATACGTCGGTGTATCTCAACCTTTTGGTTCGCGTTTACATATCATGCTTGACTGCAGGTTTGGCATTCACCCGGTGGCAGGGCGCATGCCTGGGCAGCTGAATGTGCTGCTGGCTGAGGCAGGGGTGCCCTATGATGTTGTCTTTGAGATGGATGAGATCAATGCTGACTTCAATGACACAGATGTGACCCTGGTCATTGGAGCCAATGACACTGTCAACTCTGCTGCTGTGGATGACCCAAACAGTGTCATTGCTGGCATGCCTGTCTTAGAGGTGAGCTTCAGTCAGGGTGCTGACACCTTCATGTCTTGTTAAGCAGTAGCATCTGCCTGAGTTCCAAGGCCATGTGGCCGTTGACCTATGTAATCATGTCAGACTGCGCAGCTGCCCTTGGCAAGATGCTCTTTGTCAATGCTTGGATAACTCTACAACTTTTCCACCGAAATGGCATCACATGACACCTGCAGTAGCCTAAACGAAAGAGCATTCAGACCCAACAGCTGTACAAGTTGGTTCACGTCAGAGCTTCATCTCTGCCTTGCATGCAGGTCTGGAAGAGCAAGTCTGTGATTGTCATGAAGCGCACCATGGGTACAGGATATGCTGGTGCAGACAACCCAGTATTTTACAAGGAGAACACCTCCATGCTTCTGGGCGATGCCAAGGCAATGTGTGATCAGCTCAAGACAAAAGTCAACGAGCATTTCAACATTTCCTAGGCGTTCATTGCGGCACTCCAGCGCAGTTCCGATTTTTGGCAATATTTTTGTCCAGTTTTGCTGCAAACAATTATGATGAAGCTTGCGCTAGTCCAAGAGCAGAATTGCCGTAGTATCCCAGTACGCATGCAGCTGTCACTAGTCTTTACAAGTACAGATGTGGTTTCGATTGCGCTCGTAGTGACAGCAGATGATGGCCATTCAGAGGTCAACACGCATGGTTTGACCCAAGGCTCTGCCCAAAGCCTGTAACTGGTAACACTCTGCTTTGACGACGCATCATAACGGGAACATGACCTGTATGTGTACTATGCAAGTGCATACATCTGCTAGTAAAATTAACCCGAGCTAAGCTGCGTCAGAACAATGAAGTGGCTGAAGCGGAAACTTTGCTGCACCTAGTATGTGCAAAGTCTTATTGCACCTTGCAATGCCAGAACACATCCTGCCAGTTGCCTTGAATCAGAACATGTTTTTTGAAGATGCAGCACACTGAATCATGTTGCAACTATAGTAGTTCTGTTATTGAGATACAGAGTCTCTGCTCAGCCAGAGACTAGGTTCTGCAGCATACAGAGCACACTGTGAATGCAGAAGCCATTTTTCATTGGCACTATCACTCCAAATCCCCGAAGTCGCCACCAAAGCTGTCCTCTGAAAAGGACCTGTTTTGGCTCTTCCCCAAAGGCTCTCCGGTAATCACATCCCTGCCCTTGGAATACCCTGAAAAGCTTCTGCCGTCCTTGGAGTCAGCAGAGCCCCTGCCTCTAGTGGAAGACCCTCCACCTCTTACAGATGATCCACCACCTCTGCCAAAGGATCCACCACCTCTGCCGAATGATCCACCACCTCTTTCAGATGAGCCACCACCTCTGCCATATGATCCACCACCTCTTGTAGATGATCCACCATCTCTGTCAAACGATTTGCCGCCTCTTCCAAATGATGATCCACCACCCCGGCTGGACCCTGCACGCCCACCCCTGTTCATTGTCGCACCCCCTCTCTCCCACTCTGACCCCCCCTGTGATCCGCCCCTCCTTGGGGCATCCCTGTCAACTGATCGGGGAGCACTCTGAGGCTCCTGTTGGGGCTGATCTGTCCCCAGGCTGGTCCTGGGATCCCAGGAGGATGTTGAAGGGCTGCTGCTAGGACTGGCCTCATCAGCATCAAACCAGGAGGACTCATCTTGCTTGTTGTCAAACACCCTGCCTGCGCTTCTGCCTGAACTTGACGCTCCTGAGCTGCCTCCAAAAGAACCACCGCCAGTCCTGTAGCAATAGTTTTGCACCAAGTTAGCAACAAGCACAGGCTGAAGCATGTGCACACCAAGACAGCAAGAAGCGCAGGCTGAAAAGAGTGCTGAACCGTAACAATGTGCATCAGGCACACAATAGTTCCCCACACCCACACATAGCCAAGCAAGCATTGCAAGCAAACAAGAGCAGAGGCATGACATGGTGGAAATGGTAGACGTGGGCTTGTGGGTCAGTGAGCTGAGTGACTTACTTAGGCTCACCACACTTGAAGCACAAGCCCCTCCTGGCAAAGTTGGATGCACCACATGCCGTACAGTCCCAGTCACCTGTACCATGCAAAGGGCACTTCAACCACCCAACCCAGAATATGTCAGTCTGAGCCATGAGTGAATATAGGATGTGTCAGCTTAAGCCCAGAGTCAAACGATTGTAGTACTGCAGCAATTTGGGACGTGTCAGATGCCTGATACGTACCAAAGTGCTGCAGTACTACAATCCTTTTGATACACAAAGATCTATCACACATTGCAGCAACAGCCAGCATAGTAGGAACGTGGACTGATGGGTTGTGAGCATGAGCAGGATGATCAAGCATACACACTGACTGCTACAGAAAACATGTGTTTCCTCTGCAAAGTCAAGACCAAATTTGTGACTGACCGGGCTTGGCTTCATATACAGGCCTCTCAAAGCTGCTGCTGCTGCTGCTGCTGCGGGACCTGGTGTCAGCAAAGCTGTCACGCCTGCTCTGTGCTCTGTAGCCTTGGTCCTCAGGCCTGCAAAAGGGTCAGTCTGTTGACTGGACAGCTCAGCTAGTCATTGTCATTTTATACCTTACAGTCTGGGTGTGGAGCCAGTTGTGACTCATCAGACATCCTGGCTTGAAAGCACAGGTGTCTGACAGAAAGACTGCTGAGGCACGACTCCATTCAATGAACCACAAGGGGCTATTGCCCGCACGCACGCACAGCAGCTGATATGCTAAGTGGCTACTACATGCAGCAGGTCTGCCTAGCAGCCTTCATGGGTTCCTCTGACTGGATCCCCCACTGTACCATCCGCCTTGACAACAAGGGGGCAAAGGACAGGCATGCTGCTGACGAGCAACACACCACTGGAAAGTTCCAGCGTTACAGCAGTGCAAGAGCGACAACATGCCTCAAGAGATGAGCTGGCTGGGACGTGACCTGCCGAAGACATACTGTACTACAGCAACATATGGTAACATGTGGAGTAAAGACAGCAGAGTAACGACAGCAGGGGCAGCAGATGCTGAGTTGAGTATATTGCAGCAAACATACGCCAGAAATGTGTACTGAGTACATATGTCTTGCAGCAATATGCAATGTGGAGAGGGGGAATGAGTGTGAGAGCCTCACTTGGGTGTGTTGCAACGGAAGCAGTCAGTGCGACGAGAGAAGTTGTTGGCTGAGCAGGAGGGGCAAGTCCAATCACCCGGCTTCTGCCCCTCTGCCAGCCCCTTGCTCCTGTCACACCCAACAATGAAAAGTCAGCATGGAGGGATGCAACATGCCCTTGTCACATGTGTGAAAGGATGTGTCAGCACACAAGTCAGACAGACCATGCGCTGATTGCCTGTATCACATTAAGCATGCCTGCTAGCAAATTGGATCTGCTGCCCTGGGGTACGCCTTGGGGTCTTGGGGCTATGTGTAAAAAGCGAACCCGTTGCTGATGCTGAACAGCAGGCTTGAACTAGCGTTGGATGCATCCTTGCACTCAGTGAAGCTGCAGCTACAAAGCATAACAAAGGTTGCAGGAGTGAGCATTGCTTGTAGAAGTACCAACCTGGGACGACCGCATTTGAAGCACTTCCCACGGCGAGCAAAGTTGCTGGTGCCACACTCTGAACACCCCCAATCACCTGCAGTTTCCCAGTGCATTTATGGACCTGGTTCATGAATGCACTTTTGCTCTATATGCATGGCAGGAAGTCTCGGACAAAACAGCATACATAGCTTCAAAAAGTGTCAGTTGTCAGAGAGTGTCCATTATCCAGTACAACGAGTCTTGCACTATACTGTTCAGTAGCTGCAAAGCCAAGAAGCGCTTCTGATTGCAAATCAGATGACTACACAGAGAGCACTGCTACATATTGACAAGCGGATAGCTTCCCTCTGGAGAGCCAGAAAGCCTGCAAATAAAAGATAAGAAGCAGATCGGAGCAGACGCACAGCAAAGAAAGAGCAGCGCCATGTTACAGCTTGTATGGTGTGCCTACCTTCAGACTCAGAAGCTGCTGAGTCTGAGAATGATTCACTCTGAGGCCGTCGCTCACGTCTGTCTGAGAAGCTGTCAGTCTGAGAACGTCTGTCAGAGAAGAACTCTGTCTGAGGTGGTCTGTCTGAGAATGAGTCTGTCCGAGCACGTCGGTCTGGTGTGCGTCTGTCTGAGCTCAAGTTTGCAGGCAAGGCTGCCTCCCTGCTCAAGGCAAAAGTCCGATTAAAAACAGACAAAAAGGACCGGATAAGTTCATATAGTTGTCAAGGCAGTACCAGATTAAGCAATGCCAAAAGCAAACGCACAAGACCCACAGGGATTTCCAAGACCAAGCAACACATGACAGCCTGTGCAGCAATGTGCATGAAGGCATTTGCCAGCTGCTTTTAATTTGCAGCTTGAAAGATTATTGCACAGCTCAATGAAAGCCTTCACGGACTGAGAGTACAACTATGAAGGGGCTGTACAGAGCTACAAAGGCACAGAGGGACCCAGCTGCAACCCTTTTACATACTGGAATGTCTTGTGCACATTGTCCCATGCAGGTGCAAGCCCTGCACATCATCTAGCTGGAAGGCACATGGCTGTTCCAATGTTCCATGTGAATTTGTTTTGCCATGTTTGTCAAGACCTTTACACAAAGGTGTGCAAGAGTCTCAACAAATAAGACAGCAAAGGGCAAACACTGTAGACTGTATGACTTGTAAACTCTGAGAGAGTGTGCACATGGCATGGAATCAAGAAGTGCAGGAACTTACATTTTAGACGCACCACACTTGAAGCAGTCTGTATTCCTAGCAAAGTTATGCTGGCTGCACTCTGCGCACACCCAGTCCCCAGGCTTGACTTCAATCCCTGGCTTCTCAAAACCATCCCAACCTTTCTCCATGAAGAAGCGCGACCGGTCCTGTCGCTTGTCTTGGGAGGGCCCTTGGGAGTTAGAGGGCCGAAAGTCTGAGGGCTGCGGCGTGATGGCCTTCTGTTCCCTCACTAGCGCACTTGCATCTGCATGCCAACAGTCTTTCTGATTACCGACACAGTTCAGTAAAGTATGTCTGTGATGCACGGGTGTGTTCCTGCTAAGCATTTGCCAGAGAGTGCAGGTTGAACTGCCAGCTGAAACGCTTAGGACCGACAGCAAGTGCAGATGGTATGCTTGTAAAGACAGGCTCACAACGCTGGCAGTGAGTAACAGTGTCACAGCGCTGGCAGTAAGTATCACCAGCTGCAGCAACACTGCACGAAAAATGTCTGGCCCTCAAGAACAAGTTTGTGCAGATCCACAGGAGAAGGCAAAAGGCCATTGCTGCGATTGAGTACCGTGCAACTCAGCCATGCACCTGAAGTACTGCTACTTGAGTCATGACACAGCTGCCCATATGCCTAGGCCGTCTATCTGTGTCTTTGCAGTACCTTAGCTGAGTCTGCTCTCTCAAGCAGGATACATGATATGTGCACAGCGTGCAGGCTCACCTGCTTTAGCTTGTGCTTCAGGTGAAGGCTCTTGACTTGCAGCTGCTACAATGTCTGGCAAGACAGCTGTCACCGCTTTCATCAAGCCTGCAGACAAGACACCGCATGTTGATAGTCGTACTGAGCAAAATGACTAGAGACACAGTATAGCAATAAGGTGCAGCAATCTTGTGTGTGCAAAACAGCTTTATGTGCAACCATCCAGACAACAAAGCCAGCACTCGTCTATGTGACATGTGTTTCAAAAGAAGCCAAGATGCATGCATTGACATGCATGTAGCAGACTGTGAACATGCATACATGGTGCAGAGAACACTTTGTATGCATCAGCTGAGGGTAAGCAGTCCAACAACCTACTATGCCTCATGTCATGATAACTCAGCATTTGTAGGAAGCTGAGTCATCGCATTTTGTGCTGACACATAGCTAAGTTCACCTTCATTGTATTGATGTGATAAAATCAGGTCCACATCTTTGTCAGCAGTGGCACGGCCTTTCTGCATGGCATTGCTGTATGCTGCCGCAATGACAAGACGCGTCAAGTCTTGGAAGGACCCTTCAGGTTTCCCCAGGAAGCCTTTCTCCTCACCAAAGGTTGTTGACAGCCTCTTGGAGGCTACAGTCAACTACGCAGCACAAAAGCTGCTGTCAAGTCTGTGCAACTTTGGCATTCTTTGAATGTGTGGCCAGCTACACTGCAGAATAGCTGCTGTCAAGCCACAGTCATCTTGATGCCCATGAGATGCAGTGATAGGGGGATGGTTGACAGCAGGATGGCCATCAGGGAACAACATATGGTTCCTCCCTACATGGATCAGATCTGAGGGGGTATGACAGCAATGACTCCTTCTCCATGCTCTCAAGGGTTCATGTTGTGCTTGTAGGCATACTTGGCAGAGATGCAGATGCAGCGCTTGCATACATGCTCAGGTTACACAGCATCACGGTAAGGCCGGGAAGAATACCTTTCTCTCTTGATAGGGAAGACCAGCCGCCAACACAGCCTGTATTTTGTCAGCTGGCAAACTGAATAGAATGTCCTGTCTAGACCTGGCAAAGTTGAGCACGCCCCTTTTCAGAACACCGACAGAGAACGCCTTTGCTGTGGGAGTCTTGCCCTCGAAGTGCTGGCCTTTGCTGATCACGTTTATAAAGCTTTGGAAGGCAGACTCCCAGTTGTCTGCCGTATTGTCAATAGAGCTGTGGCTGTCTGCTGGGCTGGAGTTGGTTTCGGTGACACTGGCAGACAAAACTGCCTCTGTCGGTATGGCCTGGGAAATCAGCTCGACACCAGACTCCGATTGCACACCGGGAAAAGGCTGCTGCTCATCTCCACCTAGCAGCTGCGTTGCTGCAGAGGCTGAACTTTGATCCGTCTGACCTATCTGGCTAGTGTCCGACTCTTCAGCTCTGACTGGGAAGGATAAATGACGGGTTTGTTGTGTCAGGAAACTGCGACTGAAGTGCAGCTGGACAGAAGGTCTACGCAATGCAAACTGCCGGGACACAGGCACCGCTCCTGATGTTGACCCTGACGTGCGCATAGTGCACTGCCCGGCGACCTGACCCAAACACTTGCTGAGATACTGAGGGGACATCGTGCTGCGAAGGAGCGAAGTTGATAGCTTGCGGTACAGGGCGATCGACATAGCTAGAAAGGCATCGCCCCTGACGTAGCTACACGTTGGCCGCCGTGCAAATTCAAGATAGCTAAACGAAGAAACGAAGGACACATGCTTTTGCCATGTGGCTCCCACATGAACTCAGCATGCTGCGTATGCTTCGCTGAGACCTACAGCTGATCGCCAATGCGTGAGCCGGCAGCAAGCAAAGACCGCGACACCTGTACTTCGTCGTTTGTCGTTTGGTGCTGCTGAATATGGCGGGCATCTCCAAAGCTCTGGAGTTTCCTGAAGAGGTAGTCTTTCAGAGAGTGTCCAACAGTGCCGAGGTGAGCGTGTGGGGGCTGCAAGCGTTCGTCAAATGACTCAACCGCCTTTGATGTGAGACAGGCTTTGCAGGCTGCTGCCTTGTTGCAATTGTCAGCGACAGCGCAAAGGGTAGAGATGATTGCAAGGTTCTTGTTGCAGCAGCAGCATGTTCCTCAGGTATTGATCGAGGCTGAACCTTGGCAGGCGAGACAACCCTTCATCATCGTATGTAACATGTTGCAGGCCCATCACGAACTTCATTTACAGCTCAACCACGCCCTGCAGCAACTGTTTCAGCTGTCTTATACACTGCAAGCTCATGCTGAACAGAACAGCGCACACAGTCAGCAGCTGCAGCTCCAGACTGGCGTGACCAGCAAGGTAAGTTAATCGGGAGCTACCTTGAGCAAGCAACCTTGAAGTGTCCACCAGGCCACTCATACAGCTTGTAATTTGTGTTCAGGTTGCTGAGAGGCTTATGCTGGCACACTGTGAGCAGGAACTTGCACAACGTGCTAGGATTGTGAGTGAAACAAGAGCCACAGTCCAACTGCCACCATTTGCTCAGGTGAATTGTCTGCTTGCCTGCTGGCTTAAACTTACCGCCGAGCTTTCTGACTGAGCTTGGACAACAAGCAGTGCCGTGATCTTCTAGTAAGTATCATGCTACAGCACTGCATGTGGTCTGTCACATTCCAGGTGATGCAGCAGATCTCTGATCATGTTCGGCAACGTTGCCTTGCTGCTGCTACACTGCAAGCTCCGCCATCTTGGCCTGTGTACCAACGCCAGCTGCAACACTCAGGACAGCCTACCCAAGCTGCTGCAAGCCCTTTCATCCTTGCCAATCATCAGGCAGGCCTGATCCCTGATGCTGCTCCTCAACAGCCCTCATTTCATCTCCAAACAGGGCAGACAGGGGTGGCTGCAGCACAGCTTCCAGCCCTGCAAATGCCTGTTACTGAAGAGCCAGCACAGCATCATTGCTCAGGCCAGCAGCATGCTGCTGCACAGACACAGCAGGCACATCAAGCTGAACTTTTCCCTGCCTCAAGTCTTTGTCAGAGCAGAGACAGCAGACACTGCGCTGGTCTCTGTCAATATGCACCTCAGGTTCACAGCTCAGACCAGCCTCATGCAAACATGCCGACCTTCCCAGCATGCTCGCAGCCTCCCCTGATGGTAGAAAACCCACAAGCAGCTTCAGTCATGCCATGGTTCTCACCGGCATCTGCCCATAGCTTAGATCAGACCACTGTGCAGCAGCACCCACAAAACCTGGCAGTGGCCAGCAGACACTGTGCTCCCAGTGGCAGCATGCCCAATGCAAGCACCTCAATGTCTGATGGCTCGCCACTATGTGCAACTTTGGTGGCCTCAGCTGTAAACTTTCAGCTGCAGCAGGAGCAGCAACCACTTCAACAGCAACCTTTCTTGCCCATGATGTCAGCAGCGGTCACGAGTCCTGTAAACACTCAGCTGCCTGTGCTACGCATGTCTTTGCTATCAGGTACGCCAGCCAGCAACAGTTGTGCACAGGAACATGCTCCCAGCTCAAGCCTGGTCAGCCAAAACAGGCTGCATGGGTTTCAACAGCCAGTTGACAGAGCTGCTACAGGCAGCTTGGATGGAGCTACCACACTTGCTTCCAAGCAAAACCTGTCGCACAGTCCCTCTGTGCGTCAGCAAACCCAGCAGCAGCAGCAGCAGCAGCGGATGGTGCAAGGGCTTATACCTAGTCCTGGGCTACAGGCAGGGCTGGATCAGCAGGGCAGCGCAGCAGAAGCACTCGCTGACCAGCCCTGTGACCCAACTCCACAGGCCCTGCCCACAGCCAGACTGGGCGGGCCAGCATTGCCAGGATTCAGCGTCCTGCTCCAGAGTGTGGAGCAAGGTCAGCCTGCTGTCAGCTCAGTTGCTGGTGACAACACAGCAGCCTCTGTACATGGTGAAGCTCTTGAGGAGTCAACCAGCCAGCAGCATGCACCAGCGCTCACCACAGCGGCACCTGCCACATTGTGTCAAGACACAGAAGTGCCATCGCCTACAGCTCAGGCCAGCAGCAAAGTTCGGCCAAGCAGCAGCGGTGCTCAGTCTCTGCCAATGTTGTGCGGAGCTGTGGCACCGACAGCAGCAGCTGCTTGCACAGGTGCTGCAACATCAGCACAGCCAGCACTGCCTGCCTGTGATGCTCTATGCGTGAAACAGTCAGCAGGTATGAGCACAAGCCCAGATGCTGGCAATGGAAAGTCTTCTCTGCCAGCTGCACCGGACATGTTGGGGGCATCTCCAGAGCTTGTGCTGTCAGAGGGCAGTTTCAGGTTTCAAGCCGATAAACATGCTGGGGCAGGCCTACAGCCTGGAGTGCTGTTCACCCCAGTGCTTAGATCTAGAGCAAACGAGGAGCCCAACGTGTCAGGTGTGTGTTTTCGTCCTCAGGTCATCAAGCAGTGTATCTGTCTGCGACTGTAAGATAGTGTCTGCTGCGCTGCGTGCTTGAGTTGCTCATTGAGCTTTTGGGTGCCCAGCATCACCATTTTGCATCTAGAATGTACTCTACACAGCCACTCACAATCTGCTTCAAGCCTACCTGAGACACTGGTCAGACAGACTATTGTCTGAAATGGCAAATACTCAGACAGTGCAAGCAGGCCCACTGGACATGATAAAGCCCGCTCTTTTGGAAATCTTGCTTGCAGGCAGACAGGCACCCCTCGTGTCAGGTGCTGATGACGCTGCACATGCTGCATGTGCTTCTCAGCAAGAGGTGATCATCCCAGATTCAGAAGAGAGCCCTGGGCGCTGCTCTCAACAACGGCTGCAGCCAGACCCACACACCTCTGTGCCTCTTCACCATGCTGTTGATGCAAAAGAGCCCACAGCAGCAGCTGCTGCTGCTGCTGCTGCTGACCCTGTCGAGCCTGACTTCAATCAGACAGCAGAGCAAGCAAAGCGCGGCAAGATGCAATGCAAAGAGCACGCAGGTCCGAGCAGTGTGGCAGCAACAGCAGCAGCACTAGCTGTTAGTGGTTCAGGCACTGGGCTTGATGTGGATGCTCGTATGCACGTTTCTGAGCAGGTCTCATCAGGCTGCTCACTAGAGGCGCTGCCAATGCACTTGCCACGCAAGGCCTGCACACAGCAAGGGCATGAGGATCAGCCTCTTCAGCAGCAGCAGCAGCAGCAGCAGCAGCAGCAGCAGCAGCAGCAGCAACGTGAGAGCAAGGATCACAGCAGGCACTCTGGCGGACACCTGGCAAGCCTGGCCTCAGAGCAAAACATGACAGAGGACAAAGCGCCTCAGGGTATATCCTCAGCTTTTGGCACTCCCATCGCCCCTGCCCCTGCTGGACCCATTGAGCATCTTGGGGATCACGCAGTCCCAGAAGCAGATAGTGCCAGCCAGTTTGGGAACACTTCATTGGCTGCCACTGCTCAGCATGGGCATAAGTCAGGTCCTGGGACAGACGCTGCAAGGTGGCCAGCAAATGCTGAGCAGGGTGCCAACAAGGCTCGCTTGCATGATGCTTCTCAGCCAAGTACCTCAAGCCTCAAGCGAGTGCCTGAGACGCCTGACTCATCAGAGAACCGTTCTCAGCCCACTCAGTCCCCATGCGGTGAGTCGCACAATTTGTTCAAAGCTAGCTGAAGAAGCAGATGAGTTTAAAATGAGGCATCCTGCTCACACAAGAGCATGCTCTGAGATTGCAGATGAGTTTATGATGAGGCATGTCTGGGAGCTTGGCACTCTGTATTTTTCTATGCCAGATCATGTCCTTTGCCAGATCGTGCAGCATGCTGGTGAACAGCCTGATTTCCACCTGTAGTACACCATTGCAAATCTTGTCATAGTTGTTGAAGGCATAGACACAGTTTCATGGATGGTTAGGCATGCATAAGCCAATCTGCAATGCATTCAATGTGTGGGATGTACAACTTGCATGAATCAAGAGTGCCATGAGCTGCTGAACAGTTGCTGCCCACTTTTCTGTGTTCATTTGCTTGTACGTACCTAGCTACCTCATCATGGACTGGAAAGCGTAGTTATTATTATTATTGTTGTTATGATTACCTGCCTGCATGGCCCACTTTCTGTGCTTTGATTGCTCATCAGAGCTGCCACATGTGTTTGCCTAGGAGTTAATGAGTCACATGGTTGCAGGGCGTGAGAGGTCAGGTTCCAGTCCAAGTCCAAGACAGGCAGGGCCCTTGCGAGTTGTGTTGGTCAACAACTCTGATGAGCAGGCAGGCACACAAGGTACTTTTGCCTCTTTCTACTAAACAATGCACAGGACAGGATCACAGCCTTGATATGCTACCAAGCAGTTGCTTTGGATGTATGCACCAACTGCACAGTTGTTGAACGAACGGGGTCTGTTTTTTGCCTGCTCCATGCAGCCTAGCAGCACAACTGCTCAGCACATACCATCCTGGCATCTTTAAAACTGATTATGCAAGCACGGGCTATGCAGGCATGTACAATCCTGCCATGTGTCCAAGAATGCGTCTCATAAGCAGCTTCACCATCACTCTTGCCATATCTCCTGAGAAGTGGCATGATGCTGAAAGGGTTTGCACAGTGTACAAGATGTGGTTGCATGCTGCAAGGCACCTGGGCAGCCTGGTATAACACTTGGCTTCTAATTGAATTGATGCCGAGAGGCGTGGTCTTTCCTTTTTCTTCTTCTTTTCTGCTGCAAGGGTGTTGAGATGTGCAGGTGTGAATGTGGCAGCCTTCCTGCTCATGGACAGCCAGAAGGACTCCACCTCACCAGGCCATCCAAAGCCTGCACAACCCCTGTCAGGTATTCACTTGCTACGCACTTGCACACTTTTGGCAAGCGTGTGAACTTCTTCTAGTTGCTAACCCCTTACATCTGGCTGCTCTGAGTGTATTGATTTCTTGTCTCATGCCTAACACTGTGAGGTCATTGCTTGCAAGTTGCCAGCAGTAATCTGTCGAATTGACACGAGCATTTGAGTGCCTGCTTGCCTCAGATTTTGGAAAACATGTTATGCACTGCCATTCATGGTGTCTGTGCTCAGTGCAAATGCGTCCATGCAGTGCTGTCGCAAGCCAGAGAAGGCGCTGCTGCACATCAGCTGGCAGTGTGCAACTCACAGACGCAGCAGCCTTCACCAGCAGGCCAACCTCAGCTGCTGGACACCCATCTGCAAACTGCAGACCCCAGCTTTGCTGACACACTGCACAGAGCTACGCCTGCTGATGCCAATCCCATGCATTGTCAGCAGCAGCAGCAGCAGCAGGGTGTCAAGGCAAAGGCACAGCCTATGAAGCAGCCAGCACAGCAAAGCATGCCAAACAGTGGTAAGGGAACGCTGCCCAAGGCAGATCCTCTGCAAGCTGGCATCAGTGTCACAGCAATGCCTGCTCAGTCAGATGCCAAGCAGCCCATCAAGCCAGCTGAGGCCCAAGCAAAGCCTGCAGTAGCCAATCAGGCATCTTCTGAGCCCAGCAGGTGGCCTGGGAGCTGCAGTCAGGCTGCTGTGGCAGATGCCAATGCTGTGCATGGTGTGGCAGCAGTGGTTGTCAGAGCCAGGCGGTCCAAGTCCTGCTCCGGCAGCACTGCAATGCGGCAGCATGCTGCAAAGAAGCTGACGTTTCAGCAGCTGACGCTGGCCAGAAAGCCCCATGCAGGTTCTGCCATGGATGCTGGCAAGCCTGCTCAGTCTGCAAGGCAGAAGCCATTGGGTCAGGCAAAGCACATCCACGCCAATGTTTCCTCAGCATCACCAGAGTTGCGGCTAGCAAGGCAGGAGGTGGCTGAGCAAGCCATGGCTGCCATGGCTGCTTCAGGAACAACGGCCCCATTAGTACCGGCTGCACAGGCAGGTCCTATCAACCACCAGGGTTCCGTGCAGTCACCACCGCAACAGTCTACTCACCAAAGTGAGAGTGCCCAGCAGCGTGTGCATCCTGAAGGCACAGGCCAGCAGCCTGAAAGGGCAGACCAGCAGCAAAGGGTAGACCAGCAGCAAAGGGCAGACCAGCAGCACAGGGCAGACCAGCAGCATGGCCTGCAGCACCAGGCAGCAGCAGGCGAGCAAGCTGGAGGCAGCAGTGAGCAACAGTGGCAAGTAGCCATCAGTCAGCTCCACACCTTGGCTGAGAAGCACTCTCAAGACTCGCAGGACAATGCCGACGCCAGTGCTGATGGTGCTGCCAGTGCTGGCATAGCTGTACGGCCTGATGACCAGCTTGTTGTCAGGCCGCTGGCTGTGCCTACAGGCCAACCCAATCAGTCAGAAGCTGCAGTTACAGATATGGCAGGCATGCCTTGCAAGCTGCAGACAGCTCAAGGTGAAACATCCTCAGCTGCAGATCAGGCGCCTGTAGCGTCTCATGCCAAACAAGCCTTGAAAGACAGCAACCAAGCTGCGGCGACCGGCGCTCTGCACGGTGCTCCCCAAGCAGTGACTCAGCAGCAGCGACTGCTTGATGTCAACGCACAGCAGGCTTCCCTATTAGAGAATGCTGCCCTGCCAGGATGTACGGGTCAGCCTGAGACCAGCGAGACAGCTGGCAAGGTTCCTACGGCGCCTGCAGGGCCAGATCTGATCAGCTTATTCAGGGCGGCATTGCATGGCTACACAGGATCAAGTGGACTGAGACAGGTCATGCCACAACAGAGGCAGCAGCAGGGCCAGACAGATGGGCAAACCTCAGAGCAGGGCCCGGGACAGGGCCCCAGGCTGGACCCCATTCAAGAACTGGCAGGCAGGCTGCAAGGGCAGGGACAGAAGCGAAAGGCTTCTGAAGAAGAGCCTGCCCAGGGCAGCATGCATCCAGGCAATGGTCATGGTATGAGTCAGAGGCAGGGTGGGGCGTCCTGCAAACGGCAGCGCCTGCCAACACCAGAGCTTGCCAAATCAGGCAGTCAGCCTGCACAGACCGATATGCAGTCCTGCTCAGCAAGTCTGTCCCCAATCAAAGGCCTCCAGGTGCAAGAGACCGTACATCCAACAGCATCTCACACAGCAGGGCGTGCCGCAGCACAACCATCTGTAAAGCCAGCCAAGACCGACGCTGACTTTCAAACCTTGGCAAAGTCAGCAGCAGATGCAAGAGCTGGGTGTGGATTTGCACCAGCAGCAGAAGCAGGCATAGAGGCAAAAGAAGCAGCTGCAGTGGCTGGGCCAGCGGTTGTGTTGCCAGGTTCCATTGTTGAGGTGTCTGCGGGGCAGGATGATAGCCAGGGGCAGCCCGGGGGGCTCAGGCTGGACCTGAGCTCTGAGGAAGATCCTCTGCTTTGTACTCAAAGGATGCCACTCTCACAAGGTGAGCCCCTTTTGCTGTGCAGCAGCAGTTAGTTCTTTTCTGTTGTCTGAGTGTTGATTCTCTTCTGTTCCTGCAAGTAACTGATAGTCATGATCAGTTTCACTAATGCCAACCAGTTGATTCCATCTGCTACCCAAGCGTGGGCTCTAGCAGGGTTGAGCATTTGGAGATCCTGACTGCAATGGCAGGGATCTTGCAACACTTGGAACAAATGCAGCTGCTGCAGCTGTGCAAGGCTTTGTCCTATTGCTTTGTGCTGCTGTCGTTAAATAAAGTCCCAATGACCGCTTTTTACGATCATAACAAGATTGCAGGCTTCTGTGCAAAGCATATGGTCATCTTGCTTACTTGAACTATGTTCACATTGAGATGAAGTTTTGCATGTTGCTAATGATCACAGCTGATCATGGCTGCTTCTGTCAAATAAGCTGATCTGATGGCAAGCGCTATGCTGTAGGTGGCAGCGGCAGTGGTCAGGGGTTGTTCAAGATCCCGGATGATCCACCCCCAGACCCCAAGGCACAAGCACCAGCTCAAGTTGCTCCCCAGGGCCCACTTAGCATGCTATCCCCATGGAACACCCCAGCCCTGGCACAACCAGCCCCTCCAAACCCCCCTGACTCTGCACAATGCTGGAAGCTTGCAGGTGTGAATCTGTGTCTATTGTGCTGCACTGCTGAGTGCCAAATAGGTGTGTTGGCTTAAAGCTACTGGCTTCTCCTGCCATCTGCCTGTGCTGTATGTATTGCTTTTAAGGCTGTGTATAATGCTTTTGAGGCTGTTTGTATTGCTTTTGAGGCTGTATGTATTGCTTTTGAGGCTGACATGAGCGTACAAGGTATTCTGGTGCCATGCTACAGGCAGCGTGTCACCAATTGCTGGTCACCCTGCTCCTCCCTTATCATGGGTGGGTAGCCATGATGCTGGCCCTGCAACTGGTGCAGCGTCCAAGGATGATTATGGTGGCAAAAGCAACAAGCGCAAGCGGGGCCGGTCAGAAACAAATGTATTGCTGGCCAATGCTGCTGCTGAGTTACAGACAAGTGTCCAGCCATGTCAGTGATGCTCATTGCATAACAAGTTCAATGACCCCGTTGGGGGACAGCATTGACAATGTAGATCGGCAGTGAACAGTGTATCACAATTTGCTATGCCCTTGACGTTTCTGGCTGCAAGTGCTGCTTGCGCATGAGTGTAGCTCATGTTGAACTTCATGGCTACTTACAACGTACAATGCACTTGACTTGTACTGATTGTAGTGACACCAAATTATCCTTATCAGTAGGAGATTCTTGTATCCTACGACCTGTTGACTAGATGCTGGCCATAATAGCTGCTGCTGAGCACAGCAGCTGCTCCAGCAAGGTGTGGCCAAGCAAATATACATATGTAGCCATGTCAGCAATGATACCTGATTGGTTACTTCAATTTGCTGGCGATTGGCAGCGTGCTCGAGGCCGGCCGGCCATGCGAAGCCTATAGCTGTGTTAGCATTAGTGAAACTGATGGTAAATGCCAGATTGCATGAAGAAGCCAACGACGGCTTTCGTGTATGCCAGCAACGAGTTTGTGGTGCCACAAAACCCATATGTCCACATGATTTGCACAAAGTTCAATCAACTAATTAGTGGTAAGTTGAATCTGGTGTCCATCCTGCCTAAGCTATCAGAAATACATTTGGCCTGACTGCTAGCAGTCACAGCAAGTAAAGTACAAATGTCTGGTGGGCAAGACATGAGCAGGCTGTGTTCAAAATCAATAACACCTGATTTCAAACAAGTCTGGACAGACTGGTGACGGCAATTGAAAGTGACAGTGACCGCAGAAAAAAAGCTATGAGCAACAGCCGCTGCTGCTTGGTTTGGCTGAACCTTGCTGGTCAACCTTTACCCTTGTGCCTCCTGATGATGCGGGAGCCCCTCCACCTGCCTGCTGAGTCTCTCGCAAGCGCAGCATCACATCCTTGGCTACAGAATTAAACACCTGCAAGCATGGAAGTGCAATGGGATCTTGCAGGAGCAAGGTACAAATTTGGCTTGCAAGCAGATGACTGTGCAATGACACCAGCTTTATCAAACGGCACACTTGTATATGGTCTGCCAGGCAGCAATGTTGCCTTTCCCCGGTTCAGCACTGGAATGCAGGTTAGCATGCTGCACGTACTGCAGACAAAGCAGCTGCGGCAGCATTGGGTTGCAGTGAGATTCTGCACCTCGTCAACTTTCAGGTTAGATTTGGCACTAGTCTCAAAGAATTGAATCCCAAACTCATCAGCTAGAGCTTGACCCTTGCTATATGGCACAACACGTTTGCTCTCATCCATGTCGCACTTGTTGCCAACCAGAACCTGAAACAGCCACAGTACATTCTGTGATGTTTGACGGGGCGATGTTGTTTGTGGTGCAGGGATTGCAGAGCATCATGAAGGCAGCTGCAGCATTGACACAAATAGCAAAACCCGTTGCAACTGACCTTGTTGACATTGTCTGAAGCATGCTGTTCAATGTTCCTCATCCAGTTGCGTATGTTGTTGAAGGATGCATCATCTGTGACATCATACACCAGCAGAATTCCCATGGCGCCCCGATAGTACGCTGCAGAGCGCACAACTTAAGTTGCTGGGGTGCACAGCATGATCACAGCTGGCTTCCAACATACCGCTTGTAATGGTTCTGAAGCGCTCTTGACCAGCTGTGTCCCAGATCTGGAGCTTAATCCATTTATTGTCCAGCATAATCTTCTTGATCTTGAAGTCAATCCTGTGCAGATATACAGTACCTCAATGGTGTGGCAGCGATTAAACTCAATTGCACAGCAGATCATGGATCCACAGCAATTCTTGTATGTCACAGTAGCAGTGCGCACCCGATGGTGGTGATGAAACTAGAAGTGAAAGAATCCTCTGAAAACCTCAGCAGCAAGCAACTCTTACCGACACCTGCGAAGTTTCAGTAACATGTTCGCGACTCAACAAATAACAAAACGCGGGCACCGGATCAGAGAACGATGCACATGTTGCGCGGCGCTTGCTCGACTTGCAAGACGATTGCAAGCTTACCACTGTCGCCAATCAACAAAAGCTTGATAAGATAGTCATAATCCTGCCTTCTAGCAGCTGTTCCCATGCTGAAGGGTTCACCTGCCCAAGCGTCTTCACGCACGGTAACTCAGAGTGTACGCTTTCGGAGTCACCGAGCTTGGGACTATCTTCTGACAAGATGCGTCACTCGCAAGGCTGTCTTTGCAGAGGGATAACTTCCAGGGAGGGTGTAAATGCAACAATGACAGCCTTGCCGATGCTCAAAACAATCGCTCCCGTCGAAAGCAGAGGTCCCTTCGCGCACTCAAGCACAGCGAGCATGGGACAGTTGATTGCATGAATGGTTGACGATTACAATTGAAGCATGAAGATCATTAAGCACCAAGTGGCAAGCTGATGGTCTGTAAATCTCACATGAGCAGAATGTTGTTGAATCACAATCAAGGCAAGAAGCGCTGTGAAGTTACTATGCGTTAGGCGCTTTCCTTGATAGATTGGATCTCAGTTAAACGCTGCCACGGATCGATACATGTATACACAGTTGCAGAGCTTGGTAAAATGCCTGGATCATACACACGTGTCTATGTACGTGCACGTTGTGTCAGATACAGCACGCAGTCAAGCAAAGGTTGTGTTAGGCTGCGCTATTCATTAGACTGCTCTGAAATGAGCCATGAAATGCTGTCAGGGGAAGTGTTGAGAACACATTAGGTCTGAAACGTTGTGCGAAGCCCAGAGCCTCAACATGCTGTAGAGCGTGGACTGAGGGAGTGTTGTCGTTCAGGCAGCCTCTTGCGCGCTGTCACTGCTCGAGTACTGTGTTTGTGACAAAAGCGTTTTATTCACAGGCACGCTGCTCCGTGTGGAGTAGCAACGAGCGAAAGCAGATCATATGCTGAGTGTGGCCTGAAGTGCTCACTGTTCTGAATGCGTCTCGGGGCCCCCCGAGAGGCTACAGTGACCGTTCAAAACCCTGCGAGTGTCACTAGACTATACGGGGCCACCTGTGGTTTAACACAGCATCGAAAGCAAAGTCACGTCAAAAGTAACCAAACATATGTGCCGGAGCTGCAGCGGCCTCGCAGGCCCGCACAGGCATCAAGGCCTCCTCAAACAAAACAGGTATTACTATTGAATGTGCTTGAGGCCTTGCGCAGCTCAGCAGTGTTGAGTCGTGTGCCCCTATAGTGTGTGACAATACATACTTGCCTAGGTGCCTGGTCCTGACACACCTGGGGCTCAATTGGACACTTGGGTTCAAGAGCAAGTTGCAAACGTAGCACGAGATGCACCTGTGTCATGGTCGGACATAGAGGCCAATGCTCAGGTCAGTCTCCACTGTTTATACCTTGACGTTCAGACACAACACCGCTATTAGAATTACTTTCCTCTGCATGATTGTCTCAATGCGTATGCAGACTATGCAGGAGCCCACACATACACAAGTTGATTTGGTGAAGCTTGCTAAACAACTAGCTGATTTGCCAGCAACTGCAGCACCATCTGTTGTACTTGAAGGCAGCTCTCTGAAGCGACGTCAGATCATGAGGTAGTCATTAGTCATGTCTTCCTCATCGTGCTGCTGTGCATTGAACTCTGTTCAGCTATCAGACACAGCATGCAGCCTTCCACAACTGAGTGGCTGTTTGCCTTGCTTGTAGGATTCTTTCACAATTGGACAAGTGGGGACATCGCATGAAAGCTCTCAAGGCCTTTGAATGGATGGAAAAACAAAACTCTAGCGATTTTGACACTCATGACACCTTCCTTTACACGCGCCTGATGACCATGTTCAGCCACAGATCCAGTGATTGTTCAGACGCCTTGCAAATTTTCGAAAGCATGCAAAGCAGAGGCATCAAGCCTGACCTGGTTGCGTACAACACTGCCATCAATGCTGCTGGTATGCTGCTAAGTGTTTGTGACTGCCATGTCTTGCTTTGTCTTTGCCTTGGCAAGCTCAACAAACATGACTTTGAATCAGGTTTTCGGCTGATAAGAGCCTGATGGCAGTCATTATGTCCTGCAGGGAAGTCAGGAGATTGGGATAGAACCGTGCAGATCTTTGAAGCTCTTCAGGAAACCAAGCTTAAGCCTGATGTGTGGACATTCACATCTCTGATCAATGCTTGCCAAACTTGTGGCAATGACTGGCAAAGTGGTCTTGAAATATTTGACGACATGGAGTTTGAAGGTCTGACAGCTTGCGCAAGGCAGGCATTACCATAATTTGCATTCGCATAGGAAACCTGCCAAGCATGCAAAGCATTAAGCGACTGAAACTGTTTTGATCCCAGTTGCCCAACCTGCTGCTTCACTGCTACCAAACTGCTACTGCATATCTGACTTGTTCTAAGAATGTGATGACTGAGTGTGCAGTACAGCAGGAAAGTGCTGCACATGTGCAGCATTGTAAAGCTGCTGCAAACAACGTGTTTCCCTGCAGGGATCATCCCAAATGTACATGCTTATACATCTCTTATGAGCTTGTGTCACAGAGCAGGCCAATGGCAGAGGGCCATGCAGGTTTTCAGGAGAATGGAGGCAGCCGATGTGACAGTAGATGTCATTGCTTACAACTCTGCTATTGCTGCTTGTGCCAAAGGCGGTGACTGGGAGCAAGCATGGGCTGTCTTCTCAAGTGAGTACACCTGCAAACAGTCTGCCTACTTGGCAAACAGTTTGTCTACTTGGCCTGTTCTTTGATTGGCTGCTGCTGGACTGAAATGTGCAGTATATGCATACAAGTCAGGAGACAGACTACTGACAGAATCATGACATTGTGCTTCTATGCTGTTCATATGACTTATGATTCACAGCAAGCAAGCGAATATACAGCTTCATCTTGCTTGATCTTGACAGCAACTCACAGCCAACGCATCTCTTGCAAAGCACTCCTGTTGCTGCAGGCATGCGGCGAGCAGGCGTGCAGCCCAGCACTGTATCGTACAACTGCTTGCTCAGCGTTTGTGAAAGGTGTGGGCAGGCAGAACGTGCATTGGAGGTTTTCAGAACCATGGAGCGTGAATCTGGACCTACCGTTGGATACACTGGCTCCTCCCTTGTCACCTACAATACCCTGATATCTGCCTGTGGAAAGGCAGGCATGTACGATCAAGTGCAGAGCATACATGCAGAGATGCAAGCCAAGGGGATCAATGGCGATGTCTTCACTATGTGTGGCCTCATCACAGCTTGTGAAAGGGTATGTCATGCAGCAAAGGGTGTGCTGTGCTGCTGCTTGCATCCTGCTGCTATGGTCTTGTTGTGACCTGACTTGTGTGTGCACATTGCATGGCCTCGCTTGTCTAGTTTACCATGGGCTTCTCATGTTTTGTGCTGCTCTTACAAAACAACGGCTGTTATGACCTCATGCTGAAGGGCTCCATTGGGCTGCAGGTTGGCCTTTGGCAAGAGGCTCAGGAAACATTGCAGAGAATGCAAGCAGACGGGGTGCAGCCCAATACAGTTGCTTACAATGCCCTGATAAAAGCTTTGGGCTCAGGAGGACAGTGGCAGCAGGTGGGCCGTGCTTGGACACACAGGCAGCCTCTTCGCTGTTGTACTGAATGTTGGTTGTCATGTACAACACTTGTTGCCGCAAAGGGATTTGTTTTGCGCCTTGCAGGCTATGGATGTCTTTGAAACTATGCAGCGGTGTGCAACAAATGCGTCAGAGTGCTGCTGCAATCCAGACCTTGTTACCTACTCCAGTATTGTTTCAGCCTGCCAGAAGAGCCTTCAATGGGAGAAAGCGTTGGATGTGTATGAGGTGCGTGCTTTCAAGCAATGGCACATGCAACTGATAGGCATATGCAGACAGGGTCTAGCGGCACCTTTATAGGCTTGCATGTGCAAGTATACACACTCTGCTGTGGCAGAGACTGCCTCTGTTTTGTTTCTACAATATAACTTGTTTTGTTTCCACAATATGACTTGTTGTGTTTGCACAACATGACCTGTTTTGTTTCCACAATATGACAAGATACAGAGTCAGGATTTGTTGCAGGGCATGAAGGCAGCCAATGTCCAGCCCAATGCATACGTGTACTCCAGTTTGATCGCAGCTTGTGAAGACAGCAATCAATGGGAAGAAGCTCTTGCAGTGTTCTGCGACATGAAGGCAAGCAACGTGGAGCTGGACGCTGTCACCATGGCAGGCAGAAAATTAGTCTATATGTTTCCTGGTGTCTTATCAGCGATGCCTGCTCCTATTGTCAGTGCTGCCAAGATTGCTGTCAAGACTGGCAGAGCGGCTCGCCAATGGATTTCTCCTTCATGATGCCTTTATGTTGTGATGCTGACTCCCATGTCGTTCTGATCAAAAGGTACTGTGTTATCAAGAGTATGCTTTCAAATGTCACTTGAACTTTGAAGACAAACTGCTTTGAAGCCAAAACATGCGGCTAGGCTCAGCTGTTGCTGTTGCTGTTAAACAATCATTGTCTGCGAAGCTTTCCAACTGGAATCAAAAAAATTGCTCAATCAGCCCTGTCACAAAGTACAACCCTGTCCAGTATGTGGCAACAGTCCACAGTGTGTCTGGTCCCTGAGCATACACCAGGGCAAATACACCCCATATCGACAGCACCGATCCAACATACTGAGGATGGCTCACAACACTGAAAGGGAAGCTTGTACACCAAGGAACCTTGCTGCCAAGCTTCTCACCATAGTACACGCCTTTCTTACCAATGGCGTTGTACATTCTGACATTGAGGGTCTGCAGCACACTGGGCTTATCATTATTTGCTTGATAGTGTCTGCTGCTTGTACAAGGCAAAAGCTCACCTGGCCAACACCAACAAGCCCTACTCCGAGCAGCAGGTGAGTTGTTGGGACCTTGCTGATTTGAGGAACACCCCATTCGTCAGCCAGCCACCAGAGAGTCACCATAGAGAACTGCAGCACTGCAAAGGCATGCCAATCAGGAACCTCCCTTCCTATGCTTGGGCAGTCGCTGAGCGCGAGTACAACAAACAAGCAAGGCAGTGTCAACTGTCGCTACCTTTGAGGGCAGTTGCGAAGGCAGCAAACGTATTCAGGGGGCTCCGACGAAACACAGCTCGCCACCTGCCGGGAAAAAGCCAGACAAAAGCATATAGTACGTGCGGTGCAGCTAAGACAGCGAACAGCAACCAGTCCCCCAGAGCTGGGCTGGTGCGGATTTGCCCCGTCATGAGCAGGAGCTGTCCTTAATGTAGCGATTGTAGCATCAGTGCTCCATTGACTCACACTGACCTGCCTAGTTGCATCTGTCACTTCACTTTTAGATATGTGACGGTTGCCAGATTGTGACGGTTGACGCTACACGTGGAGCGTACCGCCGGCACGGGAGTGATCTTGTACAACCAACGCTTTGCAACAAGCACAAGCAACAGCTTATACTGCAATATAGCAGCCATGAGCAGAGATGACCCTCCACGTGAAAATGGCCGGAACGGTCCAGAGCAGGAGCACAAAGCATTCGTGGGGGGGATCTCCTGGCATATGAACGATCGTGAACTGAAAGACAGTAAGCCTCTCCTCGCACCCCCTTGCAGAGGTCCTTCATGCTTCCCTTGGTTCTAAGCTTAGATCTTTGGTAAATGCAGCTTTTAGGAACAAAGGTTATGCAGCGAAAGACGCTGCTGTCATGCTCGACAAAATGACAGGAAGATCTAGAGGCTTCGGCTTTGTGACTTTCAATACTGAAGAGGAGCTTGCGCAAGCCGTGAAACATATGCATGACAGCGACTTGGACGGCCGTAAGATATCGTGTACCAAAGCGATCCCTCAGTCTGAAACAGCACCAGGCACTCCAGCATCTGCACTTGCTGGAGGACCAGACGCCCCCAGGGCAGCCAGATATGGTGGAGGTCCTGACAGATACCGAGAGAGAGGCTACGAAAGAGCTCTTGAGAGGCCTCCGCCCAGAGGATTTTCAGCTTCGAGGTATGATGACAGGAGAGGGTATGAAAGGGGTGGGTATGGAGGATACTCCCGTCAACCTGAGCGAGGTTATGACAGAGCCTACCCTCCAGCAGACTATGATAGAGGCTATGATAGGGGCTATGGTCCTCCTGCATATGGGTGAGTGTGAGTGCTTTGTGGACCAATAAAACCTGGCAATAGATGACATTTCTCCCCATCTCATGCATTTCAGTGCATAATGGCTTGTAGGTATGAACGTGAGGGATACGGAGGTAGCTATGGCAGGGAGCCTGCAAACTATGGCAGGTATTACATGATTGTGGAACAGATTTGTGCCAGAGTTCTGCCTTGCATCAGTGCTTTGTTGCTGCTTTCTGGATTTGATCACCGCAAACACTTCAACTGCTTTCTGCAGCAAAACTGCAAATCATTATATGTAGAAGCACTTCCACAATGCTGCACACCATTTCAATGTACAGTCCAAGTTGCGGCAATGAGTTGTGCACATGCAGGGAGGGGTACCCCCCTGAGAGAGGGTATGGTGGACCAGCCTATGGTGAACCAGGATATGAGCGTGGTGCATATGGTTCTGGCTATGGCAGCGCGGCGTATGACAGAGGCTATGATGACAGGGGGTATGGTGGGCGTGAAGCCTACAGCAGCAGGGGTGCAGCGCCAGCTCGTGAAGGAGCATACTCCAGGCCTGGTTCAGAGAGGGATTATGCACGCTCTGCAGCACGAGCACCTGGGCCATATGAAAGACCTGCATCCAGCTTACCTCCACGATAGCATAGCAAGAGGCTGACAGAACAGCATCATGTGATGCAAGCGTACCACTGGTGCTGGGAACCTGGTCAGTGTCATGGTCTTGTGGCAGCAGGAGCACAGAAGATCAGACAGTATCAGTATGCAAGCAGCTAGCACATCAGTACTGGCAGCTGGTTGCCCTTTACAGTCATCAATCATCGCAGCTTTGCTCATCTGCTTCTCTTCCTGAACATGGACACAGCTGGCAGTGCAATAGGTGCTCTTCTACAGTTGTGTGATGTGTCACAAATTTTTCAGCGTAGCAATGAATGTGTCAGATCCATATCCAACTGCTGCACATGACTTAGGCACAGCGGACATGCAAATGTGACAGACTCAGCACACACTCCTCAGCGTAGCTGTCGCTTTTTAAGTTATGCAGCTGGCAGTGACCATACCCAGTGTCAGTGGCAGCGGTCTTTGCAGATGTGCCATGCATTCTGCAGCATGAGTTGTATTAGTATTGCCTTCACCCATCAGTCAGCCCAAAATGGAATCTCAGTACAGCCCCATCAGGATTGCACAGCAAGGCAGCTTGTCAGCCACGCCTGGTGCCTCTTTCTGTGCATGCAGGTTGGAGGTGATCCTGCATGAGTCGTTTGTTTGGGCCCACCACTCTGTGTGCTAAACTGTGTGACTGAACATGCCAATGCCCTGCAGGTACCCATCTTTAGCCTTTGTGACTGAGTATCATAGTATGTCTTTCACAGTGCTTCATCAGTGTAGCATGCTTGCGAATGTCCGTGAAAAGGCTTGCACTAGACAAGATTGTGGTGTATTCCAGTGCGAATTCCGTTGTCAATCGGCTGATGGCAATAGGAAGCAAAAGGATATGGTATAAGATTGCATGTTTTGTGAGTGCTTGAAATGGCTGTAATTATGGGTGACAACCGTGGGCGCATGACAGCAAGGACCAACATTGCGTATTGCACCTTCAAAATCTGTATAGCTAGTGAAATTTTTTATGCACACAGTATCAGAATTCCTATGAGGCACATCGCACAGCTCTGCAGGTCAGTGGAGCCTTGAGAACACCGAGACCCAACCTGTCAGCCTTCAACGAAACAATCAATGACGATAAGCCCAAACAGGGCCATCTTAAGTCGTGCAGTGGAAGCTGGACAGTGGTCAGCAACATCAAATAGCGTACTGTCATAACAGCTGAATCAGCAAAATCATCTTTGGTACTAGTAGGTGCAATTGCGTTCGACTTGCAGGATTTGCATTGTTACCATGCTGTAACAAGCAGACCCTACATTTCATGACCACTTCCTTAACTGCTAAACTACTGATCCTTGACAGTACTGTCTTGGTCGCAAACGAAGCTGGTCACAACATCCAAAAATTCTTCAGGTCGTTGGATCAACCAATTATGAGACCCATGCTCACACACATACAGCTGTGAGACTGGCATCAGGTCTGCATACTTGAGACCAGCTGACAATGGGCATGTAAAGTCGTGCCTGCCCCAGCACAACAAAGTAGGTACCTGCACATTGGCCGCTACTGCAGTCATATCTAGGCTAGTTGTCATCATGATCCAGAACCAGAAGCTTCGACTTTGAAAAAGCACATTGTAGAGTCCGTGAAATGCTCCTGGTATGCTGAACTGCATTTCCAGCAAGGCACCTCGCAGTCTGCCAAAGACAATCTTTTCTAGCCCTCTGGGGGAGTGACCACCTGAACACAGCGAAGCATGATGATGTCAGCTGTCTGCAGAACAGGCCTGTGTGAATCGCAAATAAACCCGAAGAGACAGCGTCATACCTATAGCACTCACTAGGACCAAGTGGCTCACAAAACTGGAGTGAGACTCTGCCAGAGCAATTGCTGGTGCAGTTGAACATGAGTGGCCAATGACAATCGCCTTGGTGATGTCCATGTAAATCAGAAATTGTACAATCCAGTCTGCATACTGCTGATGGGTGAAGGGCTGCTTGACGCTGTCGCTTCTGCCACATCCTGGGAGCTCAAGGCACAATACTGTATGCTCGCGGGACATTGCATTGACTGTGGACCTGTATGACCTTGCCAGCACAACCTGGCTGGCAATCATCAGTATCACGGTCTTGCCCTGGCCTGCCTTGAGATAGTGTGCAGTGTATTCACCAACTGTGGCATATTTGCTATCACACTTCTTGTTCAGCTCCCAACCGAAAGGTGTCCATGAGCTGGTGCTCTGAGGCAACTTTGCTTTCGAGATCACCAGCACAGCTGCCCTGCCAGATCTTCGGTGTGTGTGCTGCTTGCGCAGCAAACAAGATGAGCCACGTACGCTGCCAAGCGAAGGCGCGCAGATGGTCTTTTGCAACTGCATAGTCTGTCAAGCTGCGCATCTATTCCGCACAGCACGTTCCGCAGACAGGTCAGGATCAGCCATCCTCCAGCCAGCTCAGAAGCTTAGAACCGATCCTGCTTGACCTGTAACTTGGCATGCTATTAGCATGGCATAGCTCCACCTCATTTGGCACCGAACATGGCCTCGGTTCAAACGAAGCGGTCTCCTGAGACCCAAAGACATGACTCCTTGCCTGACTCCGTGCATTGGATGGGTAATAACAGGCCGTCCGGGCAAAGAGTGGGGGGGGGGGGGGGCAGAGGGGGGCAGC
>JAABUP010002300.1_pt1 | contig 37483 bp, 46 predicted proteins | sample 5559201 | NCBI WGS metagenome assembly JAABUP01 (sample SAMN10711887, study PRJNA513373) | rock metagenome | isolation source: Antarctica rocks | place: Antarctica
TTGGCAGCACGCAATATCAGAGCTTCATGCTCTGCATTAGTAGCACAATTTCCGGGAAGGGTCAGGATTACCAGCCACTTCCACAATGCCGTGCAGAAGGAGTGCTTGGTGTTCTTTTCCAGTTTCTCCCATAGCTCATGATACTTGCGAGCCCAGATGTCCTGTGCACTCATTCTGCAGCACGAACTTGAGGTTAGCACAATGCATTGAGGCTAGCGTCAGGGTGACTCCTTCACTGTAATAGGTCAGCTCACAATTCAGTGTCTGGCTGCAACGGCAGGGCATCAATTCCGGTGTAGGTGACATGCATCAAAGCCATAATATCGTCTCTGGATTTGGCTCGGCTGCGGCTGCACATGTTTTATGCACTGTGCCACTGAGAGGAAATAAGCTGTGTTAGACCTGGCAAATTTTAAAAGCATGTTTCATGTGGCATGCAAGCAAGTCCGGCAAGGCAACCATGGAGCGTATCATTGGCACAGCTGGCTGGTGCACCAGTGCCATCCACAGTTGCCGCGAGGCTGCGCGATGAGAGGATGAGAGATAGCATCATGCTATTAGCATGGTGCACGCGTACGTCCTCCGTGCCTGGCGTCAAGCGTCCGTGTAAGGTGGAACGCTCCGTATGGGCGGTGGCGCCGGGCGATGACTATCACACAATTAGGCTGGCCTTACATTCCGCAAAAATGGCAATCCGGTTGACAGCAGATTTATGGGGGAATTTGTGTTGGGTCGCGATTCCATGCACCATGTCACTTTGACGTCACCGATGAAGCAGGTGCACAGATGAATTTTCTCATCCGCACAGGCTCTGTGCTGAAAGCAATGCAAGCTGGACCCCACGCAACCTGATTGCCGTGAACATGATTGAGAACAAATGTCTGTTGAATTTGCATGTTTGTGGTTTTGCAACTCAAGATGCCATCGGATGCACAGTCCACTCAGCATGTATCGCATATGGTCACCAGTTTGCCGCAATATTGCAATACGAATTAAAGGGGGTGGTTTACCAGGCCACCAGGCCGCCAGGTCACCAGTTTGCCGCAATATTGCAATACCACATTAATGTGGTATGTTGAGCAGCGTCATGATCATGTGGCTCAAAAGAGCGTTCAAGTCACCTACACTTTGGTCTGCATACTTTACAAGCTCAGCGGGCCCACAAACCCGGATGTGCTGCTTCAAAAAATAATTTCCACTTTGAACAGCTTTGCCTGATGAAACTGTCAACCTCATTCATTGTTTGCAATGCTCAAAAAAGTGTCGGCTGAGGGCCAGGTTTGCAGAACCTGAGAAATGAATGTGCCGAAAGCAAACTGCTGTTGTTCTCTGAATAACAATCAGGCAAAGCACAGGAAGGCACAAGCATGCATTCTGACTGCAAGACAAAACTGAGCAGGTGGTCCAAAGTCAAGAAAACACTTTAATGCAATGTACAAAGGTTTGTTGTGCTATGCCATGCCCAGATTTCACTGGACCAGACACAGCAACAGCTCTTGCAAGCTTCCCCAGCTGGCTTTGGACGTGATGACGCACAACCACTTGGGCAACTGAGGTCTATGAATACAACTATTGCCACCATTATACAAGGCAGGCAGCACACAGCCAGCCTTCAGACAGTACACGAGACCAGAGCATTGACTTTGGGATGTTTGATTGCCTGCTGCTGTTTCTGAGCCTCTGCAGCCCTTTTCAAAGCCCTCAGCCCGCCAGTTGCCAGCTGACTGGTCCTCCTGAACCTTGTCCCGCAAGCATTGCACAGTACAGGCGCAGCTGCTGGACCACGTCGCCACTGGGGAGAGTCTGCAGCACATGAACAATGTCATGAGTTGAGGCAGACAGTCAGCAGAAGAGGCCACTAGCTACTACAGGGCTGTGCCAGCGTCTATGTGGCTATGCAAGTGAGGACGCTGTAGGGAAGACTCTGGAAACAAGGATGTGTGCTCGCAACACAGAGAGCATGCAGCCCCGCAGCTTTTGCTACATCAAAGCTGCTGAGGATATTGAAGTCGTGCAACGTTGTCGCAGTCAACAGCAGTGCCGCCTAGGTGGGCAGGACTGGACAGATATGCACAAACCCTTGTGTCACGACTTCGAGACTTCCCAAGCACAGGAAGCGATAGTCGCCTGATGCTTCATTCACGTGATTTCCAGTCAATGCAGAAAACCCTTGCGCTGGCAGCAGCAATGAGCAGTAAAACTAAGCATCGACCCTCAGGTTCCCTCCCAATGCTATGCAACTCGACTCACCCGACTTGCTTTGCGTACATAACATACACGAGAGTACCGGCAAGTGGTGTCATACCTACAACGCCACAGTTATTGCATGGTCCTCCGGGCTTGGGACGCGACACACTGTTTTGCCTGCTGGTGGTGGGGGTGGCACCTGCTGAGGTAGCATTGGCCTGGGGTTTGCTGCGGTTCTCGGCGGTGCTGAGAGCGCGAGCCACCTCCTCGGCCTCCTCATCTGTCGCTGGTCGGACGGCATCTCCCGTTTCACTGTCGACGAATGCCAGACAGTACAAGCTTCGTTCCGCAAATTGCTCAGAATGTTCTGAGCCACTGCTCGTGCTGGGCTTGTCTACGCAAGATATGTCCAGCTCCACGCGCTCCGAGGCTGTTGATATCTCTTCTTGACTAGACATGCTGGTCTCGGAAGACATAACGCGACACAAAGCGCACAGGCCAGGACAACGTGCCACACGAAGTTTGCATGCCTCGAAGATGTCCTTGCTGTGCCAAACTTCGGGACGGAGACATCCCCAAACTCAAGTAGTTCAAATTCGAATCAAGTCATGCTTTCTGGCCAAATTAACAAAACCCTAGTGGAGCACTACAACGCTGGCATTTGACAAGAAGCTTCACACGGCAAAGCAGGACGTTGAACATGAGACGGATACGCATCAGACTGTGTTGTGGCTGAAGTGATTGAAATCAGCGTGCACTTTGTATTTCTGCATCCAGCAGATGATCACGGTTTTGTGATCAATATTTTGTGAGGAAGTCCACATGCACGCTGTTTTTGAAACCGTGCTGCAGAGCATGCATTGTATGTATATATGCCTGAGGTGCTGGAAAATGCAGCTGCTGGCCGTGCACCAGGCTACAAGGCAGACATTCAGGCACATTGCTGCTACTTGACATAATCAATAATTTTAGGCAGATGCCCCACAGTAACAATTAAACTACAGTCTGCTTAGTCACCGACCCAGGTCAATCTAGTGCAAGCACAAGCCATTCCCCATATCCTTGAGCTCACTACCATTGTGCCGTCTGCATTGATGGCAGCGCTGCAACATGTGCCATGTCATACTGAATCACTGATGCTTCATGGCTGGTGGACTGAAGATCTTGCTGTGATTGCTTGGAGTAGCAAAACACAAGCACAGTGTCCGCTACAAAGGCTGGTCCACGCAAGTATATAGCACTCGTGCTTGACAAGAAATGGCTCAATGAGCGCAGTGCCCCTGTCTACCAGTTTTCGAATGGAGCACCTAGAGCAGACGGCAACTTGCTGCTTTCATTATCAAGAGCCGCCATTTCGTCATTTGACAAGCGCCACCCAAAGGCACCTGCAACACAACAGACACACTGCTTGGCATTGCCACCCAAGTATCCACACGATTACCTCAAACGGCACAGGCAAATGTTGGATCCTGCATGATCATCATTGAGGACTTGTCAGTACTTGCACCACCTCATCAGCCATAAATGCCTGTAAGATGCCTGCAGGTATGCTGCTGACACTGCTTGGAACAGCAAAAGCAGTAACATGCAACTTGGCAGGCTGGTGTGCATTATTCATCTCACCACCAACACAGACAAAGCTTGACATTAAAGCAAAACTGAGGAAGCAATGCTGGTCCTGAGGCCAGGTTGAGAGGTGGGCAGACCTGCTGCTTCCTTGGCTTGCCTTGCACTCTTAGCGCCCGGGATGGGGACAGCACCCTTGCAAATTGTCCAATTGATGGCAACCTGCAAGTACACATATTGCCTTATTTGTACGCAGACTTGATACACTGTCCCCGTTGTGGCGCCAGTTAGGTCATACTGCATCTCATGAGTCCTAGCAGTGGCCTGTACTGGACACATACTGTTGTCTGGTTAGCAAACACACTTGGGCAGCCCATGCACTGGTGGAGACATGTTCGTGAATTGCAGGTGCACTGTACATCTGGGTAGCTATTCCAGACTTGACTGGCATGTGGAGTGTTGCGTCAGATGCATGGCAACTTCTTGCGCTCCAGATAGGCACAGGAGTGGTGAAAGACACCTTTTCTGGCATTATTGTGGGGACACAGCTGCAGCTTTGGAGACACGACTGCAACTTTGGGGACACAACTGCAAGTCATGAGATACCATGACACACTGTTTTAGAGGACAGATGTTGCACCTGGCCAGGGGTTTTGCCACCATGGGCAGAACCTATATCTCGCATGAGGCCAAGTAGGGGTTGCACCTCAGCTACCCTGTCCTTGTTGATGTTTGCCCCCCGGGGTCCCTTTGGTAAGTTGCTTTCAGTAAACTTGCCTACAAAGGCAACTTACCATCACACTGCCACTTTCACTGTCAGATGTTAGCTTGGTGCACATCTGCATTGGGTGTCCTGATGACAGTTCTGTTTGTGAATAGATCCTCAGCACAAGTCCTTGTTTATGGTCCAAGCAGCACACACCAGCATGCTGCACTTGACAACCTCAAGAGCAATATATCAACCTCGATGGAACAAACAAGCAGGGACAAATGATCATGCTTTAGGGCACCTGAGTCTGCAGCAACACAGACTACTCTGCATGAACTGACAGACTGACAGACAGACAGACAGACAGACAGACAGACAGACAGACAGACATATACACAGATACAGACACCCATGCATCATCCCACTGCACAGCGACGGTGTTTGAGGTACTGAGGACATGGTATGTGACAGGGCACCTGTCAGTAGCCCTTGCGCTAAAGGACTGTATGCAATCAGGGAAGTGCCTCCCTCTTCACATGCCTGCTTCACTCCATTCCTCTCTGGTGCCCTGTACAGAAGGCTGTACTGCACCTGGTTGGACGCCAGACTGGTTCCTCGGTCCTGCAACCCATACCGGAACATGTCGGAAGACCACAAACAAGCAGCAAAGGTATCAACCATGAGCTGCAACCTACATTGATGCAGCCAACAGCAACAGCCAAAGCCACCATTGAGAGCTAAGATATCGCCACAATGGACACCTGATACTAGTCCCCAGGCATTGTTGAGTGGAGTTTTGCTATGAAATGGGCTCCAAGAAGAGAAAGTGACGTTTCTGTATCACAAAGAGCTGCTATGCAGCATTGACATGCAGAGGCAACTTTGCACTACCTCACACCAGGATACTGGGCATGCAAAGCATAAACAAAAGGGTCGTTACTTTCAGAATTTGCTGTGCAGTCTTGACACGCCCTAGGTTGAAGTTGGAAACCCCAACAGCTTGGGTGAGGCCTTGTTGTTGGCAGTCTGCCAAGCCCTGGACAAAGGCATCATTGCACCAGCCATTAGTGATGAAGCCTGGCCAGTGAATCATGTACAAACCTAATTTGCTGATGCCTAGTCTCTTCAAGCTCTTCCTGCATCAGACCAGTGCTATTCCAGTCAGGCAAGGGTCAGCAGGCATTTGCAAAGGTATGGTGCTGGCATGTCATCAGAGGCAGCAGTTGAAAGCAGCATGATTGCTAGGAGCAGGTACAACAACAAAACTGCACAGCATTGTTTTGTTGCAAGATGGAAGGCAAGAAGCAAGGCAAGAAGCAAGGCAATGGGATCAATTGCTGATGACCACAAAATGCAGACATGATACTTTTACATATTGCACTTACTTACAAGCTTCAACGACATTCTGTTCCCGAAACCGCCATGGCAGTGGTGCAAACTTGGTTGCAATGACTGGCTGTGTCCCTGTCTGTTTCATGAAGTCCTGCAGAAACTCCTCTGATAGCCCAAAACCATACACCTGCACATGAGGTACCTAGCATGAAGCAGTTGCACTTCATCCAGAGATGCCAAGCCGTCCCATGCTTCCAATTGCCAGAATAGTATGATGCCAAACTGCACTTGACAGTACCCACTTGACAGGTGGTGCCATGCTAAACTGGAGTGATGCTGACGTTAACCAAAGTCATGCAGTGCTGAAGGGACGGCAGGCAAGGTGACCCTCACCTCTGAGGTGTCTATGAAGCTGATGCCATTTCCAACCACAGCCTTGTACGCTTCCAAGTTGTCATCTTTCTGGTACTCGTTGCCATAACCCCAGTATCCTGGACAGGGCAGCTACTGCGTGGCAACGACTGCCGAGCAGTACAGTAAGCAAGGTACACAGCACAGTGAAGGTAGGCTCACCTGTTCGATCACCCCAACTCCATGCTCCCACACCAACTGGACTGATCTGCAGGCCTGCGTTGCGTTCAGCAGTATCAGCAGCAGCAACGTCAAGATGTGTGACAAAGCTGTAGAGGGCTGCGACGACGAGACCTGACTGGCCAAGCTGTACAGTCTCTGCTGATTTGCCGCTTGCTGTGACAGCCTCTGTTTCAGCCTGGACAGTGTCGGGTGTAGCAAAGTTTGATGCAGCTAAAGTTCCTGCTCCGAGCAGCAAAGCCTGCCGCCGAGACAAGGATTGTGAATCTGCACTGTAAGCTTTTGCTTTGACAATTTGTTTGGATGCCCTGGAGGTTTTCAAGCATGCCTGCGGTGAACTCGTATGTTGACCCAATGATCGTGTGTCGAGCGCGGGCGAAGCAGCTACTATTCAGGGTGAGCAGGCCTGTGTGAACAAGCACGCTATGGGAACCTCGCGCAACTCACGTTCGATCGCCGCAGGCCGCGCCCGGTAGCGAGTGGCCGAAGTAAGAGCGCAATGTTTGGAGTCGACTGCAGGTGAGCAGTTGCATGACCACTGCACATGCTAAGGGTGTTGCGCATTGGCAGCGCTTCCGACGTTTGGCAAGGTGCATGCACGCTCCCTTTGGAGGTTTGACCGCAGTCCGGGTTTGACCGTGTACGCAAACCTTGTCTGAGCCACAACATGCATCGAAGAAGAAGCACACAAATAGAATGCAAAATGACAATTTCCTGATGATGACCGTCCCTGTCTGCGTCACCTTTTGTCTGTTTCGTTTTTTTATGAAAGACTGCAATTTAGTCAGATGGGCTAGCTGGCCCCAACGACTGTAAAATGCTTGATTGATTGATTAATTTCTCACACAACAGCCATACTCTCAAAGAATGATCTGAGCCAGAAGTCGAGTGTCCTGTGTTCTAATTTGACCAAAGCAGAGCAAGAGGTTCCATGAGCAAATGCTGCTGACTAGCAGTACTGTCAGGTAAGAACAAGGGTTGGAAAATAAAAATCAGGTAATTTGCAAAAGAGCAAAGATCTCTTCACAACAGCAAACATTGACGAGCACCAAAGAGCTACTGCGTGACAGTAGTGTACTGTGGGCTGCTTTCTGGGCAAAAGATAGCAGCCAAATCAGTGTTGCAACAAGACCCAGACAAACGCCACAAAAAAGCTTTGTCCTGAGAGCTGAAAAACTTGGACACCAAACCATGCAACCAAATACAGGGTACGTTACAGGTCAACAGCTAGCCAAACGACGGGGCCTCGAATCAGCCTTCCCTTGCTCTGATGATATCACTCTCCAAGGCGTCTACAGTCTCCTTGTCAAGATCATCAAAGTAGGCGCTCTGCAGCGCCTCCTTGGCCTGCATAACAGAACAGTGCGTCATCCACAGGCAGCTTGAGAACACCAGAAACCATCAACCGTAAAACCAGTGATCAAGTATGTGGACTCCACCTGGCGATGATCCACATGCAGGAAAGCATGCAATGTATGATAGCACACCATGCACACAGCAGCCATGCATGCCAAATTACAAGGTCACAACCATTTGCAGAGCCATCATATGCAGAGTGCTCACCGACATCCTCTTCACGGGGTCATACACAAACATGCCCTTCATCAGCTCAATGCCGGCTGGCTCCAAGCTGGGAAATGCACGTGTCATCTCTTGTGCCTTCCAGTTTGGGAACTCATGCCAGTCTCTGAGCTTGCTCACACCAGGCCATATTGCCTCATCTGGAGTTCCCAGGAATTTGAAGATGTGCAGCAGCTGCTGAAGCTCACTGTCGCCAGGGAATAAGGCTTGCTGTAACACAACAGACATCTGAAGGCGTTGCTTATTTGATGAAGGTACTTGCTGTGTGCCACAGAGGTGTTCCCACAGTAGCTCCTATCATGATGCAGCCATCAGCCTGGCTGGAGAAACAAGCTGAAGATGCTTGTTGCTTGGTAACAGCATACCTTGCGCACCATCTCTGCAAAAATGCAGGCCACACTCCACATGTCTACCGCAGGTGTGTAGTGTGTGCAACCTAGCAGTACCTCAGGCGCTCTGTACCACAGCGTCACAATCTGCATAGATGGCTGTCGGTCAGGCATCTGAGTGCTTCATAATTGGCAACATGACATCTGTGGCTTGCCACGCTATATTTGCTATGTCAAGCAATGCACATGACTATGCATGTCATGTGCATGTCTTGTACATGATATGTAGCATGACAGGTCACTACTGACAAATATGCTTGGTACAATCATAGGTTGAGGAACCTTTGCGACCGCTCGTGACGTGCACTACACATGCGGCTAGCAATAGCAAACACATCAGACTGACCTCATGTGTGTAGCTCTTGATTGGTATGCTGAAGGCACGTCCTAATCCCAAGTCAGCAATCTTCAGGCACTCTGTTTCATCGTCCACAAGCAGATTTTGAGGCTTCAAGTCTCGGTGCATCACCCCATGTTTATGACAGTGTGCAGTACCTTTGATGAGTTGGTACATGAAGCTCTGAAGAACAGCACAAGCCTTGAATGTCAAGTCATGAAATTGTAAGAGCAAGAAGGAAAATCTTGTCAGCAATGATTGACAGGTGGCAGAAACTCTGCTTTGAGTTATTATGGCACCGCAAAAATGCAGCTTGCTGACTGCAAGGTACCTTGATCAGCTGCTGTGGCATGGGATTAGCGTTGCCTTTACCAGTCCTGTCCATAAACTTCTTCAGGTCTGTGCTCAGATACTCAAATACCTGTATTGCCACAGATCATCTGCCAAGAGTTGGTCAGTTGTATAAGCATAGTACAAGAACGACATTGCAAATTTGGCAACGCATCGCACCAGGTACAAGCACGGCTTGTTGTGCTCCTCAACGTGCTCAACACATAGCAACCTGCAGCACAAGAGCAGCTTTTGGAGCTCGGGCCAGTCGCAAGCAACAGGAGGGGTGGCTCTAGGCTATTGCTTACTTTACAACGTGATTACTCTCATTCAGCATCTGCAAAAGGGACACCTCGCGCAAGGCCGTCGAAGGTACGCCTTCCTCCTCCATCTGCAAGATTGCGATCGAGCTCAGGCTTGTTCATTTTGCGCATAAGTTTGGACTCAGCCTGCTCACAAAATGCTCACCTCCAACCTTGTCTTCTTCAGGGCAACAAGCTTGCCTGTGTTCTTCTCCCGGGCTTTGTATACCTTTCCATATGTGCCTTCGCCTATCTTTTCCAACTTTTCGTACTGATCCATCGCACGATTGCTACGCAATTGCTTGCACGCAGCGCCGTGCAGAGAAGCAGACGCAGGCAGGCTGAACTCTCGGTCTTAGCTGAAACGCAATCGAAGGGGACAAATCGACAAACAAAGCGGTGCAGATTTGAAAGTTTATACTGAGGGCCGGCCCTGGCTGGCTATTGCCCTAGCTTTGATCACAAACTGATCAGTTGCCAGCGATGCAGACTTGCAGGAAGCAACCAGGTGGGGACTATAGCCTTGACCTCACAGTCAGCAACAGACGCTACGAATGTTCCTCAGCAGCTTTCAAGCCAGCGGTTCTCCTCACCACAACTGTAAATATAGCCTCTGAGATGCATTTCAATGAATTGCTCAGCCTAACACAACCCTGCATTGATGCATACTGTGCCACAATATCTCCACGATCCAGGCATGTTATCAGGCTCTACAGATCAGTGCATCCTTGGAACTGTGTATCTGGGATTCAAGGAAGGATATCGAGGAAGCAACCAGGTAGCAAAGTTTGTTCAACATTGTAAAAAGCCTGTTCCTTGCGCTTGCGTATCAGCATCTGCACTAGGCCTTTCCAGCGCAGACTCCCGATCTTTGCTACTACAGCAATTTTGGTTCGATATACGATGTAAGCTTGCAGAGATAGCCATAAGGCAGCTGCAAATATGCACAGTTACCACGCGGGAAAGCAACGCTGAGAACACACAACCATTTGTGTCAAGACTGTGATGCAAAGCAAAAGCAGCAGTTGTTCTAAAGGTCCTAGCTAGAGCTGCAGCTTCGTGTATACTACCTGTGTGAGTATCTTACAAGCCATAGCAGGGTAACAACGAATGCATATGTTCAGGGATTAGCACAAACAAACACTGAACAGCACCATCAAAAGCAAGGCAGTGACACTGAGTAGGCAGTATCATCTGCAGGCAATGCACCATCATTGCTGGCCTGGCATAGGTGGCATGCCACCTCCTGTTCCTTGTGGGAACAGCTGCTGCATCTTGGTGAACACCTAGCAGCGCACAAATATGTAAGACAACCAGAACATCCCGCATGCAGGCATTCAGATCCACTGCAGATTGCAGCACTTCTGGTGACCGTGTCCACTGAGCACTGTGTAGCTGCATCACATATGACATCCAAGCGCCTGCCATCCAAACGCCTGCCAGCAATTGCTACCAGGAAACAATGTCAGCAAGCACAAACAGGACTTTCCAGCAAGTGATACCACACTGTAAAGAGCTCTGCAGTTACAGGCTGCAAATACAGGCTATCATACCAAGCAAGGATGTGTGGCACAGAGTCAGGCAGACTGTGGGTCAGACCAGTGACTCACCATCATGACCTCAGGGTTGCTCTGATACTTGATGACGTTCATGGGGTTCTGAGTGCAGTCCATGATGGCTGTTTGCACCTCTGCCTTGCTGAATGCCTACAAGGATCAACATGTATGCTTACATCATATGTGTTTCTTCCTTTCATGTCAACATAAACGTATGACCATGACGAAGCACTAACAAATGCTTCGAGTCGCTCCAGAAGTGCAGTAGATGCTTACCATCATCTTGTCCTCGTCCATGCAGACGTGCATACCAGACATTGGCATAGCATATAGATGTTGGACGATACAGCAAATGTGCACGCGTTGGGCATCGGCAGCGTGAGCAACCATTGCTGCTGATTCTGACTTACCACAGCAAGTTCTGGATCGCTCATGATCTTCTGCATGACCTCCTCAGGAGTCATGTTCATTTCCTTCAGTGACTGTTCAAAGTCTACACCCCCTGCTTGTCCTTGCAGCGCCTCCATCATCCTGGGATCAAAGGCGCCCTGCACAGAAGTTGCACACTGAAATAGACTGCAGGCATGCCACACTGGAATGTGCAGATCACAGGCTTTGTTGTAGAAGTTCGTATGCGCAGTTGACCGCATGGGCAATGGTAGGTTGATGTTTGCCTTCATGACAGTAGGCTGAGAGGAGCTTTGTATGGCTTGAATTTGCAAGAAAACAAAAGGATGAAAACAAGGTGTCAGCAAGACAAAGATTGACAAAGGCGAAAAAAACGACAAAGGGTGCAGGCACATGATACTGAACCAACGCAGGTGAGACAGGGTCGCTGCTTTGTGCTTGCTGAGTGATGATGCCGCTGACTCTGGTCAGCAGGAGGCCTTCTTGGATCTCCCAAAACTGCCACGCCACTCTTTTAGGTGTACTCCTTTTCTGTTTTTTTTCTGATGATGCCGGGCGGCAAAACTGACCTGCTTCTCCATCATTTGCTCCAGCTGGGCCCGATACTCAGGGTTACTCATCATCCACTCAAAGGTCTGGGGATTCCTCATACCTTCTGGCAAGTATGGATACAACAGCTTCTGCATGGCTGGGTCCTGCACAGAATTTTCAGCAAACCATCAAAACAGATCACAGCAGCAGTCCACTCTGAAGTGTGACCGCAGCCTGCACTGCACCAAAGCTGTTTGCAAAGCTGTGAATAGCATGTTAATAGCTTCGCAAACAGCATTCACATGTGGCTTCAATGTGCTTGGGTTTGTTGACAATCCTCACCATCCCAGACACATGTCACGAGGCTGGCTGCAGTTTAGAAACCCAGAACAGATCCAACAGGGCACTCGTATATGCAGCCGAGAAGCACATGCAACACGTACACAGATGACACGGCATCAATTCAGCCTGACTCTAAGAAAGCAGCACAGTCTAGCTTGAGAGTCAATACTCAGTAAACATGCAACATTGTGATACAACAAGCTATACAAGTCCAAGCACATTCACAAGTGTTCGGCAGCTGCATATTGCGAGCTGACCTTGAGCATCTTCTCCATAGCTTCCACAGCACCTTTGCCTCCAGAACTGGCCCCACTGCTTGAAGCCTGCTGCTGTTGCTGCTGCTGCCGCTGCTGCTGCTGCTGGCCAAAACCTGCCCCAGAGAACTGCGTCATAACAGAGCCCACTCAGCAACTGAGCATCAACACACATAACTGCAACTGTAGGAATGGCCAGAAGGAAGGAAGGCAGATTTCGGGTACCATACTTATCACGCCATGGCCTGAAAGCTTGTGACAGTGACAGCAACAATGGTGGTCGTCGAACAAGCATAATGAAACGCACCACAAAAATAGTGAGGGAAGTACCTGCTTGTTGTCAAAGAAGCCTGAGGAGCCGTTACTGGTGCTACCAGGGCCTGCAGGATTGCTGCTGGCTGCAGTACTGCTGGACGCTTCATCCTCGTCGCCCTACATACATGGGAAGGGTCAGCACTTGCAACGTGCTATGTGACATTGCAACAAGACCCTCCCATGCTCTCTGCACCATTGCAGGCTGCAACACTGCCATTGCCTCATGGACACAGCTGACATGAGCAGGACAAGTAATGCATTGGAAGATTGCATTACGGCTTCAGTAAGGCTGCTGCTGAAATGCAGCAGCAGAATGTGATGATTGTGGTCTGCCTCTGCCAGTATGTATGCGCTGAATGCGGCCTGGTTTGGCCTTGCAAGGATATGCAAACCTATGCCATGATTGCTTGAAGCCTGCATGGGCCACCCTAGGCAGCGATGTTATGGAGTTGTTTAGAGAAGCACACCACATCAAAGAAGGAGGCGGACTGCTTAGGGGGGTTGACAAAGGTGCTGGACGGGGCAGAGGAGGCTACAGATGGTGAGGAGGCTGAGCTCCTGGGAGAGGCATCTGCAACAGTCTCCTTCTTGGCTTGCCGGGCCTTGTGCTCTTGGAAACGCTTGCCTTTGTTGACATCCTGATTGAAGGGGGGGGGTTGTGAGCTGGCAGCTGACTGACTTTGTGGCGGAGCACCTGAGTGGATATTGGAAGGTAGGTAGTTGAATGATTGATCAGTCCATCAGATGAGTTGTGGGATTACCAGCAGGCAAGTTGTGTGCAGCTGCTTTTCAGTGTGCCTTAGTAAATGTGCAGGGACAACAGATTGCACTTCATGCCAGCATACAAGCCCAGGGGGTCTGCTGTTGACAGTCAGGCCTTCTGCATTTGGCATGAACAGACATTCATGCCTTGTGGCACTAGCTATGGCATTCAAGGCTAGGCAATCAGCCTGAATGTGCAGTGCCAGGCGTACAGACAAGCACCTCTTGCAGCCAACTGGTTGTCTATGCGGAGATGCATAACATGAGGAAGCATACTTGTTCGTTGTGCCTTTGTGCAGGGCAAAATGGCCACTGCTATGGACAGGCTCCAAGCAAGCATGAGTGGCATTTGCACTGTGCATGTGTCTAACAAGCAAGGCTTGAAGGCAGAGTTTGAGATTGTGCTGACCTGCAGGGCGAGCAGTTGTATCGACTGCAGGCGGCCAACCTTGGCCCATAGCCCCTTGCATGTTGGGTGGCATTCCACCTGGCATGCCCCCTGCTCCAAAGGGATTGGCCCCCGGCTGCCCTGGCTGACCCCCCATGTTTTTCATGGCTGCTTTCATGGCTTGTTGCATCATCTGCAATAAGTGCATGTGTTGCAGAAACCTACAGGTATGTTGTATGTGTATACTCACCTACTTTGCTAAAATGTATGCACATATTTGCAAACCAATGCAAACAAGATTTGAGGGAGGGCAAGTGTTCATTAAGTGCATTACAGTCCTTGGCTTTGCACCGCAATGTGTCTGCTTGCATATTGGCAGATGCTTGTTTATGTGCCGGACAATGAGAGCAAGGTAGCAGTGCTCACCCAGCCCTGAACCCCCCCTGGACTGCTGACAACACCATACACCTTGCTCACAACAGTGGCAATGACAACTCCAATGAAAACCCACAACAGATTGGGCCATCCACCAGATGAGCCTTTGCGATCATACTGAGGTGGTGGGCTGGGGTACTGTGGTACACCGTAATGCTGCTGGTATTGTTGGGACTGTTGGTTATTGGAGGGAGAGGGGTATTCTGGAACCTGCTTGCAATAAGACAGAAACGCTCAAATACAGTTGCCACGCTCATGCTGTAATCAACAGAAAGCTGAGTTTCTCTGCATCAAGAAAGCATCTTGACTTATCTCACCACTTCTGCTGCAGCCAGGTTTTGGCCTGCTTGCGCATCGACCGCCTGCCGGTGACGATCTGCAGCAACGACTCAACTGACGACCATGAATACCTGAGTGTAACTTACGCTTTGTGAGGAAGCACCTACTCACCGCTCGCTGCTCGCACACTAACCGGTCTCCAAGATTTACGCTGGATCACAAGCTTGCATCTGCAGGAAGCTCTGAGCAGCACGGGCGAGTATGTCGGTCTCAAACCAACCCGCAAAGTGCTGGTCTGCATTCTGTGTGACTTACGAAGACACGTAAATGCTCGCTAGGTGAGCGCCTAGTCTAGGGATTTGACTACAGGGACAGACGATGCGGCTTGCAATCAGAAACCCTACCCAAAGCTCCGGAACCAAATGGAGCAAACTGCACAGGCATGTGCCCAGTCTTGCTGTGCCGTTTTGCAACCACCTCGAGCGCCTGTTGAGCTAATCAAGGTTTACAGGACACGCATTGGCAACGAAATCGTGGTAGTTCAGTGTAGCCCACACCAAGTTGACTCAGCCTTGTGTGGCAGAGGACTCTCTCATGTTGATGCTGTCAAAAAAGCCCTGGCATTGGCTCAATGCGAGCCAGCAGCTGTGCAAAATCCGATACACAGCGGAGGCTACATCAAATTTAGTGTACACAACTGTTAATCTGCTGGCCAGTGCAAAAGCTCTCAACTTCACCAGCACACATGCGTAACAGAACAAAGCAAGAGCAATATTATCCGAGTCTGAACGCAGGTCCTCAGACTGCAACTGGCTGCTTCTTCTGTACTGGTGCTGCCTCAGAGGGGGTCTTGCCCTGTGCCTTATCTGTAGCAGCAGCTCCTGGTGCTCTAACCCTCTTTTGCCGCTGTGTTTGCCATTTCTTCTTGGGAGCAGGTGCCTGACCCTTGGGAGTTTGTGGAGTTACGCCTGTCTTGGCCTTTCCATTGCCCTGAACCTGATTGGGATTGATAGGTAAAGCGCCTGTCTTTCCAGCTCCATTGTTGTTGGGAGCTTGCCTCTGCTTTTGCTTGGGCTGGTTCTTGGCTGTAACCGACTTGCCTGCAGGGGCTGCGCTCTGCTTACCTTGAGCATTGACTGCTTGTGCAGCTTTCCTTGCCCTGGCTGTCAAGGGAGCCTCTGTGTCTGCAGGATACATGCCAGCAAATATTATGCATATGTATAACCAGTCGATAAACACTGGCTGATGAATCTTATTTGCTGCAGGCTGACTGACAGGACATCCATCAGATAGGTTGAATGGCAGCAAACAAGCCCACTAAACTATTGCACATCACGGAAAGCTGAGCAGGGACATCAGTGCCTGCTGCAACACGCTTCTGTTACTGCTGAACAGCAAAACCCTGTATTGTTACCAGACCATGACGCAGCACCGCTTTAGCAGTAAAAACCCTGCACAGGCTCAGTCAACGCTGCATAGATAACGAAACAAAACCACACATACCATTCTTTGCTTTGCTCCTTGGAGCTGCTCCATTCTCAGACGCTCTTCTGCTTCCCCAGCGCCCAACAGGACTCTCATTGTTGTTAGACTTGGCTTCTGAATCAGGGTTGTCAATTGTGCGTGTGAAAAGACTGGACCCGCTTCCAAACAGAGAGCCTGGTCCAAATTCGCCCTGCACGTAAAAGAAGCCAGATGAGATGTGTTGATGACCACAGCCATCTTGCAAGCCCACTGCCATTGAGCCAAGGCATCTTGACTTTTGCCGCCAAAAGCCCTGCCACTTGATTTTTCAGATGCTGCTTACACAAAGTCTGCTAAAGGCATGAATGCAACAGTCAGCAAACCCCTGATGCATGAAGTCAGACTTTGCTATTCTGACCAAAATGCAAACTCACCCCGCCTATCATATCGTCTACGCCTTGGCCAAACATTTCGCCAAATGGTACTGACACATGGGGGTCTATACGATCTTCAAGCCTCGGTACGAATTTGTCAAACTTGGCCCTGCATACGCGAATGTCCTAAGACATTCAATCTTAATGAAAGCAGGTACAACAGCAATTGCTGAGCATTACATTCGCTTGTTCATATGTTTTTGTTTCTCTTTGCGTTTGAGAGCGTCTTGGTGGCACTCAAAATACCTCCGTCGCCGAACCTGTCAGCAGAACCAAGCACAGGGCTTAAGTCTGCCAATATACATCTTGAATGGCACAGCAGGGTCGTTGTAGCACATACAGTACTGATGTAACTAACCTCGCCAACAGTGTTGACCCTTCTGCTTTCATTTTTGAAGCGTTTCATCACCTCATCAACTGGAATGCCCTCAGGCACGTCTATCTGAACAGACAAAAATAGCAGTGTCAGCCCCAGGGCTGAAATCTAATTTGCTGATGATATGTGAGCTGTGTTGACAGATGTGAGATTGTGGCAGAGACCGAACGAGCTTTGGTGCTTCCGTTATGAGGCTTGCAAAGGGTGTACCTCCACTTGGAAAGTATTGGCTTTCATGCAGGTCTTTTGTGCATTGCTGCTTCTGCTGACTTTATGACCACGAAGCAAACTGAGTCCGCCAGGACAGCTGCAGGGTCGTAGGTCGGCAGCCCCGACGCGCTGCATCATCGCGCGAAAGCCTGTACACCTAAACCGTACTCTAGCACAGCACACGAAAGTCAGAGGGCATGAGCGTTGTCCTCGAAACGCAACTGCAGGACTGCTTAGATCGCTCTGTGGCTTGCGCAACTGAAGGGTTCGAGTTTGCCATGTAGGGTACGCATTATCTGCTTTAGAATTCCCGAACCCAGGTGTGGCAGAGCATCTAGGAATAGACTTCCAGCGCTTCCCTTTGTTGCATCCTTTTCCTGCTTGCTTCGGCCTGACGCATTATCACAGCAGAGATGAGCGACGACCAGGTTGCACCCGAGCTGAAACCCATCAAGACCAAGTTGGAAGGCATCCTTGGTGAGCTTAAGCAGCTCCAGGCCAGTGGGACCCCAACGCAAGCTCAGGTAGGGACACCCAGACTGGGGTTACGTGTGCAGGCAATTGCAAGGTTTGTTCAACTGTTCTGTGGCTACTGCAGCTGAGTCCAGTCCACGAGCAGCTGCGCTCCATAGACGAGATGTACGTGGACGAGAAGTTTGAAATCAACGGCACGGTGCCCTCAGGCCAAGCAGTTTGTGCTGATTTGTTGAGCGAGGCTCACGAGCTCGTGGAAAACGTTCAGGGGCTTATCCCAGACGATGACGAGTAAGCGAGGTATATTTGGCAGCCAGGTCATACTTAGCTCATGATAGCAATAGCGCCCTCCACCATCAAACTCATCACCACCTTAGTCATGTCCTTGTTTCATTGACAAATGCTGGCCTCCAGATAGTTCACTATTTTGTACCCTGATGCAGGCAAACAGTTTAGAGTGCGGGCGGTCAAGCAATTTTTTGAGCCGCAGCCTCTCTTTTCAACAGACATTTACAAATAGCTGTTTAAAATCACTGTAAAACCTGGACAACCATCAAAACTCATTGTCCAGTGTACTCATTGCGCAATTGAGTGCGCTCTGCTGCTGTCATGCCTAGCAAAGTCTGCGCCATCTGTTCTACTGAAACACGTTTCCATGTCGCCAATAGCTCAACCACATTCAGCCTACTGCTGGTGCTGTCTGACACAGCAGCCCGCCTTGCACTTGACAGCCCAGGTGCAACAGCCTGCTGCTGCTCTAATTCTCCTGCTCTCTGCTCTGCTGCATTAGACAACATCTGTTCCACTCTGCTCCCACCTAATATAGACTCATGCCTGTGCGTTGCAAGCATTCCACCCTCCTGTGAAGCCAAGCAGTGTTGGCCTTGGAAACACATGCTCTGTTCACAACCTTATGCTTTGCAGCGAATGCTTTCAACATGTGAAACTGCTTGCTGTCTCATGAGCGCAAAATCTTTGATTTGCATGATCAAGTCAAGCCAAGTCATGTCAGTCAAAGCCGATGTCAGCAATCTGCAGCAATGCTGTGAGCAGAAAAATGCACAACACATGAGCACACAATGGAACATGAAAGCCACACAACTCGACTCACTGACCTGAAGCAACTGCATCTCTGTGTCCACATTACTAATCATAGGCTGTTGTCCTGAATACACTCCAGGAGCATCAACTGGTTCAGATTTCACAGCTGCTGACACAGCGTCGCCTCTGCCACCCTGCTCATCACCCATGCCCCTGGCCTGGCTATCAGGAGGGATAGATCCTTGATGCAATGCGTTCTCTGTCAGCCGTATGGCCAAATCTCGGAGCCCTGGGTCCTCAACTTCAAGCTCCTCTGCTGCTGTGTCTAGATCGGCCACGTCACTACCAAGAGGATCTTCGAGCACTGCAGCATCAGTGTCATTTGCTATCTAATCCTGACGCTGACGAATGTCGTCTTTGGACTGGCACCAATGCTAATGGGCTGATTAGTTGTCTCCCAATGCAGCATTTGATGTCGCGCCTTTCATGCTGATGAACTGCTGCGTCTGGATCAGCAGTCTTGCAAGTGATTGGATCCTCCACAACTGCAGCAGTGCAAGTGTACGCTGTTGCAAGCACCATGCTGGTTGACCATAGCACACATGAACAGGATCTGAAGACCTTGAATCCCCCTGCAATGCATGACACGTTAGCGCCATACTGTACACACAGTATTCTGAATGTACAGCATACTGTGTAGTGTATGTACAGTATGCTGTTTGCTGGCCTGAGGAAGCTGCTTGTACCTGCCTATGTAAGAAATGCAACTTGCATTGGCAGCCCGTGTTTTGAGTAGAATCAGCTAGGACACAGCAGGTCATCCATACGCCATAAGCAACTGGTTGTAAGCAGCCCTCACCAGCATTTGCCACATCAAAGGCCTCAATGCTGTAGCTCAGCTCCTTCTGTTCAGCGGCAACGATGATATCCCTGGTGGCAACAGTTTCTGCTGTGAGCTTGAACAGGTTGGCCAGGCCCCACAGCTCCCCTTCGTGGCCTTGAACCCCTTTCACGCCTTCAAAGTACCGCCTTTCGCGGGACCCTTCAATGGCTGTGTTGGCCGCCTGCTGCTTGTAGATCTGCCTTGCATACACCATCTCTTCCAAAGTACCTTGCACCAGATTTGGACATGGTCAGTTGAGCAACCGATCTACAGGAAGATGGTGAGCACAAAGAGCGCAACGTTGCTACAAACTGAGCTGAGACAGGTTTGCACCTATCTCATGCCTTGCAACAAGCCAGCATAGCAAACCCATCTTGCCAAATCAGTTGAGACTTTGGGGGGAAAGACAAGCCTGGACATAGCAGCCTAGAGCACCGTCACACCAACTGGCAAAAGCCAGAGACAGAGCGCTTAGTCGGCACATCACACAGGATGTGATCAAACAAGCATGTAGCAACAATGCAGAACATACACGCAACATGAAAGCAGGTGAGAAGTGTGCATGTTCATGATGGTGCAGTAAGGCATGGGTCCAGTGGTGCACAGCCCTTGTTGTCTGCTTTTCCAGCAAATATCTGCCTGTCTGAATGGGTACACAGGTTGCTGTACAAGGTGTGAGACTGTACACAAATCTGTCCGTCCGCCCATTCATGCGTGCATGCATGTGTGTGGACAGACAGTGTGTAAGTGATATAAGGCGGCACCTGTAGACACGAGCCTGTAGACGCCTACGTCACGTCGTTGCCCAATCCTGAAGGCACGGTCTTGTGCCTGAAGATCATGAGCAGGGTTCCAGCTAGGGTCCACAATCACCACCCTGCATGCAGTACAGCAGCATCACATGGCTGTCATCAGCTATAGTCATCTTTATGAAGGCCTCCCTTCAATAATCAGAAAGTCAAGATGGCACATCATCAGCATCACATGTAGCGTATGGGCATGCTGAGTGGGAACAAACAGACATCTGCACCACAAGCAAGCATTCCCCAGCAGTGGTGTCTGTCATCTACACTGCATACAGCAGACATAACCTGCTAAGGCACAGAGCAGGCTTGAAGTAATGCCTGTTTGTATCCTGTTCAAAGCAGGCATGCAACGACGTATATGCGTACCCTGTTCTATGCTGTATGTGACAGTGCCACATGTTCTACGTCCTCTGTTGTGTATCAAACTACCATGTTCTATGTCCTATGTCAAAGTGTTATGTTCTATGTCCTATGTCACAGTGCACATGCATATGTTGGCCATTGGGTGGAGACCCCATGCACTGGGTGCATGACTGGATTGCTGAGGTTCTAGCCATTTGGGATAGAGAGCAGTGAGCACCAGTGCCACGTACTCACAGTCACTCACATGTCTGGCTGCAACACTTAGCATGAGTTACATGCATGTAATGCTGAACACATAGCTCTATGTTGACGATACTGTCAGCAGATATGGTGGGTTGGCAACACCAAATTCTGGTGCATCAGCAGTACTTTTGCTGCTGCTGCAACACAAGACATCCACTGAAATGCTGCCAATGGGTCCACTTGCATGCTGAACACTGCTGCGTAACATGTGTCAGTTCAAGCAGATCACTTCACAAACTCGGTCTGTGTCATCTGCCTGCAAATGTCATCCGCTTTAAGAGACACATAGCAAGACAGAGTCTGCACACACAGGGTGGGGACGATACTACAGTCCTGGGGATGATGCCACAGTCCTGGGGATGATGTTGCAATCCTGGGAATGATGTTGCAGTCCTGGTGATGATGCTACAGTCCTGGGAATGAAGTTACAGATCAACACCAGAAATGTCTCACACCTGTTGGCAGATGTGAGGTTGAGCCCTAGGCCACCGGCTGTGGTGGAAATGAGGAACAGGAAGACAGAGGCTGAGTTGTTGAACTGGTCCACTTGGGTTTGTCGGTCCTGCTGCTTAGTGGACCCATCCAGTCTCAAGTAGACATAGCCAGTCATGATCACCAGCCGCTCTATGATGTCCAGCATGCGTACAGAGTGACTGAACACCAGTACCTGCACATGGGTGCATGCTGTGTCATGCTGCACACATGCATGCAGGCAGGCAGAAGGCACTGCACTTTGTGAATAGCAAACCCTGTATGAACACCAGTACCTGCTCAGGTATGCAGCTTGCGTCATGCTGCACAGTTACATGCATGCAAACAGAAGGCACTGCACTTTCTGAACAGCAACCCCACTATGAACACCAGTACCTGCTCAGGCATGCAGTTTGCGTCTGCTGCACATTGCATGCATGCAGGCAGAAAACATGCTTTTTGTGACCAGCAACCCCTCTACGATGTGTGTCATGCGTACAATGTGACTGAACACCAATACCTGGCAGCCTGTTTACCTACACAGGGGTGCATGCTGTGTCATGATGCATGTATCCATGCAGGTAGGCAGAAGGAAGAGCAGTTTGTGAACAATGAACACTGATACTTGCTCACGTATGCAAACTCTGCCATGCTGCACATCGCATGCATGCAGGCAGACGACAGTATTATTGCGACTAGCAAGCCCTCTATGATGTCTAGCATGCGCACAGCATAGTAAAATACCAGCATTTGCCACAGATACTGATACTGAGAGGCAACCCAGTTGCTCAGAATTGCTTGAAGCCACAAACCAGCTTCTAGGTAGTCATATCCATTGCCATGTGTTGTCCAGCTTTGTGGTGCCATGATGCAGCATCATGCAAATGCAACTTTGGTGTGGCATTAGCACCAGCTGTCAATGCTTTGTGGACAGGATATCTGACAGGATATGACCGAACATTCTGTCAGATATCACAGGATGTCATATCTAACCGCATTGAGCCTAACCTTGTTACCTAACAAGTAAACAAACAAGTCCACGCCTATGACGGGATCCTGCTGATGTGGCAGCCCACACCCAGAAGAAATTAGAAATTGATGTTGATTTAGTACAAATTAATAATACAAGAAACTAGACATTAGTATTAGAAACTAGTAGCAAGGCCAGGAGCCGTGCCTGTTGGGCTTCAAGCTGCCAACATCAGTATTGCGTGTCAGCCAATCAATCAGTAGGTAAGAAGGGGCCACTGATCCCACCTTGTTGGCACTGTCTTGCTGGTACCACAGGTCCAGCAGCTTTGCCAGTGCTGTCATCTTGCCACAGGTGCTGCTGTCGCTCAAGGTCATGAAGTTGTTGTCTGCTTCTGCTCCTCCCACCTTGTCCACGTCCTCACCTGAAGAACAGAAAGAAAAAAAACGCTTTTGGGCATTGATTGAAGAACATCCCGAGGATGAGAGGTTGATCGGGGCTTCCATGTGGGGTTCTGCTTGATGTCCTTATTGGCATAGATCGAATCTGCCTGTCCTGGTTGCAAATTTGCAGTTTTTTGGCAATTTCAGCTCGGATTATTAGGGTTTTGAAAAAAAGAGGAAAACTTCAATGCATTTTGCAGCTTTCACCCAGTCGCCCAAAGGCCAGGACGCTCCCTGTCTTGGATTGATGCACTGATGCAAAAAAGCACTCCCAACAGGTCCAGAAGCCAGCATCATGGTCGTAGTGAGTGGGCACTGACATGATGGCTGGCTTCAGTCATGGGCACAGACATGATGGCTTCAGTCATGGGCACAGACATGATGGCTTCAGTCATGGGCACTGCCATGATGGCTGCCTCCAGCCCCTTCAGCAAAGCCCCACTTGTTCATTTGCTTGTGCGCTGAGCAGTATGCATTTAAGCCAAACACAAAACGCATTTAAGCCCAACACAAAACGCATCTAAGGGTTCAGACGGCTGATTGAGTCTCCAGCATGCTCAGCACGCACACAGACACAGACACAGACACAGACACAGACACAGACACACACGCACACGCACATGCGCACACACAGACACAAGCATGCATGCATGTACACTCAGACAGCCAAACACACACTAGCGTACATACATACATACATACATACATACATACATACATACATACATACATACATACATACATACATACATACATACATACATACATACATACATACATAAATACAGACACACAGACACACACATACATACACACACACACACACCTAGCACCAGTACAGCCACTGCAGTGTCCCTCTCGTACTTCATGTTCCTCCTGATGTCCCTGTCCTGCTGGTCCTGCGGGTTGCCTGCATCCCATAAGCGAAACAAGTAAAGGCCAAAGCCACTGCTGACCTACTTTGCCGGGCAGCCTCTGTGAAACACGTGTGTTTGATGGACAAAAGAATGCTGGTGCATGAACTGAAGGCAGTCACAGAGGCTGGCCTTGAGCGAGGGGCTGGCTCCCCAAACTGGACAAATGCATGATCATATAGCTAAACACGCGATGCCTTTCATCATGCCATCCGAGTGACGACGTCACCACAGCAATGAGATTGGTCAGTAGGCAGCTGCTTACTCTGTAGTTAGCCAAATGCATGAGTCACAATGCAATACACAAATGATGTCTGCACAACAACATATGTACAGAGGACTAGGTGAAATGAAATGCACGCCATGCACAAGGGAAATGCACCTTTGACGAGTTCCAAGTGATTCGAAATCTTCTGCAGGATGGTGAGGCAGGGCAGTATGAGACAGAAAGGGCAGTGCAGGCGAGGCCCTGGACACCCATCTGGCTTGTGCCACTTGCAACCCTGCAGCCGATGACAAGATCATGATGACTCATCAGACAGGCCACATTTGTACAATGCATGGTACAAGATCAAGCCCAGGGCGCTAGTGCACTAAAGACCTGAGTCAGTATAATAATCCAAGGCAACTGCAAGTGAGCATAGCCAAGAGACGCAACACTTATGGCATTGGACCCTGACTGCATCAGGACCTTCAGGAACGCAGAGCAACTTGAGCTGGGACACAGCATCGGCAGCATGCTGTTGAGCTGGTGAAGTCATCAGCTGCGGTGTTAACACTGGCTGTGAAGAAACCGGTCAGCAGTCAGTACAAAAGAAGCATCCCCCACACAAATTAAGCAGCATACGTTTGGGTTAACGAAGGTATCAGCTGCATTGTCACAGCCACAACAGTGGAACTGGGGCCACAGCACGCCTCCCTGATCTGCCTCACATGTGCTGTAGCAGCAGCTGGCACGCCGCGTGCTGCTGCCGCAGGGGCAGAGCTCATCAAAGTGCACCAGCAGCTGAAAGTCTGGAGAATCCAGCGTGCGCCTGCAATCGCCACACCCACTCAAACAGCAACATGGGATGCTCTGAGAAAGCCACAGGTGTTTGGCTGCTGCATGTGTATGGCTCACCAACATGCCTGCTAGCGCAGGATACATTCAAGCATCCTCTGCAGTCAGCTGAGAGTCTGCAGAATCGTCTGAGGACTTCTGTAAGTGCGCCTCAAAGACTATGGAAGGTCGCGTATCAATGTTGATACTTGTGCAGCGCTCTTGCACTAGTCCAAACTAATGACAAGGCATGAGTGGACTACTATCCTTTCATCTGAACTGAGCTGCAAACCCTCTTCATCTCAAATAATACAGCATTGTGCGTTCAATGCTGTGTTAATTGAGATACAGAGGTTTTGTACCAAGCATACACATTTGCATGGTTGGCAAGAACTTCTGGAAGCAACAAGGCTGAACGTCTATATTCACAGCACAATAGTTGATGTGCTGGACATCTCAACTGCACACGCCGTTGGCATGTAGACCAGCCATAAGGGGATCATGTACTGACAGTGTACCGCATGTACTAACTTTGAACAAGGCATCTTTTGCTTGAGACGCTGTCTTGAGATGCAGACTCACTCATATGCTCTGTGCTGCAGCAGTGACATTTCACAGAAGACAATGTTGTCTGTTTTGTGAGGCAGCTGGTCCTTGATGGTGCTGTCCTTGGTGCGCCGCAGCAGGAACTTCTCCACCAGCGCATTCAACTGCGTCTGCCGGCTCCGCCCCTGCATACCAATCAATCAACCAATCGATCAAGCAAGCAAGCAAGCAAGCCAGCCAGCAAGCAACCAACCAGATGGACAAACGAAAAAACAACCAAACAAAGGAACAAATGGACAAGCGAATGAGCGAACGAATGAACGAATGAATGAATGAATGAATGAATGAACGAATGAACGAACGAACGAACGAACGAACGAACGAACGAACGAACGAACGAACGAAACGAACGAACGAACGAAGGAGCGAAGGAGCGAAGGAGCGAAGGAATGAATGGATGGATGGATGGATGGATGGATGGATGGATGGATGGATGGATGGATGGATGGATGGATGGATGGATGGATGATTGAATGGATGAATGAATGAATGAATGAATGAATGAATGAATGAATGAATGGATGGATGGATGGATGATTGAATGAACGAACGGATTGAATAATCAATGTTTTGCGTCTTCGGGACTCATCAGGGGAGTCAACAGACGATGACTGGGAAATCAACATAAACTAAGTCAGCACCAGATGTTCATAGGCGTTTTGACAGTAGATATATGGGCATTCAGCTTGTCTCAGCACATAAACATTGCTGACCGCAAGCCTACAAGATGAACATTTAGAGGTAGTCAGCTTGTCATTTTACCCTTACACAGCAAGAACAAAGGCCTCACAGTCACATCTATCCAAGGTATCACATCTATCCAAGGTATCACATCTGTCCAAGGTATCAACCATGGTGTGCAGCACGGACAAAAGCTTCACCGCCAAATCTAAAAATTTTCAAGCATGAATGAATGGATTCAGGCATGACACACAGAGTAAGGTATATCAATCAGCCTGATAGCACAATGTTGCCCAGGGGCTGAGGGGACCAGACGAGCCCTGCGCAGCAATGCCCCTCCCAGGGCATGCTGTTCTAGCTCTTGAAAGTGGGGCATAACATCCCTGTAACACAGTATCTGAGACCCTGACTCAAACACTGTGTTTCAGCATTGAGGTTTCCTTGGCTCACTTACTCCAGCCTCCATTGCTGAAGGACAGCACAGTAGTCACAGCAGCATACCTTTCCCAGGGCAGTCTCATTCACATCTTTCTTCTGGGCCATTTTTATGGGCCCCTCATAGTAGACCTGGAACTGCTGCCTGTCGCCCAAGCCTCCAGGCACAGCCCAGTCTAACAGATTGAAAAGCTCCTCATAGTCATTCTGCACAGCACGAAACAGTCCCCACATACTTGAGCAGCATTTCCCTGCAAGTACAGCCTCATGGGGTGGACCAGCAGAGTACACAGTGCTTTGTGGATGACAGCAAGCAGCTTGGCGCTAATCATATGCGTGCGGTCTACATACATACAGTGGACAGCATGGAGTGTGATATCAGTTCAGTTGTACATGTACATCTGTTTTGACATGCATTTTGGCACAACAAGCTTGTGTCCTCTGTGGCAGGGCAAAGCAGATGTTGCTAGGAGGAGGGGCCGCATGAGTTCAGCAAGTCAACCAATTTGCTGCTTCAACTGCTTGCTGCAAGGGTCAAGGCGCACAGCGGTTTTAGCGCGTGCAGGCTGACTAAGAGACCACACAAGGCAGAGCGCATCATGTGATGCATGCATACAGGCTTACAGGCCACAAAGAAGTAGTTGCCATTGATTATATCTAGATATCACAACTTCACAATACATTCTTTGAAAGTAGTAGCCTTCTAGATTTGAAACACTCAAAACTCTCCCTGATAGGCCAAGATTTCTTTTGGCAGCATGAGTTCGGGAAGTCGACACATGTTGCTTTCATTGCTTGCACACAGGCCGCACAGCAGTAGTTGCTCTGAAACTGGGCCATATGAGTTCAGAAACTTGACATCTTTGGCTCCACTAAGCGCTAAGATGGTTGACAAAAAGACATGGCGTTTTTTGTATCTATATAACTTCTGTTCTATCGATGGTATATAATCTGATGGTACTACGATGCAACAACATTGTGTAACAGCTGGCACCTGCATGGCTGTGCCTGTGAGGCCATATCTCAGTTTGGTGTCCAGCTGACAGCAAGCCTCATGTATCTTGGCATTCCTGTTCTTCAGCTTGTGTGCTTCATCAAACACGGCCACATGCCAAGGGATCCTCAGCATATCTTCAATGTTGCGCCTGCACCAGTCACAGGAGTTGTGAACAACTGGCAATTGGCAAGAGCCCCCGAGCAAAACAACAGAGAAGATCCAGTACTGGATGTAACACTTGGCATATAGGGCCCAGAACATAGAAAGACTACTGCGTTTACACAATTCACAAGCAGTCTCCAGCAACATCAAGTCAGTACTCTAAATTCAATACCAGACCAGCGGCCGTCTGCATGTCAAGCGTGATCCATCATACTTCATGCTTGAGCAGCACTGCATTCCTAATACAGCCCATTGTCAATAGATCTCTGAATCAGCCATTGATGTCATGAGAACAGTCTAATACTCTACACACCTGTGGCCTGTGGACTTTGGCAGCATTGCTGATGGTAGACAACCCCAGATCGAGCCCAAACCCCAAATTGAACCCCAAATTGGTTGTGGTCTATGCACAGGGGTAACAATGCATTGCTGGTGATGAGGACCCCAAAACAGCCATTGGTGGGGTGACCCTAGTCCAGTACAATGCTCGTTTGTGATCAACATTCAACCATTCATACATGCAGGATGTGTCTTCCCCTAAGGAATTGGATCAAGAACATACAACCCTAAGTGACTTCCTGTAGAAGGTTCCTGTTTCATCAGCCTACCAACAATCATGTGTGTTTATGTAATCAACAGGCTTGAAAGCACCAGCAGCACATTAACACATTGATGGCTATAGACCACCTGTCATCATAGAGTGCTGTCATGGGACACATTATAGCACTGTGCAGCTGTCCTGAGAAAGGTTGGCTCACAGTCAGACACACAAATGGCAAGCCAAACAACCATGGCTGGTTGTGGTCACTATACCTGAAAGTGTCGTAGCTGGTAATGAGAATCTCAAACTGCCCATTTTGCACCCCCTGCAGCATTGCTGCCCTGACTTCCTGGTTGCCATGGCACAAAGCCACCTGGAAAGCGCCCCAGGTGTTGAACTCCCTCTGCCAGTTGGTCAGCACACTTGTGGGGGCTACAATCAGGATGGGGCACCGCCTGAAGGGCAGGCAGACTGCTTAGAGGAAATGGGAAGGCAGGTAGACTGCTCCAAGAGATTTGACAGGCAGATCACTGCTTTATAGAGGACTGCGAGGCAGGTAGACTGCTCAAAGGCAGGTTGGAAGGCAACTAAATTGCCGAAAGTGAATCAAAAGGCACAAAAGGCCTGAAAGGTTTTTGACAGCGATAGTCTAAACAGTTGTGAGAAGTATCTGTCTGTAGCACGTGTCATCACGGCACAGCATGCAGGTCGACCCAGGATGTCAATTTATGTTTGTTTCACAGCGCACAAGATCCTGTGTGTCTTGCGCACCTCAACAAATGAAAAATGCAAGCACAAAATACTCTGCAGTCATTGCAGATAGCTACAGCTGGGAATATCTGTACACATGTTGCAGTTACTGGGTGCAGCCAGTCACAGAGAAGCTAGCTACAGCTGGGAAGTGTACAGGTAGCAGCTAAGCTCCTACTTGGAAAGTTGGCTCCCAGATGATGCAACGCTATCCTGAGGAGTGCCAGTCTTCTGTAGCAGGGCTGCACAGAATGCAATGGTCTGCACTGTCTTCCCCAATCCCTGTATGCAGCACAATACATTACTTGTACTCTGTGTATGCAGGTACAGTACTCTACTGGCCCTGTACTCAGTGTATGCAGGACAATACATTGCTGGCCTTGTACTCTGTGTATGCAACACAGTTGGTGACCAGCCTTGTACTCAGTGTATGCATTACAATACATTATTGGCCTTGTACTCTGTGTATGCAGGTACAGTACTCTACTGGCCCTGTACTCAGTGTATGCAGGACAATACGTTGCTGGCCTTGTACTCTGTGTATGCAACACAGTCGGTGACCAGCCTCATCCTCAGTGTATGCACTACAATACATTACTAGCCCTTACTCAGTGTATGCAGGACAATCCGTTGCTGGCCTTGTACTCTGTGTATGCAACACAGTGAGTGACCAGCCTCATACTCAGTGTATGCAGTAGAGTGCATAATTGGCCTCATACTGAGTACATGCAGATGCACAGAGGCAAGGAAGCTAGCACATTGTAGCTTGCTTGTAGGTGAGCAGTTGTTGCTTCATGAAAGTTCCGGGAAGTCAGGATGCTACATGCTGCAGGAAAACAGGAATACTGAAATTGCAACCAAGGCCTGGTCTGCAAGACAGGTGTGGACGGCAACAGAGCAGGAGTAAAAGGGGGCAAAGGACAGTAGAAAATCACCATGTCATCACCCAAAATGCCTCCCTGCTTCTGGGCATATTGCCTAAACAGAAAGCGTACCCCATCGCGTTGGTAGTCCCGCAGATACATGTTGATGGTGGCTGGCACTGACAGGCTGAGCACAGTGCCTAAAGTAAAAGGCTCACAATGTCAGGTTGACACAGTAACACAATCCATGCAGTAGTCGAGCATGGGCAGTCGCACACAACACCAACCAATAGGGTACAATGAGTACTGAAGCTGTGCAGTAGCTGACAAAGCAGTGCAGCATCACCAGTTGAGGGACATGGGCAAATGCTGACTTGAAGTTAAAGCGTGAAAAAGCATTTCAGCTGAGTCTGTCATGTGCAGGCCACAGTACCGCCAATCACAACTGATGTGATATCCACCAATCAATCATTGTTGATGTCCCAGTGCAATGACCCATCTTATGATTTGATAGGGCATACACGGTATCATTGCATAGGCACCGCTGAGACATGTTGATGTGATTGAGGTAGTGAAAGTGTTCCCAATGTTGTTCATCTGATTCTTATGTGTAAGTGGAGAAGCAGGCTCATTGCTGATGCCTGACTTTAACGATCCAGGAAAAGACTAGATGCTTGAGATGGTACATGGCGAGTCACCTTCATGAGTGCTGCCATGTTCCAGCAGCAGAGGCTCATCCGGTCCATGAGTGGGTGCATTGGTCAGGTCAGGGAATGCCCCAGCGTTATCGTCTGCAGCTTCCTGCTTGATTGCCTTGACAGGCTTGCTAGGAGGCTTTGTGCTGTTTAGCTTTTTCGCTTTCTTGTTGTGGGGCACAGCATCGTTCTCTGCTGCCTTGGCTTTTGACGCTGCAATGTCAAACAGAATGGTCATGGATGTGACTTTTGCTGTTCTCAGGCCTCCATGTATTGGGGTCAGCAATGTCTGGGGCCCAGGGAATATAGTCAGACCCTTCATTCCACTGCATGGTGCGCAGGCATGAACAGCATGATGATGTTGATTGTGCTATGTTTGTGCATCAATATGCCAAAGTGCAGGTGTGTGATTGCCACATCATAAGTATGTAGACTGGATCTGCACCTTTTGTACGTGATTTCTTAGTGGCTTGAGCGGCATTTTCAGCGACATTCCAGTCCCATGGATCCTCTTCTTGTGCGCCAAGGTCTGGATCAGCCCTACACACAATGTTTTGTATCTCAAGGACTGGTAAGACCTAGTGGCTATGGTGTTACGAGATAGAAAGGGAGTGGAATACTGGCTTACATGACTTGTGCAACACTTCGAGCGTCTTTCTGAAGCAGGGACCTTTCAGCCGCAGCTGCATCCTCCTTTGGTGCTGGATCACTGGGCTGACTGCTTTTCTTGTCATTCACCAGGTGGGCTGAGACGCCAGCATTGCGAAAGCGTCTATCCCAGCCCAGGCTGGAAGCGCTTGTTCTGGATGGCAAGTGTGGCTTGTTATATGCAACGACTGGCGGATCTGCGGTTGTGGCAAGATTGGTCAACTGATTGCTTGAAGCTCCTGAGCTGCTTTGCAAACGGTCCGACTGCTGATGGCCCGACAGAAAGGTCATTTCAGGTACAGGCCTAGGTGAGTCAGAGGATGAAGCCAGGTCTCGGGTGGCAGCTGCCAAATCTTGCTCCGGGCGGGTGTGTTTTCGCAGCGATTCCATGCGAGCCCGCAGCTTGGCAATCTGCAGCCATCGGATTGGATCGGCACTGCGGTTTCCGGCGTTTCCGGAGTTAAAGCGAGTGATCAAGTTGCAACTCCGCGTGTGGTGCTGCAAAAGGGATTTGCATGTTCCGTTCACCGCAATCGAACGTATACTCAGCATATGCGCAACACGGCGTACCCCAGATGTCTTCTTGATGGGTTCTGCGGTAGTAATATCGCTTCCAGCTGCAACAGCGGGCACCTCATCGTGCTTACCCGGCACGGCCTTGGTATCGCTTAGAAGCTGCGTCGCCCCGTCTGAAGCCATGGCAAGATGGATTTGCCAAAATCTGATCGGCACCCAGTGTGTTGCGCAACGTTCAGAGCCAGTACCGTATGCTACGCATGCTGTTCATTTCGCGACATTCCTCTTCTTTCTCGTCACCAATCATGGGTTAGTTCCTGTGTGACCTACGAACGTTGCGTTTGCGCTTGCGGCTTTTAATCTGCTGTCTATGTCTCATACTGCAGCTGCCGCAAGGATGCATATGTTCGTCATGTGACAAACCCATCGACAAGGCGAGACTGCGGGCATGCAAGATGGTTGCTAAGCGAGTCAATATATCGCCATGTCGCAGGTAATATTGGCAACCGCCGGTTACGACCATAACATACGCTTCTGGGAAGCCACAAGTGGCATTTGCTATCGAACGCTACAGTACGCCGAGTCGCAAGTCAATAAGCTTGAGATCACTAGCAACAAGCAGTTCTTAGCAGCAGCTGGTAACCCACAGATACGTTTGTTCGAGGTTAATTCAAACAACCCGCAAGCAGTAGCAACGTACGACGGACACACTAGTAATGTGACCGCCGTCGGTTTCCAGAAAGACAGCAAATGGATGTTCTCTGGCTCTGAGGACGGCACGGTCAAAATATGGGACCTGCGAGCCCCTGGCTGTCAGAGAGAGTACGCCAGTAGAGGGGCGGTCAACACCGTTGTGCTGCATCCAAACCAAGGCGAACTCATATCGGGTATGACGGCATGAGTCCTTTGGTGCTGCTCTCTTACTTTGCACCGCTGGCCAGCCTTGTATGCACTGGATCTACAACACAGGTCACCGTTTGTTGGCACTCGGTACCAGCATGCAGCTGTTGCCTGCAGGTGATCAGCACGGCAACATCCGGGTGTGGGATTTGACAGCAAATGCATGCAGCTGTGAGCTTGTGCCAGAAGTTGGCACAGCTGTCCGCAGCATTACTGTTGCTCTAGATGGCAGCCTGGTGGTTGCTGCTAACAATGCTGGGACTTGCTATGTATGGCGCATGATGCGTGGGGCCTCCTTGACAACCCATTTCGAGCCATTACACAAGCTGAGGGCCCATGCAGGTCAGCAGTGTTCCTGGTGCTGAAATGCAACATGAACGTGACCATACGACATGCATTGTCAGTACGCATGGACATTGACAGCAGAGCATTGACATGACGAATCTCTGGATTGTAACATATAGCTCATCATACATGCTGAGTCATTTTGCCGAATCTTAACTTTGAAGTCAATGACTGTCATTTGAACATGAAGCAGCACCACCATCCCAGCTTCACAGACAGCAAGAAAGTGACAGGGCATGCCCTGCAGGCAAGTATGTGCTCAAGTGTTTGCTCAGTCCAGACGTGCGGCAGCTAGCCACAGCTTCTGCTGACAAAACAGTCAAGCTGTGGAACCTTGATGGCTTCACCCTTGAGAGAACTTTGACTGGTATGTTTGCTTGTCTACACATTCACATCTCAAAGACTGGCTTAGCTATGCGCATCTGCATCTTGAGGTTTTCAAGCATACTAAGTCGTATCAAGTGTGTCATGGTGTCGTGTGGGCATTGAACACTTTGCATTTACTAACCAGTAGACAAAGCAGATATGTTCTCTCATGGTACAATGTTATTGTTACCAGCATGTTGGAAGCTTAATGCTGGAGCAGAGAGTTGATAGTACACGCTTGTGTCTGATTGCAGACTTTGCTGGCTGATGCCAGCAATGATAATCATATGGTCTGCTGGCATCTGAAAGTATGCTCCACCTGCAGGTCATCAAAAGTGGGTTTGGGACTGTGTGTTTTCAGTTGACGCAGCCTACTTGGTGACTGCATCATCAGACTGCAGTGCTAGGCTTTGGGATCTGTCAACAGGGGATGCCATCAGAATGTACAGTGGTCATCACAAAGCAGCTGTTTGTTGTGCACTCAATGACAGTGCCATCGAGGGCCGTGACACAGAGTAGGGGTGCCAATAGTGCAGAGTATATAGCACATAGCAGGCCATACGCCTTCTAGTCCAGTTGCAACATTAGAGTGATAGCATGTACATGTATGATAGCAGGATGTCTACACCTCTAAAGTTTGTTTCATTTGATGATACCTTCCATTTACAGGCTGAAGCTACCAGTCTGTCTGGACTGATACGTGAGGCATCCTGCATTGCACATACTTGCTGAAGTGTTTGACAAATGGCAGATCACCCAGCCCAGACAAGTTCAAGTGCATACTTTCATAGCTGAAGACGGTGTCATGCGATATCCTCAACACTTGCAGTGCTAGTTCTGTGGCTTATCCAGGCTTTGCTCATGCTCAGACATGCTGATCAACAACTAACTCCCTGAGCTGCCACCAGCAACCAACAAGCTGGTTGCTTTAAACCCAATCTGTCCAGGGTTTCTTACAGCCAAAGCCCATATCGATTGAGATCGCTTCATCGTGGGCCTCAGAGCTTCATGCCGGGCCGCTTCATCTTAGTGTGCTTGGTTCACACTAATTAATTCCAGATTACAACAAGCATGTTGTGTTTGCTTCTAAAAATAATGGCTAACAGGAGCACGAGTCCGTCAACAGAGTCTGCCTTCGTTCACGTGTGGAAAGGGCCTAATAAGACGATGGGTCTCATACACCTTGAGAATGGAACCCATTCAAGACCATGACAACCCAGTGACTCAGCATGGTCTTGCATCTTACGTGACCAAGCCAAAGCTTCAAAATGTGGGGTAGCCTTTGCTTAGCAAGAAAGCTGCTAGCGCAGTCAGCAGTCAGCGTCAGCGTCTGCGTCAAAGTCAAGGGGCAAGGGGAGGGCCAAACTCTGGCGATTTTCTTGGAGCTGGTAATTAAACTGCTGTGTTGTGCATATGTAAGTTACTTCACTGAAAACAAAGGCTTGCTGACTGAACAGGGTCTCCTTCTGTCAAAGGAAAGCTGGTTCAGGGAGCAAGCTTCTGGATGTTCTAGTGCAAACGCTCTTGTTCTATGCCTGCTGCTTCACTGAGAAAACTGAACACTACAAGTCAGAGCTGGCTAGTTTATTGAACACCCAGGGTGTCACAGGCTATCCTTGTGTATGTCTTTCGCTTGCGGCACAGCTGCCAAGTTGGGGCCCTGCTGTCAGCCTTGTGTCACTGTCACAGACCTGTTGCTTTTACCGGCGCCACACATGCGCTGCAAGCGCTTTCTGCGCCAGTGAAGCCGTACACAGGAAGGTGTGCTGGTTGACTTGCTGTGTTCGGAAGGACCGCCGCTTCAACACAGAGTTGCGCTTCGCATTCGTGTCGGAGCTCGCACATATTGCTGGTCCGACCGATACTTCTGGCTGTTCAGCTGTCACGTACAGTAGGGCCCATAAGTACTGTACGTCAGCCGTCTGAGCAGGTGTCTGAAAAGACTGAACAGATGTTGCTGAGGCACAGTCAGGGAATTCAACCGGCAAATTTGCGATGCAGAGTGCAAAAGTCAACAGCTTCATGCAGCTTCTAGAAGCAAATTGGAAGAGGCTGCTCGTGAACAGGATGTCTTTCATCTTTCTTGAGGAAGCCTAGCAATTTTGCACCTCAAGCAAGCATCCTGACCGGGTTCCGGTAGCAAGGATGTCGTCGACCTTCATGATTGGTATGCAGCTGCTCGTTCTCAGCATAGGCCTCAGCACCATAAACCACAATTTGCAGGGTATTCGCCACGAGCTGACTATCTTGAATCGGAGCTTGTCGAACACCAACGTACAGAGCTCTGGCTCACCTACTTACATGGGCCAGCAAATGCAAGACCTTGTGACCACAAAAGGTCACTCAGCACCGTGAAGCAATAGCAAAGACAGACAGACGGTGATTATGATACGTATGTGGAGATGAAGACACTTGGTGCTAAGTGTGACAAGCTCACGGAACTGATAGTTGCTTGAGGCGGGATTGCAGCAGGCTGAGGGTGAGTTGGCCATGGCTCGGGACGTTTTCAGCAGGACAATATCTGGGAAGCTGTCAGCTCAGTTTCATGCCTTTGTCGAAGGCTACATGAGCCCTGCATTTGATCTGCGTGCTGTGGAGGACCTGCTGGGTTGACAGGCAATGTGTTGCACAGATCTTAGCGCTGCAGTATGTAACAAGAATGTAACAAGGAGTTGCAAACCATCATAAATGCATGAGTCACTTTTTTCATGAGACTTGACAATGAGTTTGGAGGATGAGCATTTCTAATGCTATGGGGTTCGATTGAGTGGTGAGGCTATGTGACCTACAAGAATTTGGTGTATATGCTATCACCTGTCAGTAGCACTTGGTTTGCAGAAAATTGGTTGCTATATAATGTCTTTGGTCCGTGTCGATGTACTGCGGGAAAGTAATGAAGCAGTGAAGCACTCAAAGATAGGGATTGACACGAGAAAAGTTACTGTTATTTTGTTGATGCATTAGTTCCTAGTACTGCATCGTATCGACAACCTGTACTGGGATTGGTCAACACTCCTCTGATGCATCAGGGGCTGTAAGGTTTCTTGCTACAACCAAAGTTCATACATCATAAAAGTTGTGACCCAACCATATTGGACACAGCATCTACACAGCCTTGTGATGGACCTAGCGCTAATCTAATTGTGTTGCACGGGGATGGACCTAGCGCTATTCTAATTGTGTTGCACGGGGACAAGCACAGAAATGTTGCAGACGTCATGCTTGACAGCATGTTGCCAAACTCAGAAACGCAGCAAAGAGCTTCAAGCAAGGTGCATGCAGACAGATGTCAACATAAGATCAACACAGTCAAGCCATCAATTCAGCTTGCTGGGGACTTGGACGAGGAGCAATCACATTTCCCAGCCATCCCAAGACACCAGACGGTTGGCGACCTAAACCACAGCATTACTTGTTGATGAGCACTAGGTGACAGCATGCAAGTTGGCTTCTCTAATGATACACAAGCGAAGAAAGCAGGGCAAAACTTGCACCTTATGTGTATTTCTGAGTCATATGCAACTTATGTTTTGCGCTGAGAAGTCTGGGCCAATTGGGACGCACAATAAGGGATACAAGCTCCTGTCTATGCTGCAAAGAATGCATATGAGATGACTTGCAATTGTGCAGAAACAGCGCTGTGCATAGGGAATTACATTACAGATCACCCAGCTTATTTTTGAGCCAAGACAGCATTTTTGTCATGAGCCATTTGTCTGCCTTTGGTACCAATGAACACAACATGCAACTATTTGAGGACACAAGGTATTACAAGCAAGTAACAGATCCAGAATGTAGGAACTCACCAGGGGGCGCTCTTACAGGCCTCCGGGCGAGCTGCTGGGGGGTGGGGGGTGCTGAATGTGAGTAGTGACTGGCATGATAAGGTGGCGACTGCCACTGCTGTTTACCCTGAATGTGCTGCATACCAGCATTGACTGCATCTGAAGGCTGCCGCTGTGCTGCCTGTTGTGGCTGCCACATCTGCGCACCTGACTGCAGCTGTGGGGCTGCCTGTGACAGCTGTGGCGCTGCTTGCTGCAGCTGTGGGGAAGCCTGTTGCCGCTGTGGCCGCATGGCAGTTGAGGCAGAACCCTTTCCAAAGGCAGAAGGTGAAGAAGCAGTAGCAGCATGGGGACTGGCATGAGCTTGCTGCTGAATGGCCAGCTCGAGCCTCTGAGTCTGAGACTCAAGCTTCCTTTGCAGCTCAGAGTTGACAGCTGTCAGTGTCTGAAGCTCAGCCTGTACACAAA
>JAABUP010002301.1_pt1 | contig 37461 bp, 40 predicted proteins | sample 5559201 | NCBI WGS metagenome assembly JAABUP01 (sample SAMN10711887, study PRJNA513373) | rock metagenome | isolation source: Antarctica rocks | place: Antarctica
TCTGTTGCAGTTAATGAATGATGTGTGAAGACTCTATGCCTACTATTCAAAGAAGAATGCATCTGCAGAGTGCAATTATGAGATTTATGATAAAGAGATGCTGATCATCATACAATGCTTGAAAGAATGAGACACAGAATTGAGAAGTGTGTCAAGTTTTCAGATCTGTACAGATCACAAAAATCTGAAATACTTTATGACAGTCAGAAAGCTTACAAAGTGACAAATGAGGTGGTCTTTGATTCTGTCACAATACAACTTCTTCATATTATACTTGCTGAGCAAGCAGAATGAGAGAACAGATGCTTTATTGAGACAGAAGCAGAATGTGTCAATGAATCTCTCAGATGACAGAGTACAACATTGTATGACGCAGATAATACATTCTGAGATGATAAGCAAGCCTATACAGACTGCCTCAATGACAGTAGCAGACATACTGATCTCTGTGCTTGTACAAGATCAGAACTTGTTTAGTGAGATCACAAACCTCAAACAGATGTAAATGAGTGCTGAAGCAGAAGATGAGTCATACAATGAGCTTTGTCAGACAATTCACAAGAAACAAAGATCATTTTCTACTGTTTTAGAAGTGAGAATATTCATAACAGAATGCTTCTTGAGCAATGAAGAAAAGTTACTCTTTTGTGAAAGACACTGAGTGTCATTCTCAGAACCCCTTCATACAGAACTGATTCAGTATACACATGACTCAACAATGACTGAACACTCAGAAAGAGATGTAACTGATACTCTTTTATCACAACAGTTCTTTTGACCTGAGATGCTACAGAATGTCTGTACATTCTGCTGAAATTGTGACAAATGTTGTATGAACAACAGCTGAAAAGACCGCTGACAAGACTTCTTGAAGTCTTTACTCATACTGAAGCAAATTTGATGAAAGATATTCATTGACTTTGTAGTAGATCTATCATCAAGTGAGAGTGGTATAAACCTTCTGATTATTACAGATTGTCTTAACAAAAGAGTAATACTGAAACTGTGCAAGAATATGACTGCAGAATGAGTGACTCAGACATTTGTACAACATTTCTATTGAGCTCATGAGCTTTTCATCACAATAGTCTTAAATTGAGGCACTCAGTTTATGAGCAGCTTATGAAAGAGAGTCTGTTAACTTTTAAAGATTGTACAAAGAATGTTCACAGCATATCACTCAGAAACTGACAGAGCAACTGAGTGAATGAATCAGAATGTTGAGCTGTACATTTGTATGTTCTTCAATTATAGTCAGAACAATTGAGCAAGCCTGCTTCTCATGACTGAGCTAGTTATAAACAATCATAACTTCATCTCAACAGAGGTGAGTCTCTTCTTCTTGTTTCATGAATATCACATAAAGCCTCTACAACTACTTGAGAAGTTGAAGCTTGTATAATCTGTGAAAAGTTCAGTACAGAAAGCTGATCAAATTGTATGAAAGATGAAAGAAGTCACAGAGTGAGCACAGATGACTATGACTGTTGCTCAGCAAATACAGAAAGAAATGATGAATCAGAAGAGACAGCAGTCTTATGACTTCAAGAAAGAAGACAAAGTCTGACTAAATTTTAAGAACATATGTACAGACTGTCTGTGCAAAAAGTTTGATGTAAAGAATGTTAAGTACATCATTGTTAAGAAGATCAGCTCACATTTCTTCTGTTTGAACACACTGTTGAGTATTCATAATGTGTTTCACTCAGTCATGCTTCAATCAGCAGTCATGAACACTCTTTCTTTTCAGTATATGACAGACTCACAACCTTCATCACAAATTGTAAGCAATGAAGAAGAGTTTGAGATAAAGAAGATTTTGAAGAAAAGATTTGTACAACATAAAGAAGAATTCAAGAAGAAGTACTTGATAAAATAAGTCAATTATATCTGACTCATATGAGAATCAGTGTTTGCTCTGAAAGACACAGTGACATTAAATCAATGAGAGTTAATGCAACCTGAGATGACTAAATCTTAACTGTACACAAAGAGACCTTCAAAGTTCTTGTCAACATTAAAAGCTTAAAGAGTGAAATCATGTCATGAAAGACTGAGATGCTTTATGAGTTCAGAGAATCATACAGAGTTCAAAATTTAGTGTTGAATTTATTTAATTTATTTCTATGCTAATTACTAATGATGCCTTCTTGATTTCACTGAAGCTACTTGTTCTGAGCATCATGCAGAGATGAGACATACAGCTCAGATGTTGTACACAGTCTGTACAACTAAACCTATACTAAAGGCAACACAAGAAAAGAAAAAGAAGTCATATGTACTTAAAGGTTGAGGTCAATAACAACCACCTTTACTGACAGTGAGACTGATGTGATCTGCCTCAATCTAGCAATGTGTTCACTCTCATCAGTGTCATTGTCATTCTCATCATTCAAGATAATGATGAGTACATCATTATTGTGTACAGAGCAGTGAGCAGCATGATCATGTCACTTACAGTTGTCACAACACTCACTGAAATGTTTTGATGTACAATGACATTTTAAAAAAAGTGTCATATCACATTTCTGACAGTCAGTACAACTGTCAGAAATCAACACATTTTGACTCTAAATCAGAATTGCATTGATGTACAACAGTCAATGAGTTCTCATTTGCTGCAGTGTGATACAGGTCTGTATAAACAAAACATTGTCACTGAACAAAGTGAAAATGACCATTCTCTGAGAAAAGTGAGTGTACAAAGCAAGCTGCTGTTGATCAACCTCAAGAACAGAATTAACATCAACATCTGTAAAAACAAAAGCAACAACATAAGTGTTGTACAAGACAAAAGCTCTACAAATTGTCAGCTCAGAAACACATACTTGTATGACACTTACATGATGATAGTTGTTGTTGTTGTTGCTGCTGAGCTTGTTGTATGAGAGTCAGTGCTGAAATATTCAATCAAGAGAGATTTCACATACAAAAGATGATGATGAAGAAGTTGAAGAAGAAAGAAAAAGAGATTTGAGAAGAAAGATGAGGGGGTTTATAACTCACTTCACTGACAGATAAGCTGAAGTGAATTGTTGAAGAAAACTACGTGTCAGCAAGCAATAAAAATTTTATCAGTGAACCTTACCTGTACAAAGCAGACAAACATGTGTTAACAGACAATGACAATCATACAACAATCTTTTCAGACACTTAAAGCACAACCTTGAAGAGAAAGAAAGAGGTAATGTTATAAGTTGAACTCATACTAAGATCTTATGGTCTAGTTGCTTACTAAGACCCTAAGACTAAAGCACATTATCTTCTCACTTCTGTATGAAGCTCTTTTTTTCTTCTTCATAGTATTCTTCTTGTATTTAAAAATTATCAATTGAGCGTCAGTCTCATTACAAACTCATGACAATGACCTTGAAGAAAAAGAAAGACATGATGTCATGAGTTAAACTCATACTAAGGTCTTATGATCTAGTTGCTTATTAAGACTTTAAGACTAAAGCACATTATCTTCTTGCTTCTGTATGAAGCTTTTCTTTTCTCTTTATAGTATTCTTCTTGTATTTAAAAATTATCAATTGAGCATCAGTCTCATTGCAAACCTGTGACAAAAGTACACTCAGAAGAATGTGACAGAGAAGGTTAAGAACAAGAATAAATAAAAGAAGACAGTAAACCTCATGATGTTAACACTGTTCTCAGAGATTAAAAGAAAGCTGATAAAGAAGAACTTTAACAATGAGTATAAAATGCTCACAAAGCTGAGCTGCCTTCTGCAGTCTGATAAAGATGCTCAGTTCATGTGTCTTACTCATGAGTACTACACTCTACACTATAATGAAATCAAGTTTCTTTTTGACTTTCTCATGTGTGTAAAAGTTCTTAAAGAATGCATTGATTTGATGAATGTTTAAATGAACAACAATAAATGAACTCTTCTTTGTCTGATAATGAGTCTGTCACTTAAGTATCACTTTCTCATACAAATTTAAAGTGTTACTGATGGCATGACAGCAGCAAAGACAATGAAAATGCTATTAAAGAAGAATCAAAGATTATAGAATGATGAAGAACTGAAGAATAAAGTAGTCATGCTGGTTATATGAGGTGAAAAAAAGAAAAGAGTGCTGAAATGCAGTCACTGCAGAAAGACAGAGCATACAGAAAACTACTGCTGAATGAAGCATTTTGAGCTAGACCTTAAGCAGAAGAAGAAAGAGAATAATTCTGAAATTTTAGGTTTTTAAAACATGTGAAGTATGTGTATAAAGTGTCAGACACAGAATGTTGTGCACAGAGTGTTGTGCACAGAGTGTAAAACATGATTTACATAAAGTGTTACACATAGAGTGTTACATATAGAGTGTTATGCATGAAGTGTCACTACAGAACATTGTCAATTACATGATTTTTTAGGCTGTTTTTAGCAGTTCTGAAGGCCTTGTGTGAGAAGGTGTGTTAAAATACCTAGTATTTCACATGTGACTTCAGCAGAGCCTCATTCTAGGTGAGTAGGTTAAAACCTAGCTCATACACATATAATAATAACATTAACTCTTTTAACACAACCTTTAATACAAATTTTACTTTAAGCTTAGTTCAATCTTTTAAGCATTTGTTTAATCAGATTTCTCACAAGTAAATCAGCTTTCTTTAAAAGTGATTGAAACTTAACTCTCTGTGACAACTTGTTAACTACACATGTAACATAGTGTATAATAAATAATCATAAATCATTAACTGATTCTGAATGGTCAGCAGTGTTTAAGTAGCTGTACTGCATTAAATAAACAATATTCTTAACGTATTAATTGTATAAAGTGAATTCAGTTAAAGTTCACTGAAGCTTAATAACAGTGATGAAGAACTACATTCAGAAGTGAAGTGTGATTTTTAGATTAAAACATTCATATCAGAACATGAGAGGTCTTATAATACAAAATGTTTTAACATAAATGTTAAAAGACACTGTATGTTTAAAGACATCTGTTAAGAGACATAACATGTATTTAAACATGTGTAATCAGACATGATAAGTCTTCAGACACATTAAGTTCTGAGATATTTGTTTTAGAACTCAGTTAGGTTTTATAAGACGGGCTTTGATCAACTGCGCCACCTTGTCGTGGATTGCTCTTTCAAGCGCAGTACCTTTTCATGCAGTGCAATACTCATCTCCGTTCACTAGCTGACCCCGGACAAACAAGCTATTAGATCTACTGCCTCCAAGCCACAACCTCCACGGGTCTATCCCACAAATCCAACGCCTCCTCTCTGCTCAGCACTTCTTTTTTGTTCTTGCTAGGTAATCGCCAAAGGGTGAAGCCAAAACCACTCATCTTTAGACTCGTCACCAACGGTCCCAACGTTAACCTGGTGACGCTAAAGCCTTGACTCTCAAGCTCGGCGATACCCAGTTCAGCAAATCGTGCAAGGATTTCATCGGAGGTAGAACCCAAAGAGTTGAGAAGAAGAACGACTCCGGCATTGTCACTGCGATCTGGAGAGAATGGTATATAGGCGCGATCGGAGTCAGTGGTGTCGGTCAAAAGGTTGATCATCCTCTTCGTGAGGTCCTCCGGCGACGGAACGGGAGAAATTTGCTGCAACCCTGGCTCTCCATGCGCACCCATGCCCAGCTCGATGGTGTTTGGCGGCAATGTCTGCAAATCAGTCAAGATTCCATGGGGCAAAGCAACTCTATCCAAGTGGATATTAGCCCCATCACTTCAATGACTGGTTATTCGTGAGGGTTCTTACCGATCAAAAGCCACCCCAATAGTGCCGACATTGCGGGCCACATACTCCGTTACCTCCGCACACTTCTGCAAGCTTTCACCGCTCTGCGCCAAAGCGCACGCACACTTCAACGCGACAAGATGTCCACTCAAGCCCCTTCGCCCGACCTTTCCTCCCTTCTTCCTCCCCACTGCAACGTCATCTCCAACCGGGACGAATTTGACATTATATCCAGCAGCGGTGGCTCTTGTGATGGCTAATCCAGCGTTCAAGATGTCGCCAGTATAATTGCCCACAACCAGAAGGGTGCCTGGTGCGGGCTCGTGGGAGGAGGGAGGGGGTTGACACATCTTTATGGCTTCGAACATTTGCCGCGCGGTTGGGGAGGCAAAGACAGCGCCTGAGACGTAAGCTGAGAGGAAGTTGTGACCTACGAAGCCAGAGAACATTGGTTCACTTTACAAATTCTACCATCAGCGCCTTGTCCTCACGAAACTGGAGGGTCCAACGGCTTACTGCCCACCACCGGAGCAGCCAATGGTTGTAACATGGCCTTGTCGGAAGTCTTCGAGGTCATTACGGTATACTATCTTATGCGCAGGTGAATAAGATAGAAAGGGGTTGTGCTCCGTGAGGCCGGTGAGGGCTTCATTGATCGTATCCTCGGATCGGTTTATGAAGTGAAAGGTTTCCTTCCCTTGTCGCGTTTCTGTTTCTGTAGCCATACGAGGTCTATCTGCAATGCAATCAAATATGGTTGGGATATAGGTGAACTAATCTAAGGAGGGACTGAGCTTATAAGCAATGGAGAGACGTTTAACGTGTCAAATCAGAGAAGAAGATGATTCTTTTCCTAGTGCCCATCAAACCCAAGCTGCGTAAGTTAACTTGCTTGGGATTCCCCGCAGTGAACCCCGCGCTACCGACAACTGCTTTTTCGGATGGCCGAAAGGGGCAATCCGAACACACCCTGACTGGAGGTCGAGTAGGAAATCGTTTTAAAAACAGTCAGATTTATGTTGTTGCAGTACTTCTCAGACCCAAAATGAACCTCATCTTCTGACAACAACTCTCGAAATTGCGTATGTCCGCAATATGTCTATAGTCGTTGAGCAAACCGTACCCTTCTCGCGCGAACAACTCGACCTTGATAACCCCGAACGGTGGAGCAAGCTTTTCCCACTCATACGACCGTCTGTCACCCGAACAAGAGCAGCGAAAGGTCAAGCTGTCATCGTAGATCGGTCCCTCGATGGCAGCCAAAATGTCCAGATTGCTGCAGTTGGATCGACAGGAAATTTCTCCAGCAAGGTGTTGTTGGAGCGGAATATTGCTGCATTTACAACGGAGCAGCATGGGACGGGTCAGATAGGGGCGAAGGACATTGCAGAAGCACTGAGAGCCAATGATGTTGGCTGTCCATGTGGTTTAGTGATCGTGAAAGCCAGCAATAAACGTTATTTGGAAGTCGTTGGGAACGGATTGGTAGAGGTGGACGTGGATGGCGAGCTGGAGTTGGATCATGTTCTCTCGCTGCTCTCTGTGGCTGATATAAAGACGCGGTGAGTCTTTTGCAAGGGGTTTTGACTCGGAGCTCACGAGGAGTTCAGAGCGTCGCTCTCCCAGACCGTGGAGCTTCTGAAGATATTCCTAAAGACAGCAACAAATACTACATCTACATTCAATCTAGAGAAGACCGGCGCAAACCCATCGGTCATACACGCGGGCAGCTCAGCAAGCTTTGTATCTGCAAAGGTGGCCGTTGAAAAGGATCTGGTGCATGTCCTGCGAGCACATACCGCTAAGGAGGGCCCAGTGGTATATTCGATTCATTACTCAGACATCAATGGTCTCGCAAGGCTCGAAAATTATTTACTTGCTCATGAGATTTCTACATATATGGACGAGCAAAACCTGCCATCCTACATCACATCCTCGACGATCCTAAACAATGCGAAAGGGGCTCGAGGCTGGTCAATATCAATCTGCCCGGTGCCTCAGAGCTTCCTCGCGACGCAGAGTAAGCCTCAGAATTCCTTAACGCAAAAGGCCTCGACGCACGTAGCATCGATGAAGCCGCGGAATTCGAAGCCCACAATTCAGTTTACGGACGCCGAGGTAAGGCAAAGAATCACACTAGGCTGCGAGTCAGTCATCAAAGCCGAGCCAGCGATCACTGAGTACGACACTATCGTAGGCGACGGTGACTGTGGGTTCACACTACGAGATGGCGCAAAGCAGGTCCTCAGCTTCATCGCCAACCAAGACCTTACGAATCTCCCACAAAGTCTTAGCGATCTAGTGGATGACCTTGAAGTCAACATGGGTGGAACGAGCGGAGCGTTATACTGCATCTTTCTTTCATCATTGGCGCAGTACCTATGGGACGCGAAGACTTTCCCGGATGCGCTCACTGCGGCGCAGAACCACTTACTGAAATATACGAGAGCGCGCCTGGGAGATCGAACCTGTCTGGACTGCCTGATCCCGTTTGTGGACACATTAGAGGCCACAGGCGATGCGCAGAAAGCATTACAAAAAGCCCGTGAAGGCGTCGAAGGGACAAAGCAGCTGGAGGCTAAGCTTGGGAGGTCAACATACCTGGATGAATCGGCCACGAGGGGCGTGCCAGATCCCGGTGCCTATGGTTTGCTGAAGCTTCTGGAGGGTATGACCATGGTGTAAGCATCTATAAACGATTTCCTAGGGTCATCTACTTTCTCTCGCTTTCTGAACAAGGCGTACGCGACTCGGTGTGCTGCTTGGGCGGTTCTATATACTGTACTTGGCAACATCCTCCAGCGAGTTTCGGTGCATTGGGAGTTTGGACTTCAGATACGAGGACACTGTCGCTGGAACACGCACAATTCCTTCCACCTCAGACCCGTTCCCATGTCTACTTCAATGACTACTCCCCTACAAGGTCTGAAACGGTTGACGCTACAAAGGATATACTCTGGCCCCACGTGAGTTTACATGCTCTGGAGTTTGTAAGATCTTTTACACCGCGACTTAGTGAACTATTGACATCTGGTTACCCCTGCTTTTCCACGAGACCTCGCATCGAGCCCGGAACCATAATGCAACGCACATAATCAAAAATTTCTCCAAAGCCCGACACCTCCCTTTCCCGTCCCCCTCGCAATCCCGCGGAGCTGTCCAACAACCCCAGCATCCTCCAAGGTCATCTCCAGCCTCCCAACCATCTCCCTCCACACCCTCCCAACAAGTTCGTCCTTACATGTATCCATCACATGCCACGGCTACGAACTACGGGAAGACAACAACACAAAGCGCATACTGAGCCCGTGGGAAAAGAAAAGATCATCCTGTTGAAAGGGAAATTCACCGGACTGTGAACGTTGAGGCAAGCTTGGCTAAGGACGAGGGCAAGTGGCTGTTGATTATCTGATTGAGCGCAGGGTGTAGAGGTGGGTGAGGTACGGCTTTGACAAATGGGTTGAGGTTTCTAAGGAGAGGGAAAGGGGGTGGGTTGGGATGAATTTGTAAGGGGGCCATGGTTAGGGTTCTCTGTGGTTGGGTGGACGTAGATGGTGAAGTGCGTGGATTAACTGTAGAGGTTTTGGGAGTTAGAGGATTCAGGTAAGGCAGTATGACTAGAAGATGACTCAATGGCCCTAAAAGTAGCCTTACCAGCAAATGTTCAATGCGATAATGATGCAATATGCATAATCAATTAACCCTAAATCAGATCTTGGCTTTGCCACTCCTGTCAACACCTACCCCCTCCAATCTGATGTCCCGCATTTCCCTCTCCGGCCGCAGATTCTCATGCGCCGCGCCGTCGTATTCTCGATCCCATGCCCACCGTCTTGCCATCTCACCGTTCAGTTCGCCTTTTAGCATCTGGATCACGTACTTGCCGATGATGGGTAGAAATTTCCAACCATGGAACGATCCGCCGGTCGCTATGTATAGGTTGCGGCAATGAGGGTGGGGAGATATCAGCCAGTCTTGGTCGGGGGTGATACCGTCCCTAGATGTAGAGGGTTGTGAGATCTGCAGGACTGCTCATGTATGTGCAGAAGGAACGGAGACGGAGAGGTTGTAGAAGAGTGTGAAGTGGCCTACCAGCACAGCCTGAACGTGTCCAGGTTCATCCCTTCTGCTTCTTTGCCGTAGATGCCTTTCATCACGGTATATAGTTCTTCTCGAAGTCCAGAAGGGACGTTCTCCGGTGCAGTCCATTGAGTTTTGCCACTGGTGATAGGAGGGACTGAGATTGTTTGACCGGACACTGGATGCTTGACGGAATTCGTGAAGCTTACGTCTCGGCAGAATTTCAGCTCGCCGTCAGGGGTCGGTGGCATTGTCTCTCCTGGACGGTGTCGGACATCAATCTAATTGGTGTCCTTGAAGGAGAGGCATTGTTCATACCTAGTACGTTGCCAACCTCATGCACCAACACCGGAACATCGTTGAACTTACGGATCTGCTCGTCGGTGAGCTTGATAGCTGCGGTGCAAACACCAGCTGCAATGATGCGGTCCTCGATCCATAAATCTGGCCATTCCGGTGCACTGTCCGCGATCAACTTAGCGGTCCCGGCGCCGGTACACAAGATGACCTTTGAAGCGTGGATCTCAGTACCATCAGCAGCCTTGACCCCAATGCAAACCCTACGGTCGTCGAAGATGAGACGTGTGACAGAGGCAGCCACATATTTGACACCACTCTCGACAGCCACTTCGATGACCCTCTTTAGCGCAGATGCGGCCTCGGCCCATCCACTCAAAGGATTCCAGAAGATTTCTTCAACTCCTCTTAGATCGGTGTCAATATAGATCCCTCCGAATCTCCTTTTCAGATCCTCAGGGCCGAATATCTCAGCTTCATAATGCTCCCCCAGCTGCTTGAAGTTCTCAATGACACGTCCTCCTAATCCTGTATCGTCAACAACGACCATGCCCGTCTGATGGTAATATGTCTTATAGATGGGGTCGGTCCGCCATGCTTGCTGGGCCTTGATTGCTAGCCCGCAGTAGAACCTGTCGCTGTAATCCGCGCGGATGATCTTATTGATGTCGTGGGAAGCGCCCATAGGGCAGGGAAAAGAAGTTTGGTCAATCAGGACAATGGATGCGGAAGGCTCCTGCTGACATAGATGGAGCGCAGTTGAGGCACCGAAAACGCCGGCCCCAATGATAAGGTAGTCTGCTTTCGAGGTCGACATTGAACTGTGATAGTTGTTCACCTGCAGCTCTGGAAGTAGGTAGCATCCTCGAGGTGGGCTCCTTATAGCATCAAGCTAATGCAGACCACAACTTCAATTGGTCTGACCCAAATCTGCTGGGGTTAGTCGCATTCACCAGTCTGCATTATGCATGCGTTCCTCACTCTTCAAGCATGTGCAACGGCGATCTAAACGTGACCCCTCACGCACCCTCTTGGAGCTCCTAGCGCTCATTATCTGTGTGGTAAACATCAACGCATGCCATTTGAAGAGGAAGGACACCGGGAGCCCAAACCTTTCTTCTTTTGTTTGTTTTATTGATTCGAAGTGTGCAAATCAAGTAATGTATGGAGCGGTATAATACACTGAGTCTTAAAACTACATGCAGAGACTTCTTTATGACATGACGTTCGCCGAAGATACTTTAGGGCATGAGAACTGAAGGGACCAAGACAATGATAGCCAGTTTAGAGGGCACCAAGACCTTACGGCCAGTGGTCAGGAATGACAAATGACTGTAGACCAGGCCTACTTCTGAAGCTCAGTCGACCAACTCGTAGTTTGCTTATGATGAGGAACCGTAAATATATCGATGCAACCAAACCCATTACCATATGGTAAGTGAACTTCAACGTTGAAGGAACGTATGTAGACTACCGGCCCAGGGCAACCCTTGTATACCGCGACCGATCAGAACGATCTTACCAACCTCCCCATGCACCGTCGTCCTAGGTCGTCCTTCGCCATCGGCCGGTGTAGTCTTCTGTGCTGGACCATCTCCGCAATCGAGTATTTCGAAGACTTCACGAACGCCTTGGATCATCTTAACCGACTCATCGTCAAAATGCAGACGCCCTTTTAGTCGATGAATTTCAAATGATGTAGACGACGTCTGAGCTAAGCCAGGGGAAGGTTCTGGCGGGAGGACAGCCTCCCAGAGTATCGATCTTAGCCATGCATCCACAGCGTTCAGTTGATTCGGCGACAGTAATGGAACTCTAACTGTAACGGTGGTAATGGTCTATAGAAATTATCAACTAAAGTCTTGCCCATGAGCCGTGACGAGGCTACGAGTCTTACCGGGTCAATGTCGCTGTGGCCCTTGTCTGCAATATTAATCGACCCCAAGGCGTCATATGCATGCAAATCTAAAAGAAAGCCTTGCAGTTCTGGTACTCGTCCGTGCCGTGTGACGTGGACCTTCGCTAGACCGTTGATGGCATGAACCCGCTCTATCACTGCCGAGAGCTGGTCCGCAGACACCAGGTCGCTCTTATTGACCACTACTACGTCTGCGTGGGATATCTGTAAATGAGCTGTAGTCAACCCTGGAGTATTGTGAACCTCATGCGTTGCATCGCTAGATGGAGTCTCGTTCAAACTGCGAAGTATGTTCTTGGCATCGACGAGCGTGACGATTCCGTCAAGGTAGATAGAGCTTCCCAAACCATCGTCGACCCAAAATAGTGGAGCGATGTTCCCAGGGTCAGCCAAGCCAGTTGTCTCCAATAGAATATAGTCGAAGGTCCCGCTTCTTTCCATGAGTGATTCGATTGCACTGACACCAGAGTCCCTGAACGAACGTGAATGTCAATCATCCAAACTATGATCAGAAAAAAATCTCCATGGGTAAAAACTTACTTTACAGAGCAGCAAATGCATCCATTGCCCAGCTCCAGCCATTCTTTGACCTGCTGGCCGTCTTTGTTGACGGTGAGGGCTTTCTCGATATCGGCCGCTATCTCTCGGTTTAGCGTTATTTTTACGTGGACCTTAGAACAGGTCTACGAACAGTCTCCGAATTCTAGAAATGCAATGAGCTCTAGTCTTCAATTCCAGCTTTGGAGGAAGTGTACAAGCCATTGAGTATGACCGCAATTTTCTTCCCATGCTGCTCACGGAGGATGTAGTTGAGTAATGTTGTCTTGCCCGCGCCTAGATAGCCTAGTAAATATGAGCAAGAGCAGCCGATACGAGATGTGGTAGCAAGCATCCACGTACCTGTTACAATCGTTATGGGAACTTTCACGAGGCTCAGATCGTTAAGCTGTCCGCCGAGAGGGTTGCAATATTCCGGGCCAACATCGCTGGCTCCAACCAAATGCGGTGGACCTTCATCCTCAAAATCCATCTTCCAAAGACCCTACGGCTTTAACAATGGCACCAAGGCAAAGGACCCTGTGTACTGGTCTGCCACCCTTCAGATCTCCTCGTTCGAAAGCAAAGACAGAAGAACGTCAGCTCCGACGCGAGTACTCCGGTCGCTTAGAGTGGGGCACGCCGATTGGAGGTTATCTAGTTCGGTCGGAGTCGGATCATCAGCTTAGCCGTAGCGCCAACGCTACGGAGAAATCCATCGAGGTGAACATGGAAGAGCCTCCAGAGATGGACATTGGTGAAGCGCTACTACCTTTGGCTGATTGCGAGATTGCCGAGGACGGCGTTGACAACGATCTCTACCTACGCATGCCAGGTCGTCCTTCTCCAGGCAGTATCTCTCGTCAAGATATCAACATGACGACCAACGCCGGCGGCGTGTCTCCTTCAAGCTCTCCTCGACTTCCCAGTCCTCCCCCCTTCACCGAGGTTCAGATAGGTCCAAAGTCTCCCACTGTTGGTGCATCTGCAGCAGGCAGTGAACATGAGCTCGGGGCCGGCGACAAGCCAGATATAGGAGCCACCAGGAGGATTCGTCCCGGTACTAGAGCTGCGGACATGGCTTCTGGCCCGCCGTTGGTTCCTCTGGCTGAAGTGAGTTAGAATCTGGCATGGGGAGTAGCAAACTTCAATGCTTTCTTAGCAAGCTTAATCTCTCTGTCTGAGTACCTACTGACATTCTTCAAGCTCGACTCTCCCTTTCAACTCCAAGAACATCTCAAAGCTCTATACTACACACACACCAAATCAACCACCTCCACGCACCAAGTCCCAATAACCCGCGATATCGCTCTCATCCTCGCACAACCCCCGGAGAACATCGAGCGCTCCCTCTGGCTTTACGAACTCTGCCGCTTCCTCACTCAAAAAGCCAACAACCTCATCGTAGCCTTCTTCGCCGAGTCACCCCCATGCTCCGCTCAAACCTGTCCCGAAATGCGTGCATCCGAATGGCAGTACCTCTGCGCCGTCCACGACCCACCCAAGTCCTGCTGCGCTATTGACTACTGCTGCCACACCCTCGACTGGGCGAGTAGCATCCTAACCTCCCAAAAACACTTTCCCAGCCGTCTGACCCTCGGCAGCGAGAGCACAGGCGGAACTCAGCAGGGCGTGCGACAGCTTACGAACATTTTCCGCCGCGTATACCGCATCTTCGCACATGCATGGTTCCAACATCGACAGGTATTCTGGCAGGTTGAAGGCCACGACGGGCTTTACGTCTTCTTCAAAACCGTCTGCGACGTCTACAGTCTGATTCCGGAGGACAATTACACCATCCCGCCGGAAGCGGAAGGCATCACCTCCGATGAAACGCAGGCAGGCGATGATGGAGAGCAGGGACAAATGGCAATCTTGAAGAAAGATGACGAGGATAATGCGGGAGAAGATACGGACGCGACTACCACCATAAGCACTGGAGCGACTACTCGCCGCCATAAACACACACCCTCAACCGGCTCCGCTGTGACTACCATCGCCGAAGGCGACGAGGAAGACACGAAGGGAGAGGATACTAAAAGATCAGCCCCAGAAGAGCCCGAGCCCGAGCCTGCTACAGAGGAAGCAGCGCAACCAGACAAAGAGCCACCAGTCTCGGAGACAGAAACAGAAGCAAAGGACGACGAGGACACAGAGTTGACCGAGAAGATGGACTCCCTAGCGGTCGAGGAGGAGACGGCAGTAGCGCCGGTTTCAGACGTGCAGAATCAGAATAAAGCTACGGAAGAGCAAGAGAAGGATTCGGCGGTTGAGGAGAAGACCGAGGTCTCTGCGCTGGCGGAGGCTGTGGAGAGGACTGCGAGTGAAGAGGCCTAGTGGATTTCTGGGCTTGGGGTGGGACTCCGCAATGTTTGATCTACTTTATAGATACCCGTGGCGTTTGTGGAACGTACTGTAGTCGAAGCGTGGATCATGATCAGGAGTCAATGAGGCAATGATAGCAAAGATTGAGTGAGCTGTAGGGCAGTCGTCTGGCACTGTTCGCTCGCTGTTGTTTGTATCAGATGTTGTAACGGTGCTTCAGACAGAAATCGGTGTGTTGGTCAAGGACTGCTCACTGGTGCATAGTTCAAGACGAACAGAAATCTCCAACCAGATCAGGTTTCGTAAACACCTTTTTCGACTATGGCGTGTCAGGCAGCGCTGAATGCCTAGTCATATAGCAGGTCATTAAACTCGAGAGTTAGAATACACACGACCAAGAGGTAACAAGTAAGCAAAAGCCAACGCTCAAACGCTCAAACGCGATCTCATCTCATCTCATCTCATCAAGATTGATCGTAAGCCATATGGCCATCCAATGGCTATTTCCTGTCGTCGTCATCATCAGATTCAGAAACAATACTCCTTAAATCATCAACGCCCGCTGGGAGACCCGCAATCCGGGAGTAACACACCCCCTCCAACGCCCGCAAGATCGCCCGTCATCGGTCCCAGCGCCACAGGTGCGACCGGAGTATGTGAATGTGCGCGTCGATCCGAAGCATGTGTCGAGTCTTTGAGCTCGTTCAAGTCTTCTAGCTCGAAGGAATCTCTTTGGATGAGATAGGGATGGCCGTCTAGGTTGACTTCCTCCCACTTCCGCTCGTCGCACGGGGAGATGGCTATAATTTGAGGAGTTTCGTTGTCGCTGTCTTCATTGCGAGATCCGTTTGGCGAGCCTTGTCGGTTGAAAGTTGGGTCGAGGTGTAAGGTATTGATTGGTGGCAGTCGGCCTCTTCGGCCTACGATGTAGGAGCCTGAACTATCAAAGCGAAGATCTGAAGAATCGGGTGGCTCCACATAAGTGTGATCGCTTGTGAAGTGGTCCCCTTCAGTCCCGTCCAAGCCATGAGCGGCTCGGAGTTCCCGAAAGCGAGCGATGTCTTCCCGCTCCACTGCCGCGTCCGGATCAATGTACTGCTTCTCGGAGGGGTTCGAGAAACTCGCTCTGGGCTCGTGGATCGGTCGAGAAGGGTCGTCGCTAAGGACGGGGAACAGTGAGAGCAAGGCAGTCGCAGACAGTCTTTGCTGTGGCCGTTGCGCTAGACAAAGTGCCACAATTTTGCGGTAGTATTGAGGAATATCATCATTTGTACCCTCCAGAGACAAAGGTCGTTCCTGTCGTTCCGGTTCGTCCTCCTCTTGAGCTAAAGCCCATAAGACCATCCCAAGCTGGTACAAGTCCGACTTCACCCCAATATACATGGATATCCGCTGACTGCTTTCGATCAATCTGGAGATCTCCGGTGGCTCCCAACCCACTGGACATCCTCTCCGATTAATGTCGATTATCTTCGCGTTATCTTGGCCGTCAATTACAATATTTGACAATGTGAAATCTCCTTGCACAAAACCAGCCTCATGAATCTCGGCAAGACCATTGACGATCTGCTTCGCCCATCGCTCTCTTGAGTTCCATGGCAGCCGTCCCTTCATATCATAGATCAAATCCACAAGTGCCCCTTGCTCGGCTAAACTGATAAGTAGACCTTTCACCACCTCCTTTTTGTCGTCCACAACGACACCGCGGAACTGGATCACACTTTCCGAACCTGAAAGTGCGTGCAAAGCGTTGATCTCGTAAAGGAACTCGTCGACCGTATCAGGCCCTGGTATCTCTTTCTTGATCATAAGTTGAGAATTTACCTTAACCTTATAAACAAAACCAGAGAGATGGGAATCGAATTCCAAATCGCTCTCGCGAATTTGTTCGCAGTTAAGGTGGTGAACGGTAGAGACAGAAGGATAAGGAATGATCTCATTCATATCCTCGGTAACATGCACGTGCAGCCGGCCGTCCTTGGTCTCAAGCTTGAGATTTGTGACGGTGTCGTAGAATTGGATATCTGGCAGTGACTCGCGGATGGATTCGTATATCCGAGCACTTTTGTCGCGTTGATATTGTAGCTCTTGAAGATCGCTCTCTAAAGAGTCGGCAGGGGCTTCTCGATAGTCACAAGACACCGTCACCCTCCGCCATCGATTTGGCGTTTCAGCGTATGTGACGAAGAACTTCTCGCGGTTCGACCGGTCTCGAAAGTGCATGCTTAAGTTCAGTATCCATTTGTCCTCGAGGTCCGTAGTCAGCAAGTCATCAGCGGGCGCGTCAGAGCGCGCCTCTACCTCTGAACAACCGTCCAGAAATGGAGCGAGATGTGGTTGTGCTAACGTGCGCACCTCCCGAAGTTCATCCACCTCTGGAGCTAAAGATTCATCCTTTTCGTTCTCACACGTAATGAGTCCATCGTGCACCCTCGCTACCTCCGGTGCTGATACCCTTGAAACCGCAACTGGATGAGGCGAGGATGCGCGGCGAGAGCTTACAGCTCTACGGCGATCGGCCGACAATGCTCGCCTCTCAACATGGCGGGGTTGTACGGGCAGAAGATATTCTCTCCGCTCTGACTGCTGTCGATTGAAGGTAGCCGGCCGTGGTAATCCAGGGACGATCCTCTTGGATAGGCGTCTGCTTAAGCTCTGTCTGGGCTCCTCTTCCTGTTGTATAGTTTGGGGACTTGGAGAGCTGTCTTCACGTCCCAGCCATTGGCCGACCTTGCTGAAGGAGAAACGCCGCCACATGCTCTGCTTTCGTTCCGCCTTATCATCGATCTCGAAGAGCGGTATATGCCTTGCGGAGGTGGCAATTGAGGGAGCCATGCAGCAGATCCCCACTCAATGAGGTAGTGGTCACCATTAAGCAGCTGATCATTGATCTGATCTGCGTCGACTGTTGTTAGCAATCAATGCAGGTATCCATAAGACCTTGCGTAGTCGTCCAGATTGACATTGACTTATGTACGTGTGCGTGTCGGCGTGCTTAGGGGGAGCCTCGTCTCAATAGTTGGGGATGAATGGTACGTAGGCGCTGCCAGCGATTCAACATTTGACGCCCTGGGTTTTGAGAATAGATCTAACAAGTGATGTTTCGAGATCAATGGAAGGATGAGTGAGGCTTTCTCGGCAAAGCTAGCAAGCATCGCTGCCCAACAGGCTGGATATCGACGAAATGGCGGAGCGACTGTTTGGTTTGCAATCTCTGCAAGATGGTCTTTGAAGTACATAGGTCGGCACGGCAGAGCACAGCAGATCGTGGCTCCCTTGAAGCTCAGCTTGCGGCAACGCTTATTGTTACTCAACGGATTCCTGACTACGCCCTAATCATTTGTGATCTACAGTCGTGGAAAGGCACCATTGATGTCTAACTGCTTCACTCTTGCTTTCAACGGTATCAATACATGTCCATCTTATGTTGTTGCACAACGGTCACATCTCCAGGGATAATGCAGTCCAGCTCTTACCTTACTCGAGTGAGCGCATAGTGCATGCATTAGCATCAGACGTCAAGACCCATTGCGTGGCACCAATAGTGCAGAATTGGTTCACACTTCCCTTCATAACTCTCCCTGAATGGTTTCTATGTTGCTTTCTCCTCTTTTCGAAGACGTTGGGCGGTATGCCTGCACCCAAGGCTGTAAGAGTTACCGCCTGAACAGATGTGCGACGTCGCAACTGGACGGGCTGATGGGCGGGTCTTCAGCATCATGCAGCTATGATGCCTACAAGTAAAGCTCTCACTGTATGCGCTCCGCTGCATTAGGAGATATTGATCGTCTTTGGAAGTTTTCTTGGCTCTGCTCCCACTGGACAGTGACCGCCTCGAAATTCCCAATGGGGATTGCTGGATGCATGCGACAGTGCTGCAGCAGCGGTTTGACAGCGGTGACAGCAGTTCGTGAGGAAATGGAGGAGCGTTTGTTCGCCCTCTTGACGATCTGATTTGAGTGAAACGACGTTGTGTCGTGAGATGTAGATGTAGAGCACTGCGTTCATCGGACCATTTCGCCCCAAAGGTCTTTTCTCTGCGTAACAATGCTGCATAACTAGTGAGGGCTTCTGCCCCTCCCAGACTATGGCAAGTATATGTGACTGGCCGCAGACAGATGCAGTTTCGTGACACACACCAGTCATGTCCAAATTATTCTAACTGTCAACATTTCCCTTTCGCTTCCAACAGATCAAATATCTGAAATATTCAAAGTGAACGTAGAGCCTTTTTACTTCCCTCACCTTGCCAATTTCACGACATCCGTCCCTGATTTTCCTCGTCCCTCGTTCTTCTTCTTACCATTACCCACCCTTTCCTCTTCTCCGTCCTTTTCTAACAGGAAGTTGAGGCATCAACCTACTTGGGGCCCCTTATGGGATTGCGTGGGAAGGTACTCATCAGAAATGTGGTAGAAGTTTGGATCAGTTGACAGTTTTGAATGCACTTGGCGGTAAAGCGCGCAGGACCACAACATCTTCGACCAAGACACACGCACGAGCAAAGCAGTCGGAGGAGGCGGCCATGCATACAGGTAATAAGTTAATAATGCCTTTGGCGGTACGTCTAAGGCGGGATCATGTTCCGGTGAATTATTCCTCTGCACCTCACAAGCAAATCATCTCTCCTTCAAATCCTTTCAAAGATCTGCACCTGTTTCAATCGAAATCGCCGTATATTGTCTCTGATACCATACTGGATTGAGAACTGAGTCGAGCACATATATGATCATATTGCCCGAATTAGATGGACCACCATAATGAAGCAGTGGCTGTCATCGCTGCCAACGTGCGGCAATTCTACGACCGCCAGGAAGCATTCCGTATATACCATGGCTCTACGAACAGCACGCGCAAGTCATCGTTTCAGCGTGACAGGATGATTGATACGAGCGATCTCTCACGCGTCCTGAAGGTTGACACCAAGACAAGAACCGCACTGGTAGAACCAAATGTGCCCATGGACCGCCTCGTGGAAGCAACGATCGAGCATGGCTTAGTCCCGCCGGTGGTTATGGAGTTCCCTGGCATCACCGTTGGAGGCGGCTTCGCAGGCACCTCCGGCGAGAGCAGTTCCTTCAAGCATGGATTCTTTGACCGTATAGTCAATTGGACTGAGATGGTGCTCGCCAATGGGGATATAGTCACAGCCTCTGACACCGAGAAATCTGATCTTTTCAACGGCGCGGCAGGCTCCTTTGGAACCTTTGGCATTACAACACTCCTGGAGCTCCAGCTAATAGAAGCTAAAAAATACGTCGAATTGACTTATTACCCTGTAACCAGCGTGTCCGAAGCCATTCAGAAAATCGAAGACGCAACGGAAGACCTCTCCAATGATTACCTCGACGGCATCCTCTTTGCACTGGACCGAGGCGTCATTATGACGGGCCGCCTGACAGACGTTCTCCAGGACGGCGTCAGAGCTCAGCGTTTCAGCCGCGCCCAAGACCCTTGGTTCTACCTCCACGCGAAAAGAATACTCAGCAACTCCACCGCCTCAACCACGGAAGCAATCCCGCTAGTCGATTACCTCTTCCGCTACGACCGCGGCGCTTTCTGGACGGGCGCCTACGCCTTCAAGTACTTCATGGCCCCTTTCAACCGCCTCACACGCTGGGCCCTCGACAGGTTCATGCACACGCGAGTGATGTATCACGCCCTGCACGAAAGCGGGCATTCAAAGCAATACATCATCCAGGACCTCGCCTTGCCGTATTCCACGGCGCAGCGGTTTCTACAGTACCTCGACGAGGCCTTCGGTCTCTATCCGCTTTGGCTGTGTCCGCTGCGCCAGAGTCATCAAGTGTCGCTACACCCGCACACGTCTCCCGCCATGGGAGAGGACGCAACGACGCGGAAGATGCTGCTCAACGTTGGCGTTTGGGGACCCGGCCCTAGCGCGCACGATGAGTTCGTCGATGCAAATCGTAAGCTCGAGCACAAGGTCCGGGAGCTCTCCGGGATGAAATGGCTGTATGCACATGCGTATTATACGGAGGAGGAATTTTGGGACATCTACGATCGCAAATGGTACGACGCGTTGCGCGCCAAGTACGACGCTACCTCTTTACCAACTGTATATGATAAGGTGAAGGTTGACGTTGGTGCTGAGAAAAGAGCGGTCAGTGGGTCTTGGGGTATCTGGCTGCTCAGTGGGCTTTGGGGTGTTTTGCAAGCTGCAGTCGGCGGTGACTACCTCCTGGCTAAGTAGCCTGCGTCGAAGCTGAAGCTGATTTGGAGGTTGAGGGGTAGCTACATCTTGTTTGGAGTATGACGCTCAGCGGACCAGAATGTTCTCTGAGATTTAGAGTGTAGAGCGTTGTCAGAATACTTTTCAGATACTATAACAACCCGAACATATATATATGTTATTGCTAACCCTAACCACCCTAACCACTAATCCTAACCACTAACCTAACCTTTGTGGTGTGAAACCAACGATTTCCACGAGTATACTTCAAGAACAATCCTCAAACAGCGTGTCAAATCCACAATCCGGAGGTGTTATGTCATTCCGAGAAGAAATTCAATCCCCAAAGTCCTTGAAGTGTGATGAAAATAGAGATTTAGAAATCAATTGAAGTTGAAGTCCGGAAATAAGGTGTACAAGTCAAAGAATGAGATCGGCAAGCAGTTAAGGCGACACTAAGCCGCGTCGGCAGCAGGTGAACTGACCGCCGAAACGTCGTCCGATGCTGCTTTTTCAGCTGCAAGTTCTCAAACACCCAGACTATTGAGATAACATATGTACAGAGTGGAGCTGCTTTACCGTTGGGATATCGAAGCCCTCAGTGGAGGACTTCGCCCGACCCCTGCTCGACGCCGTGTCTATGAATGCAGCCTCCCTTTCTAGATCATCCGAACAGTCCATGAATATGGTACAAAGGCTTAAGAGCAACAGTTAGTTCCAATGCACATGCTCCTATTAATCATCTTCAGCTGACTTGTTACTTGACTTTTCGGGCTTGGCCAATTGGGCCGTCCAAACGCTGTTCACTTGGTCGTTGTCGACATTCGGGAACACCAAGTTAAAGACTTCCGAATACCAGCTCACTGGGTGGCCCTCAAGACCTTCCTTGATGTTCTAAGAAGCAAGCTTAGCGTTGCACGTGAGAACGGCGCAGAAGAAGCTTACCTTAGGAAGCTCTAACCAATCAGACTTGTTATCAGCAGGGAAGATGATCGTCTTCGCGCCTGCCCGGCGCGCAGCAACAGTCTTCTCGCGAAGTCCGCCAATGCGAAGGACCTTGCCAGTAACTGTCAATTCCCCTGTCATGGCAACGGTGGGATCCAACGCTCTGTCGAGAGCTAGGGACAGCATTGATGTTGCCATGGTTATTCCAGCAGACGGACCTACGCTAGGTTAGCATGATCGTCAGAACACATTGAACGCAGAGCAAAAATTACCATCTTTCTGGACGGCACCTTCTGGACAATGTAGGTGCACCTTGGCCTTGTCGAAGAACTTGTTCCCAGGGAAATTCTTTGCCATGACGGACTTGGCGAAAGAGTACGCGATTATCGTGGACTCTTTCATGACGTTCTTCAGATTTCCTGTTCTTTCAAGACCAGGCCGAGATGAAGGACCCAAGGCGCTTTCAAGTATCGACTCGACATAGAGTGCTGCCCCACCCATACTGGTCCAGGCAAGTCCCATTGCGACACCCGGCGGGGTGAGATCATAAAGCCTGTCGGAGGTGTATACTGGCGGTCCTACATAATCGTTCAGATTGTCTCTGCCAATCGTGACGTGAACATTGTCCGGTACTTTCAAGGCGACTCGCGGTACCTCTGTGGTCTCTTTTTCGATCGTCTCAGGCGTCTCCTTGACGTCTGTATCGTCCTTCTTCGATTCTTCTTGAGCGGCCTTACCTTCTTCCGTCAAAGCCTTCTCTTCCGGAAAGGCATCCTCGCCCAAGTCTTGGATGATCTTCAATGCCGATTTTCGGTAAACCTTCTCGATCTGCTTTTTTAGATTTCGTACGCCGCTTTCTCGACAGTACGACTTGATGAGTTCTTCAATCGCATCCTTGTTGAGCGCTACATCTACATCCTTTAGTCCGCTTAGCGTTTTAGCAGCTGGAGCGAGGTATCTCTCCGCGATTGCCATCTTCTCATCGGCTACGTATCCTGAGAGCTCAATAAGCTCCATGCGATCTAATAACGGCCGTGGGATGGTATCAGTCATATTGGCTGTGCAGACGAAGAGTACCTTGGAAAGATCGACAGGGACGTCCAGGTAGTGGTCAAGGAATGAGTTGTTCTGCTCTGGGTCAAGCAGTTCGAGTAATGCAGACGAAGGATCGCCCTGATGTCCTCTGCCAATCTTGTCGACTTCGTCTATTAGAATCAGAGGGTTTTCGGTCTGGCATTTCTTCAGTGCCTGGATAATGCGACCAGGAAGGGCCCCAACATAAGTTCGTCGATGACCTTTGATCTCAGCAACATCCGTTAGCCCACCGACACTAAACCTGTAGTACTGGCGGTTGAGTGCGCGAGCGATTGATTTCCCGATACTTGTTTTTCCCACTCCTGGAGGTCCGACAAAGCACAGGATCTTGCCCTCAACGGTGCCCCTTAGTTTTCCAACAGCAACAAACTCCAATATCCGATCCTTAACATCCTTCAAACCATAATGGTCTTCATCTAATACGGTCATTGCATTTTTAATGCCGAAGTTTTCCGCACTCCTTTGGCCCCAGGGTATTTGCGTAAGCCAGTCGAGGTAATTCCGAGTAACATTAAACTCTGAAGCAGCAGGCTCGAGGTGTGCTAGCTTATTGATTTCTTCGTCAAACACCTTCTTGACCACCTCCGGCATGGCAAGCTTGTCGGCCTTCTCCTTGAATTTCTCGACAAGCTTGTCCTTTCCGTCAGATTCAATTCCCAGTTCCCGACGAATGCCCTTCATCTGCTCCATCAACCAGTACTCCCGCTGGCGCTTCTGAATTTTTGCTTCAACGTCTTTTGATATTTTAGACTGCAATTGCGCATTCATTAGTTCCTTCTTGAGTACAACCAAAGCTTTCGATAATCGCTCTTCAACATTCATTGTCTGAAGTACGTCCTGAAGTTCATGAAGCTCGCCGGCAGATACCGCAGCGGCGAAGTCAGCCAGTTTCGCTGGCTCCTCTATGACATTTCCCGCAGATTGACTCATTGAGAATGTAGATATTTGATCGCGGAATAACGGATTGAGATTAGCAACCTCCTTAAAGACATTGACAATCTCACTGGTGACTGCGCGTATAATGGGACTCTTCTTGTCGTAAGGTTCCTCGGCCAGATTATCCACGTTGACGAGACTGACGGCATACTTCCTCAAGAACGAGGTAGGCTCATAATGTTGGATTTCTTTTGACTGCTGCTCTACACCGCTTTCTTCGAAACTAGCCACAACATCCCCTTTCTTCTCTGCTCCGGCCTCCTCCTTAGGTGCTTGACTCTCGGATGGCTCTGCTTCCACAAAGGTTACGCCTTCCGGCCTTTTCAACGAATTCTCTGGTCCTCGGGCCGGGGGAATCAAAGCAGACATCTTGATCCTTCGATGGGGATACAGAACAGCCGTCAGACTATTTTCCTCGCCGTGGACAGGAAATGCACTTGTGATCTGCGCAAAGGTACCCACATCATGAACATCATCCATGCTCTCAATGATGTCCTTATCTGCTGTCTCATCCTTGAATAAGAACGCACCGACGTACGGTTGTCCTCTCTTCATCATCTCCTGTATTGCCGAAGACACATTTGGATCGCGAATCGTAACTGCTTTGTAAAACCCCGGAAATAAAGGACGTTTGGCTATGGGTATAGCCATGACTTGCGGGTAGACTTCCGGAACAGTAGGCTTCTGTAGCGATCGCTCCGTTGATGTCTTCCGGCCTTTGCGGCCACCATCACCTCCTCCAGATCCTGACTCGCCTCCACTTCCAGCCCCACTGCTTCCCCTAGCATCACCTGTAGAGGTAGACGATGAGACGGGTATTGGATTGGGCGTTTCTGGCGTCCTGCTCTTGCCATCGACAGAGACTTCGCCACCATCCGGCTCCTGAACATCTGTACTTTCCTTCCGCTCTGCATCTTCGCCCTTCTCTACAGTTATGGTCGGTTCCGGCGTGTCTCCCGAAGCCCTTTCTTTCCGCCTCGCAGGTGATGTGGAGAAGTCTTTCGATACATTTAGCGCTAATGGTGATGCATTGGACGATTGTCGAGGCGACGAAAATGGTGATGATGTCAAGCCAATATTGGGACGATGTTGGCTCGCGAAATATGAACTGTACCTTACTGCTGAAGGATTTCTAGCTGCGTGTCGTTGGGCATTGCGGAGGGCAGCTCTCCAGGGTAGATTTTGGCCGTAGAGCATGCTCCAGGATAAGAATGCGTCAGTGTGCCGTAGGAGGGAGTCCCTGGGGAAGAGTTGTGAGGCAGAATCTGGGTCAATCTACCATAAACTGCGCTCCCTGTCCTAGTCCACAAGATTTTTGGAAGGTAGATACTTTAGGGTGGCGGATTTGGAAATGTAATGCTCCAGACTTCGATAATCATTCATTTACGACACCGCCGGACGCTAACCAAGTAAACTTTCCGCATTAGTAAGAGGCTTGAACCAAAGCCCTGTCACCTCCATAAGTCACAAGTACAAAGTACAAAGTACAAAGTACTACCAATCTAATGAATTACGGCATTATTGGTGCCACCGTGTTATGGTGATTTCAATTGGTTCAGTGGGGAGCTCTTGATAGAGGCTGTTTCGTCCAGAAGTCAACGGTATCAGACATTCTTGAGCAGGCCGTGTTTATAACGGGCTACAAGTTGGTACAATACATTGCAGGTCAGTGGGTTGATTCCGTCAAAGGTCCGCCGATGAGAGTAAGGACTTTATGTAGTTAGATCACTCTCTGACTCGGGCGCTATGAACATTCGCTCTCTGGAATATGCTGATGAAAGTAAAGCTGGCATTACCACTCGCTGAACGCCCGAAAGACCAACGCTGGGGCATGCGGTCACAAAAGGAAGAATAATCGCAAACGTCAAGAGAACGGGTATGAGAGAGACCATGTAGAACCTCCGATCACTTCCACGCGTTTAGCCCTGCCCAAGGATCATGCTGAGCCTGCTGTTGACTGCCGGTGTACTGCCTCGATCGAGGATCATGGGCATAGCCACCGGGACCAGCAGGATACGGGCCAGCTGGGTTCGGAAAAGTCTGTTGTGAGCCGGGTGGTGGACCAGGAGGCGGCGGTGGAGGTACATAGCCTTGGGGCATGTACTGTCCTTGCTGGTGCTGCGGATGTGGAGGATAACCGTGTTGGCCTGACACCTGGGGATAGAATTGTTGACTCGGTGGGGGTGAAACGGGGGTTTGGTAAGGGTATGCCATCGGGTTATATAGTTCACTAGGCGCGGGGCCGCCGCCTTGATTATATGAACCTCTCCTTTGAGACCGTTGCGAGCCGTGATACCCTCCGTTTGCTGCCGTATCATAATGTGAATAAGCCTGCTGAGACTGGGAATTAGGAGGCGAATGCGAAGGAGGTATAGTATAATGCCCAACACTGCTCGTCGGGGGATACTGGGGAGAAATTGGGGGCGACTTGGTCCGGTACGAATTTGTAAGGTAGGATGTCGTTGGTATGGCAGCATGACGAGAATTGCTAGAACTTGACTTTGACGGGGATGTGGATGGATCCATAGACATTCGCTCCATCAGCTCTCGTAGCCTATCTCGCTCTCGATCGGCCTGGTCTCCGGCATTGCTCGCCTTGTCTCTCTCTATTGAATTCAGGAGTTGTGCGCCTTCGGATCTGCGGTTGTTCACGAAGGTCTCTACATTTTCTTCCAGGCTATCAACCGTCTCCCTCATTTCGGAGTAGAAACTTTGTGCCCGCATGAGTCCAGCGATGAGGTCATTAAACGCTTGGAAAACTTTTCGGTACCTCGCCATAACGGCATTGCGCTGCCTCGTAAAGCTCTCGTACTTTGCCTGTTCAGATCGTACCCGCCTATCCTGTAGAAGATCGCTGTACGCTTTCGTAAGCTCTTTCATCAGCAATGACTGCTTGTGATTCGCTTGCAAAAGTCGAGTTTGATATGGTCTGAATTTTTCTAGTTCTGCTTGGAATAGTTGATTCTCGTGATTCGTAATGGCCTTCTTATTTAGAATCAAGACGTTGGAGATGTCATCGTTGTGGACCTGAATTCGAACATTAGCCATTGTGTTTTCATTTCCAATGACGCCCGCTAGAGTACCTTCTCCTTCAGATCCTTCAGTACTTGAGTCCTCTCCTTCTTGATGAAATTCAGCTTCTTCAATAAATCCTCAACCTTGGCAATCTGATCTGCAACACTGACACCCCCCTCACCATAATCTTCGTCCAGCAAATTGCCCTCTGCAGAAGGTGACATGGGGCTTCCCACGCCGTTCTTTCCTTTCCCTCGAGCTGCGCCAACCTTCAACATTGCGCGCTGGTACAGTATATCTGCCTCATCAGTCTCTCCGGCTGACCGCATCTCGTCGAAATCGGAATCATATTGTCTAGCAGTCGCCAGAAGCTGCGAGTCACTCATACTCGCCTCGTCAATGGCTCCACGGTAGCTCCTGATGTCACTCCTGAGGGTTGCTGTAAGTGTTGAGCTTGGTTGTTGAGTCCAATCGCCTCCGTACTTGGATCGCATTTTTTCACATACGCTCTCTTCCATGTCCAGCTGCTTCGAGCTCTTGTCTAATGTACTGATGATACCTGCCTTATCGGCTTGAAGGTGCTCGAATGCCCTTCCAAATGACTCATGTCCGGCTAACTCCTCGCACCACCTCCGAAATTCGTTATCAACTTTGAGATTCTGTTCCATACCGCCTTTTAGGATATTCAGACTACCCGGCAATTTCAGATAGTCCAGACTTGCGGCCATCTCCCCGTTAGCAGTCTCTACACGCTCGGCCTCTGCTCGAACTAATTTGGCCTTCTCTTCGTCGTAAAGACTTGCGGACTCGGTCACAGACATTGGGACAATCTTTTGGAAGATATCTGGGCCAATGATTCTCTGGATGTCCTGGCCTTGGTAAAGCTCGCTAACGGGTATCGCTTTCGCAGCTGGCAGTTTCGAGATCACAGGCAGCGTCGCTTCTGCTGGTATAGGTTGGTGGTAGATGAAGTCGTTGTCTTTGGAGAAAATTGCCGACTTCTCTTGAACATTCGTAATATGTCGTCTTGTCATCTCAACTAGACTTATTCCCGTCTCGGGATTGAGATCTGAGCCGGGAGGTAGAGATGACGGAAATGCACTAGCAATGCGATTTGCATCTTTGACTTGGGCCTCCGCAACTTGGAGCCTTGCGATGGCAGTACCATGTGCATTTGCATCGTCGTCCGTAAGTGCTTGGTAGTAATGAGCCATCGAGGACATATGATTGGCTTTGATCTGTTGGTAATTATCAGTCAAATCGTCAGAGCAAGGAAGGAATCAATTAATATTGAAGTCTCAGCCATGATTCAGACTCAGAAAGTAGCCCTAGCCGGGTTGCTAAGTCATCAAGAGAGTTTTCGATGATACCCGCTCTGACCCGCTGAAGACGATAGGAATCGAAAAAGGAACTGGGATAGAAAGACCGGGAATACCCACTTGAGTAACTAACAACCACGGCTTCTCGAAGATACCTTTAGCTACGTTCCCCTGTACACCTTCTGCAGCCTGCGAGTACAAATATGCCGCTTGACTTGCCAACTTAGCCAGCAATCCCGACTTCTTGCCATCTGCCACCTGTTTTTCTAAGAAGACCTCCTGTCCCTGTGCCAGCATAATTGCAATCAAAGTCTTCACTGTATCCCTGCTAAGATCTGTTGAAGGCGCATGCAAGAAATTCTCGTTGATATATGTGAACATTCCCGCAGAGGCTTGAAAAGAGTGGTAGGCCGTTTTCAGTCCGGTATCTTCGGAGCGGTTTTGGTACGCTGCGTGACATGAGAGTACAGCGGAGATGTTGAAGATGATTGAGGCTTTCTCGTATGCTAGGGAATACTGTGAAGTTGGCTTATGTGTGAAAGCGTCGAACCTGCAGTAACAGACCATGTCAATATGCGAACCAGAAGAATAGTACCTGGCCTGACGTACCATGTGAAAGATACTTTGATGTGATTCTCATCCACAGGAAACCTCAAATCCAATAGCTCTAGTTGGCCGTAATATCTGTACAGAAGATCCCTCCCCGCCGCACTGTCCTTTCCTGCTCCTCTCATATCCTGGCGTAACCGGTTCAGAGTGGCGCACTCCTCCGCGTATTTCTCGGGATCATCACCATATGTTTGCCGAATATACGCTTTGAGCGGAGCTATCCAGTCTATTTCGTTCGTCTGCTTCAACGGACTTGCTATCATCGGTGGCTGCATCATCACGGTAGGGCAGGCGCAGGTTGCCCCGCCCTTCACACACTATGTTGCCAGTCAAGAAGAGATCGGCGCACCCTAGCTATCGTAGACCAAAGTGTTATACATGAGAGGAGGCTGTATTGCTGGCCGGTGTCTTCGATTATTGCCTTGTTATAGGTGTCTGAGCAATGCGGAAGGGTCGTACACTGAATGATGTACTGTACAAGATTGCCACGCGGGCATCCGCAATTGTCTTATAGCTCCTGAATTCGGTCGAGCCGACTTGTGTATTAGCCAGGAGTCTTTGTATGGACGAGAGCGTGCTTTGAGTTGCGGTTGGGAGTATATTATTATGGACAGGGTTACGGCGTATTCGACATCGGCTCCAGGAAACCTCCGATGGTTGAATCCATCAGCATCACCAGGCTGCCATGAACGTCGCGCCGCATAATCATGGTTCACAACCTCATGTGTTAATCCTAGCGAGAAGCCACAAGTCTGGGTCTGTGATCATTGATTATCGGCGAATCAAGCATTTGTAGAATAGCGACAAGATTTCCATGCTCACTCACACCCACTCGCCCTGAACCTATAAGCGCCCTCGCAGTGCACGGCAAACCAAGCGCCATCAGACGCAGGTACTCGAGTACGTCGATGGGCCATGTTCTACCCATTGGACCATCGCGGCCACATCAGCGGCCAGTGATATTACTTAAGCTACCGTTCCCGAACGTCCGTAAAGCTTATGCAGGTGACGCCTTACTGGAAGGCCTGAGTAGCTCCCAGGGACGTTCTGTTCAATTATATCAGGCTGCGCTACGATTGTGAGAGGGGTTTGAGATTACTTAAACCTTGTATCAAGTTATGAGATAGATTGCGTTGCACACACACGGCTAACAGGCAGATGGCTTGCTACAGTTCCCTTACAGTGTGTTCTTAATGCCCTAGACAGAGCTCCCATGCAGCAGAAATCGCAACCGAGAACACCGAATCCGCTTATTAACTTGGCTACCTCGAGGTCTACGCGTATAATACAGGTCACGAATATTCAGGTTCAGAGAGGTCATCCAGACCCAGCAGCTTTCTTCGGCTCTTCCTCATCGTCTTTCTTCTGACCAGAAGAAGATGGATCAGGGTCAGGAGGGAGATTGTCATGTTGGTGTGTTAATTTGTGCCAGGCTGACTTCAAAAAGCCTTCGTTTTTGTGGGCATCGCTTGATGTCGAGGAGGCCGACGATGATGGTGATGAAGGCGGGGATGACGACGATGCAGACGATGCAGAGCTACCGTTGAGTGATCAGCTTCACTGATCCATACTGAAGCAATTGCTGTGAGGACCTACTTATGTTTCCCAAGGTTCATCACTCTCTTGGCGGTCTGGTCTCCAGTTTCGTCTGCCAACATCTCCAAGATAGTCCTCTGATTTGTGGTGAGATATCTCGGCATCGTGACCCTAAACTCTACCCTTAGATCACCAGTTGCGCCTCTTCTGCCACCTATTTTCCGCATCCCCATCCCACCTAGGGTTATCTTGTCACCAGTGCCCGTGCCTGTGGCCACTTTAACCTTCACTTCTCCATCAAGTGTCGGTATCTTGACTTCACCTCCCAAGGCTGCAGTGGTCAACGGGATCGAGGCTGTGTAGAGTATATCTGCCCCAGATCGACTGAACTTTGAATCGGGGGCGACTCTAATGAAGACATAAAGATCCCCCGGTTGCGATCTTGCGCTTGAATTTGCGGCTGTACCTGTGGCCGCTGCGTCTCCTTCTCCAGCCAGCCGTAATCGCATACCATCCTCCACTCCACTAGGTATATCCACCTTAACCTTTTTCCGTTCTCTTACAACTCCGTTACCGCTACACGTACCACATTCTCCACCCCTTGGAATGACTACCCCTTGCCCTCCGCAGGCATCGCAAGTACTTGCCATTTGGAACCCAGCCTGCATAAAGTGCACTCTAGTACCGGTACCTCCACATTTCTTACATGCTGTCCGGTGTGTTCCCTTCTTCACCCCAGCCCCCGAACAAGTCTTGCATTTGATCAGAGGCGTAACAAAAATGTCCTTAGATGTCCCTTTCGCTGCGTCCATGAAAGAAATGTTTGTCTGGACTTCAATACTTTCTCCAACCAGGATCTCCTCTTGAAAGGGAGATTGCCGCGTGCCTCTTCCCCTCCGTCCTCCACCAGCAAAGGCGCCGAACAGATCCTCAAAATTGAAGTCGGCACCGAAGCCACCTCCTCCGAAACCAGAGAACCCACCTGCACCCCCCGCGCCTGCGAAGGGGTTCCCAGCCCCTGCAGCACCCCCAGTTGGGTCAAAGCCTGCGCCTTGGTCAAACGCCGCAGCGCCGTATTGGTCCCAAGTTTCTTTCTTCTTAGGATCTGACAGCATCTCATATGCTGTCTGTGCTTCTGAAAATCGGTCTTTTGCACTGGGATCCTTATTCGTGTCTGGATGGTATTTCTTTGCGAGCGTATAGTAGGCCTTCTTGATGTCGGATGCGGCGGCATTCTTGTCGACTCCGAGAACGGTGTAGGGGTTCTTAGTCGCATAGGAAGTAGGTGAAGCATGGAAAGACTATACGGGATGGTGGTAAGCAATGATCGGCTTTTCATGCTCTACCTGCCAGTAGGGAGGGCTTACTCTTAGATGAAGAGGAGTCTGTTGTATTCTGAACGGCTTCCGAGAGCATGGTCGGTGGCTAGTTTGAGAGCTACTAGCGATGCCTATATTCCGGGTCTGCGCCATTTTTCTTATGCGACTGCTGTTTCGCTGGCAATGTCTGGGTGTACCAAATATGCGGTTTGGTAAAACGGCCCTTAAAGGCAAGCCGGGTGCAACGACGCTCATCCTGATGTACTGCACCGCTCACAGCGGCTTCCTCTACGCTGTCTGTGAATATCAATAATGGACTGAGTGTTCAGGCTGTGATAGATCCGTGACGCTTGGTCTGGGTGACATTTATGTAGGTATTGGGTGATTCTTATTAGATTCTACCGGTATTCGCGAAAAAAGTTCCGCAACGCAACAAGGGCCAAGAGCAACATTTGATTGGCCACATGATTTATTAAGCTGTCTTTTATTAATAAGGAAATTTATAACCCTAGGAAAGGCCTTAGAATTCATCATGGCAGGCAGGCTGAGTGGGTGGGCGGAGCAACACAACCTTCTCTCAAAGAAACAGATGAGGGCAAGAAGAGACAGGTCCACAGAGATTGTTCTAGAGCTTTTGACAGAATTGATACACACAGTCTGAAACTGCAGCAAGATAACAATTCTTCTCTCTCTGAATGACACAAAGACATTTGACTGAGTTAATCACTCAAGACTTATTTATAATCTCAGATGTAAGAACATACTGAAGTGATTTACAAAATGAATTCAGAGCTTTATAGATGAAAGAAGAACAACAATTATTATAAACAGATGCATAAGTAAAGACAGTAATGTCAGAGCAGAGATCTCTCAGAGATTATCAATATTATCTATTCTGTATCTTTTCTTCAACACACTCATGCTGAAAGTATGTGCAGACATAAATCTAAAGTTCTCTGTAAGAAAATTTATAAATGACATTTATCTACTCATCTATAAAAACAGCACAGAGAAGAACTGTCAAACACTGATAAAGCTACATGAAAAATGTCTAAAGTATGTGTAAGCTCTTAAATCTAATCAGAATGAGAAGAATACTGAGATAATATATGACAATGTGAAACACAACACTGTGCAGACTATTTGATGATATAATGACAATAATGATTTCTATTGATTATAAAACTAATCTTTAAGAAATCAAGTGAGCAAAGCATCAGTGCCTCATATATATGTGTGCTTACTTAATAATGCTTAGTCACTTCTGTTAAGACCACTTTATAAACATGCTTTAGCCCTGACTTTAACAGTATGTGAAATAATATGAGACAACATTCTTATTTAAAAAGTATGAACTGATTCACTTTATAAAAAGATTAAGAACACACAATACAGATCTTAAAATTATAATAAAGAGAGTGAAAATTAAGCTCAGTGAAAGCATATAAATTCTTAAATTACAAATGAACTTTAAGCTTTACTGAGATCTTCATTTGTTTAAGATTGTTAAAAAGATGATAAAGTAAATTATAATGCTTATATAAATCACAGTCTTCATTTAAGACTTAACACTGAGAAAGATAAAATATGTATACACAACAGTGATCTGCTCTGTAATAATCTATAAGATTACAATCTGACACTGTTGTAAGAAAGAATGACTGCACATAAAGAGTCTTTAAAGACTGACAGTTTAACAGAATAAGTGTCTGAGAGTAATGATTGAGATGTATAAAGTTGCTGTTATACATAATCTGAGAATGAAGACTTATGTAAAGTTAATTAATCTGCATATAAACAGTTTAATAACAGCAGTACAGTTAAGATTTGTTGAAATAAGAAGGCTTTGCAGAGGATTTCAGTCCTATTCTGACCTAGCGCCGGAACTTGCCGTGTCACGTGACGCTGCTTAGTCAGTTCACACAAAAGTCATGCTGTTAATGCAGACTCTGCATTCTAGTTAAATGAAAACAACAGTTGTTTCATAAAGGTCATTATATCAATGACTTAACATCTTTCTGTTCAATAGATTATGAGCTCAGCATTCTGTCTTCATACCTCAAGACATTAGTCAGTCATTCATTGACCTCACTGTTGCTGTCTTTTGACAGCATCTTTTGTCATTTCAATAGCCTACCTGAGTGCTTCCTCAAACAACCCTTTTTGTTGTTACTTGATATTCTTGGTTTTGACATTTTCATCATTTCAATAGCTCATCTGAGTGCTTTCTTGAATGACTCATTGTTTTGATAGCTTATTTAAGTGCTTTCTCAAACAACACCTTTGTTGTTTTGATATTCTTGAATGACTCATTGTCACAATATTCTTGATTGACATCTCTTTGCTTTTTCAATAGTCTTTGCATTTTGGTGTTTGTTCTTGACAACTCACATAATCATGACTTTCTTGAACAGCATTTTCAACTTTTCTTGTCTTGCTGACACTAGTAACTATGCCTCATGAGCCACTAACATCAAGTTCATTCTTATGAACAAAGACTTATGAGCTGTTGTTTCAGGCATGTCTTTTGAATCAGTTGTTGAACTTGATGATGTCAACACTTTGAACTTGAAGTTCTCATCTGAATACATCATTTAAAGTAAAGAGAACAACAGAGCATGTGCTACTATAGCACTGTCATGTCAGAATGACCTTAAGAGGTTCATTCAAGACCTTTCTGCACATCAGATGTGGTTGAAGCTCAAGAAGTTGTATGAGGTTCAGGGCTTTAACGTCAGATACCTTACATTTACGACACTTTTAAGTCATCACTACAATTTGTTTAAGTTCATTGAGAACTATGTTGATCAGCTAAAGACTTCATCACAATGTTTGCAAGAGATGAATTCTACCTTTTCAGACTGGGTTATACTCACTGTTCTTCTTAACAACCTTAAATTTACATTCAATGCCTTTATCACAGCTAAATGTCAGTTCATTTGCGTTACAACTTCTACTTTCAATTTCTTAGCCGCTGAGTTGATTGATGAGGCTAGAATGAAGAATAATAAAAGCTTCATTGCAATGGCCTTTTGTGGCAAATCAAAATTGACGTCATCGTTGCTTCAGTGTTTGCACTGTAAGAAGACTGATCATGAGAAACTCATGTGCTTTGTTAAATACCCTCATAAGAAGAAGAAACTTGATGCAGCTTGAGCTGCAAAGAAGAAGAGCAAATCATCATCAAACAAGTTCTCAGACAAGTTCTTCAACAATGTCAAATCAATCTTCAATAAGACTGGTGGCAATGCCACAACTCTCAGCTTTATGTTTGTCATAGGATCACACCTTATGAGTGTGTGAATTGTTGATACTGAAGCCTCTGATCACTTGTGTTCTACACGCAAATTCTTTTTTATTTACAAGCCTATTTCTAGGTCTCTTAAAATGGTTAATGAACCTGCTCAGATCATTAAAAAGGGCATGGTTTCACTACATTTAGTTCATTCTGACAGTGGCATACAAGAGGTTATTCTCAAAGACGTTATGCATGTCTCTGATTCCTCTGTGAACCTTGTTTCTGACTGCTGCATGCACATTGATGATATCTCTTTTGACATGTGTGACTGCATCTTACGTCACAAAAACAATGTCATCAAATATGCTTCTGAGGTCAACAGGATTTTTCAGCTACACCTTAACAATACATCTCAGTCTCATGCCTTTGTGACTAATCATGAGTTCAAGGTATTGTTTGATATGTGACATTGACGCTTGAGCCATTTAAGTCATACAAACATCAAGCATCTGTCTAAGATCATCAACAGCATAGATCTTAAGAATCTTTCTCAATGACATGATGTCTGCAAACTGTGCATGAAAGTCAAGCAGACTTGTTGTTTTTACAATGCTTCTATTGAGTGAGTGACTCAACCATTAGGTCTTATTCATTCAAATGTTGTTGAACTCATAATGCTCATTGTCTATGACAGTTCAAGGTGGTTTGTTACCCTTACTGACAACTTTACAAGGTTTACCTGAATGTTTTTCATGAAAATCAAAGGCAAGATGGCCAAGCATATTAAGAACTTTGTTGCATTGATGAAGACTGACCGTTCTGACTATCCTTTAAAACACCTCTGCACTGACTTTGAGTGTAAGTATCTTGTCTTGAAGAACTGATTTACAGTCAATGGCATCATCTGAGAACCTACCATGCCTTATTCACCTGAAGAAAATGACGTTTCTGAGCGGCTAAATCGCATTATTTGCAAACTCACACAAGCTATGCTCAAAGACTCTGACCTGAACTCACACCTCTGACTGAAAGCCATTAAAACTGCAGTTTATATCAAGAACTGGTCTTTTACTTGAGTACTCAACATGACACTCTATGAAGCATAAACAGACAACATTTCTGACCTCTTAAGTCTTTACATCTTCAGTACCATTGCTTAAGCACACATTTTTAAGAAACAATGTCAGCAAGAAGTCAAGTTTGAGAACTGCAGCCTCAAATGCCACTATTTAAGCATGAAAGAAAGCTCAATCTTCTGTGTTTGAGACTTTGAATCAGAACAGGTTCTAGAGTCTCATAACTGCTTTGTTAATGAGAACATTACTGCTTATGAAAACATAGCTAACATAGAGGTTCACAGCAAGAAGAAGACAACTAACACTAGCAATCATGCTGTTGATCTTTCTTCTGCATTCTCACCCTTGTTGTCACAACCTTCTTTTGTTTCAGAGAGAGTGTCTGCACCAGCTACACTGCTGCTTTAATTCTTGCTATTACAGTGATCAAATTCTTCATCTTCTTTCATTTTAGAGAGAGCATCTACCTCTTCACATTGTCAGTCTGAACTCATGAGTTCAAACCTGCAAGTTTTAAACAAGTCATCTGATTCAGATGAGCTTGATTCATTGAACCCTTCAGCCTCAGATGAGCTTGATTTATTGAACCCTTCAGCCTCAGCTGCATTATGCTACAACCTTCACAGTTGCTCAGTTGTTGACAAGTCTGATGCACACGTTTCATATGTGTATGCCGCAATTTTTATTGATGACATTGTCAAACTGACCACATATAAGCAGGCTGTGAAGTTACCTCTGTGTGACAAATGAAAGATGGCTATGAAGAATGAAATTCAGTCACTGAAGAATAATAACATGTGGGACATTGTCAACGTGCCGTTGAATCAGCATGTCCTTAAAGGACGCTGGGTTTACAAGGTCAAGCGTGACGCTCATGGTCAGGTTAGCCGCTATAAGGCTCACTGAGTTGTCAAAGGCTATGAACAGCAGTTTGACATAGACTATGATCAAATCTTTGTGTCTGTCATCAAGCTGCAGATGTATAAGACCCTCTTTGTTCTTGCAGCACATTATAACCTTGAAGTGAATTAAATGAACGTCACTATTGCGTTTCTTTATGGCTCTATTGATTAGGTTGTTTATGTTGAGTTACCTCACAGCTATAAGCTATCTGACAAGGTTGCTTTGCTGAATAAGGCCCTCTATGACCTGAAGCAAGCACCTCATCTGTGGTATAAGACTTTACACAATCTTCTCATGTCTCTTGATTTCTGTTGACTTGATTTCAATCATAGCATGTTCATACAAAATGGTGTCATCATCACTGTCTATGTTGATGACTTTCTGCTTGTTAAAAAGAATAAGTCAGCTATTCAGAACATTAAACAA
>JAABUP010002303.1_pt1 | contig 37446 bp, 36 predicted proteins | sample 5559201 | NCBI WGS metagenome assembly JAABUP01 (sample SAMN10711887, study PRJNA513373) | rock metagenome | isolation source: Antarctica rocks | place: Antarctica
CGGACACATCAGCAACGTCAGCACCCGCAGCTTCAGCAAGACCTCATCGAGCCCGATGGTGGGCCACGTGAGTAGAGAAGCGACCAGACGCTCCACGACCGCTTTGACCACCAGCATGAGGAAGGCGTCGTCGAGTCCGGCCCCGTGGTCCTGACTCGATCGGGCAGAGCCTTTGTGTTGCGACGTCGGCCCCCAACCATGAGACGACACCCTCGAGGCCTTCACCTCGCGCCAGGCGATCCCAGCGAGTTCCGCGGTGACATTGGCGAGATCCGCAGCGAGCTTTCCCTCGAGGTCTTTGATCTCCTGAAGGCCCACGACTATGCCGGCCAGGCTGTCGCACCAGAAGTGGTCGCCCAGTCGCTGCTGGAAACGCCGTCTGGCTGCCTTCTGGTCGCTGCTCGAGGCCACGGCTGCGTCGAGTGTTGCGGTGCCGAGCGTACTGAGCTTCGTGGCCAGAGCCTCGATCCGCGCCCGCTCGGTGTCATGGTGGATCAACCAACGAACCAGCCACTCTGTGCGGACGAACTCGGCCGACCCGTGCGCTTGCCCGTTCTGCAGCCCCTTCCGGGGGCGGCTCTTGAGCGTGCGAGGTCTGACCTTCTTGCGGCGGTCTCGCTGAGCCTGGTTCAGTGCCGAGACCCATCTGCGTGCTGACGCGCGAGCTGCCCTCCACTCGTCGACCAGCTTCGCAACCTCAGTGCTGCGATCGCCGGTTCGGTGCTTTGCGCCGGCGTCAGCCCAGGCGACGCGACGCAGACCGTGTTGTGAACCGCCGCAGGCGCAGTAACACGGCGTGTGCTCTACAGCGCTTGAGCAACTCGATCCTGAGCAGCCTGACTTCTGATTCCCCATGTCCATCCCCCCCGAACGTTGTTGAACCTGCTTCCACGCACCGTGCCACCTCGTGCGCTCCCTCGCACGGGCACCGCGCGTTGTTCGACCCGTTAGTCGTCGTCGCTGGACGGCCGATGCCGACAGGGCCGAGCCCGTACAGCCGAGGGCTACGCCAAGTGTCATGCTCCCGGCCACCAGATGGCCTTCAGGACTGGTACACCTCTGTCATGAAGCGTCAACAACCGTCACGTTGTTGAGACGAGCCCTTTGGCGTCCTCAGATCGTGACTTTTCGGGACGATGACCCGAGTCGATGGCCTCTCTCGTCCCGCTGTGTCAAGTCTTCGCGGTGGCACGCTCACTGATGGTTGAAGAACGTCGCTGTGAGCAGGTTGCCGGCATCGACGAGGTCTGCGGTGGAGACCTCGAGCTCGCCACGGATGACTGCGTCGCTCCCGTCCTCGGTGAGGACCCACGTTACCGACACCGTGCCCGCCTGCGGGTGCCGTGCGACTACCGCGTAATCATCCATGTCGCTCGCCCAGGGTCTGTCTGGGCGGAACGAGTCCGGCGTGAGCACAACCTCGGCGTCGTCGCCCTTGTTCTCCCAGCTGACCGGATACCCGCGCGGCTTGATCCTCAGGGGGTCCAAGTAGGTCCCGGTCATGAAAGGGTCGCGCCGTCGCACAACGGGCTCGACCACCTTGGTCAGATCGGCGCCGTCGGCGTCGCGGAGGTCGAACGCCTCGCAGTGGTGGAAGGTCACGACGAGGTAGGGCTTGGCCACGAACCGGCCGGGGCTGACGACCCGGATACCCGAGCCCGGCAGGCCGACGCCGAGGAGGTACTCCCGGCTGCGGGCAATATGGGCGCGCTTCTCGCGTCGCCACGCGTCCAGGCGATCGGCCCTTTCTTCTGGCGACAGCGACAGCGGCTGCGTCCGGCCGAAGACGTTCGATGCCAAGAGCACTGATGTAGAGGTGTCACTCGTCGGCTTCTCCGGCTTGCTGAACTGCTCCTCCTCGTGCTCATACAGGAGTTCCAGCACCTCTTCGACCCGGTCGACCCTGTTGACGGGCCCGAGGATCTGCACATCGAGATCGATCGGCGACTTGCCAGCGCCTCGAGCCCGCTCGACGAGAGCCATGAGCTCGCCGGCGCGGGCCGGGCGGGTGTTGCTCTTTCCACGCACGTAGACGGCACCGTCAGCCAAGCTGTCCCGGCGGTCCTCGCTTTGGAAGCCCTTGTGGCACGGGAAGATCGGCTGACCGTCCTGTGGTGGCTGCGCAATGACGAACAGCACCTCGCGGTCGTCATCGACACCGAGCCTGCCGAACTCGAACGCGGGGAAATGCGGGCCGAGGTAGGGCCCGAGTCGGTCCTCAAGCTCATGAGCTTCGACGCCGCGCGGGACGCCCTCGGCGCTGCCTTTCTGTGCGCCTATGACCAGCACCGCGTAGCCGTGGAAGTGGAGCGCGGTCTCTTTCGGACGGCGGTTGGCGGCCCCCAGAAGGAACTTCGCGATCTTCGCAACACCAGACTTGCTGGTCGGGTCTACGGCGCTCTTGACCTCGAGGTAACTCGTCTCGGCCTCGTCGCCGACGGCGAGGACGTGCTCAAGGATGCTCCGCAGTGAGCGCTCACCGAGAGGGATGGCGTCGGTGTTCAGCATGGTGGGCTTCGAGTCAGGAGCGCGAGGTGCCGCCGGTTCGTCGGGCATGACGCCATGCTCCCATCGACGGCCGACACGGAGTCCTCGCCCTTCCTGGCCGCAAGTCCGAAGTCAGTCGAGATCGGAAGGGGGCCCGAGGTGGCTTGGGGTGTTGATCTTGAGATTGGCAAGGGCTACGACAAGGGCCCCTGACCAGGCGAAACGCCGGCCAGGGGCCCTTTAGCATGTGCCCGAGGGGCCCTTTACCCGCGAGGAGCGCTCCAGGCACGACCCGCTCGATCCGTGTCCATGGGCATCACCTCAGTCCTTCGGTCGGTCGGTCGCGACGCGACGCCATCGCCGAGGAACCGGGTGCTGACCGAGATCGAGGAGAACGTGCCCGTGCCGAGCGCAGAAGGGTCTCTCCTGTCCCATGCCAGACCGTGAGCACGTGCCGCCGCCCTCCGCACGGCTTGGGAGCAGCTCGCGGTCCGGGCAGGGGAGGTCTCGCCCGGCGCTGACCCGCGGTGGCCTCGGCCTTGCCGTCACAATCCGCACCATTACGGCTTCTTGCGGGCGAGGTGGCCGGTCTGGCCGTCATAAACCGCACCTTTACGGGTTCTAGCGGGCGAGGTGGCCGGTCTGGCCGTCATAAGCCGTACCTTTACGGGTTCTGGCGGGGGAGGTGGCGGGTCCGGGCATCACGGTAGTCCACTATGGGGCGATGACGATGATCGACCTGCCCGACGGCCGCCGGCTCGAAGTCGAGGTGTCGGGTCCGCCCGACGGCCCTGCGCTCCTCCTTCACCACGGCACGCCCGGATCGGCGGTCCAGCTGCGCGGGATGCAGGCGGTCGTGCATGCTCGAGGGCTGCGGCTGGTGACCTACTCGCGTGCGGGCTACGGCACGTCGACCCGCCGGCCGGACCGGACCGTGAGCGACGTCACGGACGATGTCTCGGCGGTCCTGGACGCCATCGAGGCGCCAAGGGCCCTGGTCGCCGGCTGGTCCGGTGGCGGTCCGCACGCACTGGCATGCGGCGCGCTCCTGGCGGACCGGGTGGCCGGGGTGCTGGTGATGGCCGGGGTGGCGCCGTATGCCGCTGCGGGGCTGGACTGGATGTCGGGCATGGGGCAGGACAACGTGGAGGAGTTCGGCTTCGCCCTGGAGGGTGAGCCGGCTCTGCGCCGGCACCTCGAAGGGCTCCGCGAAACCCACTTCGAGAAGCTCACTGGCGACACGGTCATTGCCAGCATGGCCACGCTCTTGCCAGAGGTGGACCGGGCCGTCCTCACCGACGAGTTCGCGGACGACCTGGCGGCCAGCATCCGAGCCGGCGTCGGCAAGCAGGTGGACGGCTGGGTCGATGACGACCTTGCCTTCACGCGCACCTGGGGGTTCGAGCTGTCGGCCGTCACCGTCCCGACGTTCCTGTGGCAGGGCACGGAGGACCTCATGGTCCCGTTCGACCACGGCCGGTGGCTCGCGGATCACCTGCCCGGCGCGACGGTCCACCTCGAAGAGGGGGAGGGCCACCTCTCGATCACCATCGGCGCCTTCGACCGCATGCTCGACGAGATGGTGGACAACGTGGGCTGACTGGACACGACCACGGCCCGGCCCTGACCCTCGTCACGTTGCCGGCCCGACCGGAGACGTCGCGGTGATAACCCGGGTGAGCGCGGCGTGCAGGTCCTGAAGCTCGGCAAGCGTCATGTCGAGCCGCTCGATCACCTGCGGCGGGACGTCGAGCGCCTGGTCGCGCAGGGCCAGCCCTTTGGCGGTGAGCGAGACGGCGAGTGCCCGCTCGTCGTCAAAACGACGTTGGCGCGCGACGAGACCGCCGGCCTCCAGCCGCTTGAGCAACGGGGAGAGGGTGGCCGGTTCAAGGCTCAGCAGGCCCCCGATCTGCTTGACCGTCAACGGTGACTCACCCCACAGCGCCAGCATGACGAGGTACTGCGGGTGGGTCAGCCCCATCGGTTCCAGGATCGGCCGGTAGAGGCCGATGACGTTGCGCGAGGCGACGGCGAGGGCGAAGCAGACCTGTTGGTCCAGCCTCAGCAGGTCGGGCCGGCGCGGCGGTGTCGACTGGCCAGTGATGGTCATCGTGGCATTCCCCCTTCGGCGAGCCGTACGATTAGTTAGTACACTAACGATTAGATTGAGACGCGACAACTGCCGAGGAGCGGCCGTGAGCCGAGAGTCGAGGAACGAGGGCCTGTCCCTCGCCTACCGCCTGGGATACGTCATCCGGTATGCCGGGCTGCACGTCTTCGGCCCCGCCACCTTGGGCGACGAGGACGACCCGCACGCGCGGATGCGCAGGGAGCGAGCGGCGCGGGTCGCCGCTGCGGCTGCGGCCCGGGCTCCAGACGGCAGGCAGGCGTCGCGCTGAGCCGAGGGGCAGGGTCAGCTCTGGCAATCCCCCAGCTCCCGGAACTCCTCCAGGTTCCCGTCGTACGTTGGACGTATGCCGTCAGTCCAGGGCCCGGCCTGCTCGCGCCCCCGCAACGCTGTGAGCCGCTGATGTGTCGACTGCTCGGTGTCGTCTCCCGCCGCACAGCAGTCCTGACCGACCTGCTCGCGCAGGACCTGGGCTCATTTGTCGACCTCTCCTCCATCCACTGCGACGGGTGGGGTGTCGCGGCCTGGGATGGCGACGACAGACTTGTCGTCGCCAAGCAGCCGGGGGCGGCCCGCCTCGAGCCGCGCATGACGGCGGTCACCGACACGCTGCCCAGTGATGCAGCCCTGCTCCACCTGCGCAAGGCGTCGGTCGGCATGAGGGTCACCGCGAGCAACACCCATCCCTTCGTCGTCGGCGACGTCGCCTTCGCCCACAACGGGTACTTCGGCCCGACGAAGGAGGCGGACCAGGTCCTCGTCGACCTCCGCGCGCCGACGCCCGAGGGCGAGACCGACTCCGAGCGCTACTTCGCCTTGGTGACCGCGCTGATGAGCACGGAGGGCCCCGTCGACGCGATCATCAAGGCCGCCGAGACCATCACGTCGGTGGCCGCGGAGGTCGTCTCGCTCAACGCGATGATGCTGACCCACGATGCTCTCTACGCCTACTCCCAGTACGCCTCGGGAGCCGCGAGCGCGAACCTCGAGTCCGGCGGCTCGTCCTACGACCTCCGGTTCCGCACCGAGTCCGACCGCGTCGTCGTCGCCTCCACGGGGTGGGGCGAGACGGAGGAGACGTGGAAGGTCCTTCCCCAGCACTCGGTGCTCGAAGTGCGCCGTTCCGACCTCGTGGTGACCGTGCACCGCACTCGATCAGAACTTCCGGGCACTCCGGCGGGCGAGTCCGAGCTGCCGTAGCGCCACCCCGGACGGCGCGCGAGATGCTGAGTCACCAAAGGCAGAGGCGCCGCCTGGCGCGCGCGCCGGACTCGCGAGATGGTGACCAGCATGACGCAGACCGGCCGCACCGGCACCGGCGGGCCGCTGTCCGGGATCGCGGTGGTCTCCATCGCGACGAACCTGCCGGGACCTCTTGCGTCGTCCCGGCTCAGCGCGCTCGGGGCCAGGGTCACCAAGGTCGAGCCGCCGTCCGGAGACCCTCTCGAGCAGGTGTCCAAGGCCTACTACGACGAGCTGGTCCTCGGGCAGACGGTGCGGGTGCTCGACCTCAAGGAGCGGACAGGCCGGGCGAGCCTCGAGACGCTCCTCACCGACGCCGACCTACTCATCACCGCCAGCCGGACGGCGGCCCTGGACCGGCTCGGCCTCGACTGGGATGGCGTTCACAACCGCCACCCACGGCTCAACCAGGTGGCCATCGTCGGCCACCCGGCCCCCGATGACAACCGCCCCGGCCACGACCTCACCTACCAGGCGGTCAATGGGATGCTGACCCCGACCGCGATGCCGTCGGTGCTCGTCGCCGACCTCAGCGGCGCGGAGCGCGCGGTCTCCGAAGGCCTCGCCGCCATCGTGCACCGAGCGCGCACGGGGGAGGGGACCCGTCGCGAGGTCGCCCTCTCGAGCGCCGCTGAGGCGATGGCGGCGCCGATCCGGCACCGACTGACGACGCCCGCCGGTCCGCTGGGAGGTGCCTTCCCGGCATACGGGATCTATGCGGCCGCGACGGGTCACGTGGCGCTGGCGGCCCTGGAGCCGCACTTCCTCGCTCGGCTGCGGGAGCTGCTCGGGGTGAGCGGCACCCGGGTCGAGCTCGAGTCGGTGTTCGCCACCCGCACGGCGCAGGAGTGGCAGGACTGGGCGCAGGCACACGACCTCCCGCTGGCCGCGATCGTGACGCCGGGACGTCGACCGTGACCCCACAGAGAGCTTCCCGAGCCTGCCCGGGTTACCGTCGCGGCGCCGTAGCGGGAGAATGGACACATGACCCTAGCTGAGGCCCCGTCATCGAGGCATCGAGTCGTCGTCGTCGGATCCGGCTTCGGGGGCCTCTTCGGCACCCAGGCCCTCAAGCGCGCCGACGTCGACATCACGTTGATCGCGAAGACGACCCACCATCTCTTCCAGCCACTGCTTTACCAGGTCGCGACGGGCATCCTGTCGGAGGGCGAGATCGCCCCGGCGACGCGGGAGGTGCTGCGTCGCCAGAAGAACGTCACGACGATCCTCGGTGAGGTCGTCGACATCGACCTCGAGGGTCGGACCGTCACGTCGGAGAACCTCGGCCGCACGCTGGTGACGCCGTACGACAGCCTTCTCGTCGCGGCGGGAGCGGGTCAGTCGTACTTCGGCAACGACCGCTTCGCCGCCTATGCACCTGGCATGAAGGACATCGACGACGCCCTCGAGCTGCGCGGCCTCATCCTCGGCTCCTTCGAGCAGGCGGAGCTCGCGGCGCTGCGCGGCGACAAGCAGGAGGTCGCAAGGCTGCTGTGCTTCGTCGTCGTGGGCGCCGGACCCACCGGGGTGGAGATGGCCGGTCAGATCGCCGAGCTGGCCAACCGCACGCTGCGCCAGGACTTCCGGGCCATCGACCCGAGGCAGGCCAAGATCATCCTCGTCGACGCGGCACCCCAGGTGCTGCCGTCGTTCGGCAACCGCCTCGGTGACATCGCTCGCAAGCGGCTCGAGGAGCTGGGCGTCGAGGTGCAGCTCGGCGGAAAGGTCGTCGACGTCGACGCGACCGGCATCGAGGTGGAAGACATCGGCGACGGCGCCGGTGCAACGCCTCACTACGTGCGACGGATCGAGTCCGCCTGCAAGGTCTGGGCAGCGGGGGTCCAGGCCAGTCCGCTCGGCAAGACCCTCTCCCAGCAGAGCGGCGCCGAACTCGACCGGGCCGGCCGGATCACAGTCCTGCCCGACCTCACGCTCCCGGGCCACCCGGAGGTCTTCGTCGTCGGGGACATGATCTCGCTGAACGACCTCCCCGGTGTCGCGCAGGTCGCCATCCAGGGTGCCCGGTTCGCGGCGAAGCAGATCCAGCACCGGCTGGACGGGACTCCCGAGGAGGAGGCCTTCAGGTACGTCGACAAGGGCATGATGGCGACGATCTCGCGGTTCTCGGCAGTGGCCAGCGTCGGCGGTCTCCGCTTCGGTGGGTTTCTGGCCTGGCTGATGTGGCTCGGCGTCCACCTTGTCTACATCATCGGCTTCAAGTCGCGGGTCACGACGTTGCTCCACTGGTCGGTGAGCTTCCTCGGCCGGGGCCGGGCCGAGCGGACGATCACCGAGCAGCAGCTCTTCGCGCGGCGGGCGATCGAGCAGCTCGGCGACGAGCACCACCCGCGCCTGCCCGGCATCGGGACCTGACCGCGTCGCGCCTCGCCCCTCGGGGCGCCGGGGGTGACGTGGCTGGGGGACACTTCACCCGTATGCCGGGGTGGCACCCTTGCGGCCCTGTCGCGTCCATCGCGTAGGGTCGGCGCGTGGCTGACATCGCATACCCGATCGTCGACAGAAGGTTGCCGAACGGCCTTCGGGTCGTCGTCTCCGAGGACCATGCCGTGCCCACGGTGACCGTCAACCTGTGGGTCAACGTCGGGTCCCGGCACGAGGCACCCGGGCGGACCGGTTTCGCCCACCTCTTCGAGCACCTGATGTTCCAGGGGTCGCGCAACGTCGCGTCCGGTGAGCACTTCAGTGCGCTCATGGCGCAGGGCGGGCGGCTCAACGCGACGACGTGGTTCGACCGGACCAACTACTTCGAGACAGTGCCCAGGGGCGCGCTCGACCTCGCCCTATGGCTGGAGGCCGACCGGCACGGCCACCTGCTCGACGCGGTCACCCAGGAGAACCTCGACAACCAGCGCGACGTCGTCAAGGAGGAGAAGCGCCAGCGATACGACAACGTGCCCTACGGCAACGCACTCATCGACGTCTACGCCACGGTCTTTCCCGCCGAGCATCCTTACCACCACCCCACGATCGGATCGATGGAGGACCTGGACGCGGCCAGTCTCGAGGACGTCCACGACTTCTTCCGTGGCCACTACGGGCCGAGCAACACCGTCCTGACCATCGTCGGTGACGTGCTGCCCGACGACGCCCTCGCTGCCGCCGAGAAGTACTTCGGCCCGCTGCCCGCGTCGGCGCAGCAGCAGCGCGACCGCGAGCGTCACCACCTCGACCCGCTCAGCGAACCGGTCCGGCTCGACCGCCTCGAGGAGGTGCCCAACGACCGGCTGCACCTCGCCTTCCGGCTCCCGGTCGACAGCACCGACGAGTTCTTCGCCTGCTCGCTCGCCCTCGACGCCATCGGTGGGCTGAGCACGTCGCGCCTCGTCCAACGGCTGGTGCGTGATGAGCAGGTGGCCACCAGCCTCAGCGCGCACGCCATGGGCTTCGTCGACGGGGTCTCCCTCGGCGTGGTCTCCATCGACGTCGCCGAGGGGGTGGACCCGGCCGACATCGAGAAGGCCGCCTGCGAAGAGCTCGAGCGGTTCATCACCGAGGGGCCGACCGCGATCGAGCTGGAGTCCTCGATGGCCGAGACCGAGCGGTCCTGGCTCAGTGCCCTGGCCAGCCAGGACGAGCGGGCCGACATGATCGGCCACTACACCTCGCTCGCCGACGACACGCAGTACGTCAACTCGTTCCTCGGGCGGGTCGGGGCAGTCAGCGCCGACCACGTCCGCGAGGCGGCGGCCACGTGGCTGCAGCCAAACGCCCGGGCCGTCGTCTCGTACCTCGTCAAGCAGGAGGCCCAGCCCGCATGACCACCGACCACGAGAGGACCGATGTCCTCGACCTGCCACGGCCCGACGTCGCGCCGCCCGAGCCGTACACCTTCCCGGAGGCGGCCCGGCGGTCACTGCCGAACGGGCTGGAGGTGGTCGCGTACGACGTGCCGGGGCAGTACGTCCACTCTGTCCGGGTGTCCGTGCCGCTGCCGTTGAGCCGGGAGCCCGAGGAGAAGGAGGGTCTCGCGACGATCATGGCGCGCACGCTCGACGAGGGCACGGCGCGCCACTCGTCCTCGCAGTTCGCCCAGCTCCTCGAGCGCAAGGGGGTCGCGCTCGGAGCGGGCATGGCCGAGGCCGGCCTGAGCGTCGACGTCGACGTGGCCAAGGGAAACCTCGGCTACGCCCTCGACCTGCTGCGCCAGTGCCTCACCGAGCCCGCCTTCCCGGAGTCCGAGGTGAGCCGGCACGTCAAGCAGCGCCTCGCGGAGATCGAGCAGGAGCGCTCCGTCGCCGCCCAGCGCGGAGCGATCGAGCTCCTCGCGACCTACTTCGACCCGAGTGAGCGGGCGTCGCGGCCGACGGCCGGCCGCCGCGAGTCGGTCAGCGCGATCACCCGCGACGATGTCGCCGAGTTCCACGCCGCAGCGGTCTCGCCCGCCGGGGCGACCGTGGTCATCGCCGGAGACCTCGACGGCGTCGACGCCTTCACGGAGATCGAGCAGGCCCTCGGCGGCTGGGTAGCACCCGAGGGGTGGACGGCGCCGCCGCCGCCGGTGGCGGCGGCCCCCGCCTCCGACCGCGTGCGGATCGTGTTCGTCGACCGGCCCAGTTCGGTGCAGACGGAGCTCGCGGTCGCCTGCCCGGGGCCAGACCGCCACGTCGAGGGTGGCTGGGCGCCCTTTCCCGTCCTCGGCTTCGTCCTCGGCGGGTCGCCCAACGCCCGGGTCGACGCGGTCCTGCGCGAGGAGAAGGGCTTCACCTACGGCATTCGCTCGGTGTTCCGTCCGCGCCGTCGCGGCGGGATGTTCCTCACGGGCGGAAGCGTCCGCGCCGACTCGACCGTCGAGGCCCTCGGCCTGCTGCTCGACCTGCTCGACGGCGGCCGCGAGGGCTTCACGGAGCAGGAGGCGCGCGAGGGCGTCGACTACATCGCGAGAACGGCGCCGAGCCGTTACGCGACGGCCGACGCCATCGCCGACGAGGCGGCCGCGCTGGCGTTCGAGGGCCTGACCACGCAGTTCACGACGGCCAACCTGCGTGACATGGCGACCGTTGACGCGGCCCGGATGCACGCGGCATACCGGTCGTTCGTCGACGGGACGTGGACGGTCGTCGTCGTCGGCGACGCGGCGACCCATGCCGAGGGGGTCCGTGGTCTGGGCCGCGGCGACGTCACCGTCGTCACGAGCTGAGCCGTCGACGTCCCCGTGCCACCGGCGCGGGCAGCGCACCACGAGGGGCTAGGCGTCGTCCACCGGGGGAGCCGAGGCCTGCCGTCCCGCCGTGCCGATCCGAGCGAGGACCGCTTCGTGGAGCAACCCGTTGGTCGCGACGGCGTTGCCGCCCCAGCAGCCGTCCACCCCGTCGAGCGACGTGAACCGGCCTCCCGCCTCGGTGACGATCGGCACCAGGGCGGCCATGTCGTAGACCTCGAGATCGGGCTCGGCGGCGATGTCGACCGCCCCCTCCGCCACGAGCATGTAAGACCAGAAGTCCCCGTAGGCACGGGTGCGCCAGCACTCGTCGGATAGAGCGAGGAACTCCTCGCGCCGCTGGACATCCCCCCAGGAGGAGAGCGAGGAGTAGGAGAGGGAGGCGTCGCTGACCGACGCGACCTGCGAGACGTGAAGGCGCTTCGCGGAGGAGAGTGAGCGACCGGACCAGGCTCCCGAGCCGTTGGCGGCCCACCAGCGCCGGCCGAGGGCAGGGGCGGCGACGAGGCCGAGGACCGGCCGGTCGTCATCGACGAGGCCGATGAGGGTGGCCCACACCGGCACCCCGCGCACGAAGTTCTTCGTCCCGTCGATCGGGTCGATGATCCACCGCCGCGGGCCGTGCCCGGTGTTCGCGAACTCCTCACCCTCGACGGCATCGCGGGGGCGGGTCCGCTTGAGCTGGGCGCGGATGTGCTCCTCGGCCGCCCGGTCGGCGTCGGTGACCGGCGTGAGGTCCGGTTTGGACTCGACGACGAGGTCCTCGGCCCGGAACCGGGCCAGCGTCACCCGCTCGACGGCGTCCGCGAGCACGTGGGCGAGCCTGAGGTCATCGTCGTAGGTGGGCACCGCCACACGCTAGCCCGTGGGCGTCGGCGAGGTGCTTTCCGCCATCCGGGCACGAGCGGCGGCCCAAGAGTGGCTTGACGATGGTCAGGTCCCCCAGACCGCGCGAGCGCCGGAGTCTCCGGTGCGCACCGTCCAGACCACCGTCGCCACCGCCGCGAGGATCGTAAAGGCGACGGTGACCGGTGCGAGCGTCCGGCTGCGGCGGGTCACGCCGACCCCCACCGACGTCAGGACGAGGAAGAGGGCGAACCACGGCAGCAGGTTGCCCAGCGCGGCATGGTCCTTCGCGACCTGGCCGCCGAGGGATGCCTGCAGCGCCTCCCCGCTCTGCTTGGCGACCAGGGTAAGGCCCGCGACGACGACGTTGCCGGCGAGGACCCACCAGCAGTACCGCTCCCGCAGCCGGCCGCGGACGGCGACGACCACGGTGAGCACCGCCATGAGGGGCAGGAGCACCACGACCGCGTGGATGACGAGCACATGCACGGGCAGTCCGAGGATCCTGTCGAACATGGTGCTCCTTGCGTGGCGGGCTGTGCGGGCGGACGGGGTGAGCGTCCTGGTCAGGTAGACGTGCATTCCGTCGAGGCCGTTCATGTCGGTTGCGGCCTCCGGCGCGCGAGGTCACGGCACGACGCGCCTTGGGTTCGCTCAGTCGTCACCCGACCCCGAACGGGCCCGCAGGAGCCGGCGCAGGGAGTCGAGCCTGGACGATCCGGCTGGTCCGGCGGCCCCTGAGGCGACGAACCCGTCGAGGGCGCACTCCTCCTCGTCGTGGCTGCACCCCCGCGGACAGCCCTCGGTGCCGGGCTCGAGGTCGGGGAAGTGCACGATGATCCTCGCGAGGTCGACATGGGCCAGGCCGAACGAGCGGACACCGGGGGTGTCGACCACCCAGCCGCTCTCGTCCGGGAGGCGAAGGGCCACGGCAGAGGATGAGGTATGCCGTCCACGGCCGGTCACGTCGTTGACGTCACCCGTCGCGCGGCGGGCGTCGGGGACGAGCCGGTTGACGAGTGTCGACTTGCCGACCCCGGAGTGTCCGACGAGGACCGACAGCCGCCCCGACAGCCGCTCCCGCAGCTCCTCGAGCCCGTCGAAGGAACCCTCCCCGGTCTCGGCCCCGGCGAGCTGGTGCATTGCGCCACCCCACGCCGTGACGACCGACGGCACCTGCAGGGGTGCATAGCTCTCGAGGAAGACGTCCGGAGCGACGAGGTCGGACTTGGTCAGGACGAGGAGCGGGTCGAGGCCGGCGTCGTAGGCAGCGACGAGACAGCGGTCGATGAGCCGCGGCCTGGGCTCAGGGTTGGCCAGCGACGAGACGACGACGAGCTGGTCGGCGTTGGCGACGATGACCCGCTCGACGACATCGGTGTCGTCGGCGGTGCGGCGAAGCACGGAGCGACGCGGTTCCAGCCGGACGATGCGGGCCAGTCCCTCGGGGTTGCCGGCGGTGTCGCCCACGAGAGCGACGTCGTCCCCGACCACGACGCTCTTACGGCCCAGCTCGCGCGCCTTCATCGCGGTGACGATCCGCTCCGGCTGCCGGCGACCCCCCACCCCCGCCGCGACGAGGACGGTGTAGCGCCCGCGGTCGACCGCGAGGACGAGGCCCGGCACGGCGTCCTCGTGGGCCGGCCGGTCCTTGGAGCGGCGGCGTGATCCGCGCGGGTTGGGCCGGACCCGGATGTCGGACTCGTCGAGGTTGCGCCAGCTCATCGGGCCGGCTTCACCGGCGGCCGCTCAGCATGCCGTCCCACAGCCCCACGAAGTCGGGGAGGGTCTTCCTCGTCGTGCCGATGTCCTCGACGACGACACCTGGCACGACGAGCCCGATCACGGCTCCCGCCGTCGCCATCCGATGGTCGTGGTAGCTGTGGAAACGTCCACCGTGGAGCGGGCTGGGCGCGATGCGCAGGCCGTCGTCGGTCTCGGTGACCTTGCCGCCAAGGGCGTTGAGCTCCGCCGCCAGGGCGGTGATGCGGTCGGTCTCGTGTCCGCGGATGTGGGCGACGCCGCGGATCCAGGACGGCGACGTCGCCAGGGTCGCCAGGGCGGCCACGACGGGCGTCAGCTCGCTCGCCTGGTGCAGGTCGATGTCGATCCCGCCGATGGAGCCGTTGCCGGACACGGTGAGGCCGTCGCGGTCGAGCGACACGTCGCCTCCCATCGTGTCAAGGATGTCGCGCAGAGCGTCGCCGGCCTGGGTCGTGTGCTGCGGCCAGTCGGGCACCCGCACCGTGCCTCCGGCGACCAGGGCAGCGGCGAGGAACGGACCGGCGTTGGACAGGTCCGGCTGGACCTGCACGTCGAGCGAGCTGATCTCACTCGGCTCGACGCGCCAGGTGTCGGGCTCCGAGTCGTCCACGACGACCCCGGCGTCGCGAAGCGTCTCGACGGTCATCGCGATGTGCGGCTCGCTCGGCACCGGTTTGCCGTCGTGATGGACGGTGACGCCCTCGTCGTAGCATGCCCCGGCGAGCAGGATCGCGGAGATGAACTGCGACGAGGCGGAGGCGTCGAGGGTGACGGCGCCGCCGCGGACCGAGCCGGTGCCCCGCACGGTCAGGGGGAGGGTGCCACGGTCCTCGTCGCGGATCGAGACGCCGAGGGCGCGCAGGGCTCCGAGGAACGGCGCCATAGGCCGCACCCGCGCCTGGGGGTCACCATCGAACCGGACCGGGCCCGATGCCAGAGCGGCGACCGGGGGCAGGAACCGCATCACCGTGCCGGCGAGACCGACGTCGATCGTCGCCTCCCCGTGAAGGGGGCCGGGGGTGATGAGCCAGTCGGGCGATCCTGCGCTCGCCGTTCCTTCCGAGGCGACGTCCTCGATGCTCACGCCGAGCAGGCGCAGCGCCTCCGCCATCAGCAGGGTGTCGCGCGACCGGAGAGGCTGCCGTAGCATCGACCGGTCGTTGGCGAGAGCGGCCAGCACGAGGAACCGGTTGGTCAGGGACTTGCTGCCGGGCAACGCCACCGTCGCACTGAGCGGACCCGTCGCCGTCGGCGCTGCCCAGTCGCGTGAGGACGGGTCAGGATGGCTGTCCACGTCAGCCCAGGACGTCCTGAACCGCGATGTGGGCCTGCTGCTGGGCAAGCCGGGCCTCGCGCCGGGCAGTGTTCGTCACGTGCCTGGCCTCTCGACGGGTGACCCGACTGACGTTCTGTGCGCGCCAGACGAGACCCGGCTTGCCCTCGGTGTCGACGAGGGCGAGGAGAGCGCCGCCCAGCAGTCCCAGGTTCTTGAGGAACTGGGTCCGGTGCTGAGCGCGCTGCTGCGGATCGGTCTCCTGCCAGAACGGGTGTCCGGCAACGGTGGTCGGCACGAGCGAGCCGGCAATGAGGAGGGCACCCACCCTGGGCAGCTTTCCTGTCGCGAGCATGGCGCCGCCCACCAGCTGGGCGACGCCGTTGGCGCGGACGAGCATCTCCGTGTCCTCCGGCAGCCCGAGCACCGGTCCGATCTTGTCCAGCAGGGGCGACGCGATCTCGGCCCTGCGGGCGGGGTGCCGGAGCGAGTCCAGGCCCTGGATGACGAAGACGGCGGCAAGCAACGGTCGGGCGATCCGGCGGACGACGGTCATGCGTGACCCTCCTGCGGTAGACGGGCGATTCACTCCCTACCGTAGTTGCTCCGGCTGAGGAGCAGCGCTGCAGAGCGCAACGTCACCGCTGCCCCTGCGTCCGCGGAATCGGCGGCCGGGACCGCCGAACCCGCGGACACACGGGGGTGGGAGCCTGACAACCGTAGGGTGAGGCGCATGTGTGGTCGGTATGCCGCGAGCAAGAACCAGGCGGATCTCATCGAGGAGCTCGAGATCGAGCAGGACGCGACGTCCGAGCACTCCCCCGGCGTTCTGGCCAAGCCGCAGGACCCGCCTCCGGGCTCGCCCGACTGGAACATGGCCCCGACGAAGCAGGCACCCGTCGTCCTCACCCGCGCTTCGCGGACCCCGGAAGGCCTCGCCGAGGTGAAGGCGGAGGTGGACCCGGCGGAGCCGGTGCGGCAGCTGCGCCTGGTCACCTGGGGGCTCGTCCCTAGCTGGGCGAAGGACACCAAGATGGGTCTGCGGATGATCAACGTGCGCGCGGAGTCGGTGCTGACGAAGCCGGGGTTCGCCCGAGCGGCGGCGTCGAGACGGAGTCTCGTGCCTGCCGAGGGGTGGTACGAGTGGCAGGCGTCACCGACCGCGAAGGACGCGAAGGGGAAGCCCCGCAAGCAGCCGTTCTTCGTGCACCGCACCGACGGCGACATCGTCGCCATAGCCGGCCTCTACGAGTTCTGGCGCAGCAGGTCGGACGGGGACTCCAGCCTCAAGGACAGCCCGGATGCCTGGCTGACGACTTTCACCATCATCACCACGCGCGCCGAGCCGGGCCTCGACCGGATCCACGACCGTCAGCCGCTCGTCTTGGAGCGAGAGCACTGGGCACGCTGGCTCGACCCCGAAACCAAGGACGCCGGCTCGGTGGGGGAGCTGCTGGCCTTCGAGGCCCCGGGCCGCTTTGACGCCTACCCCATCTCGAGCGCCGTCAATGCGACCCGCAACAACGGCGAGCGGCTGCTGCTGCCGTTGCCTCGGGAGGAGCTCCACGGTGTCGTCGACCCCGTCACCGGCGAGGTGATTGGGGAATGAGCTGCGAGTGAGCCCCGACACCCCGGCCTCGGTCGTCGACGTCGCGACGCCGGGAGGGCCGGCCCGCGTGCACGTCGTGCGGCGGCGCGGCGCGCGAGGCACGCTCATCGTCGGTCACGGGGCCGGCGGGGGGCTCGGATCCGTCGACATCGGTGCCACTCGGTCGGCCCTCGACCAGGAGGGGTGGGCGGTGGCGCTCGTCGAGCAGCCGTGGCTGGTGGCCGGTCGTCGCGTCGCCGGCCCACCGAACACCCTTGATGCGGCTTGGGTTCCGATCGTGCATGCGCTGCGCCAACGCGGGGGTCCTCTGGCCACTGTCAGGGGTCCGCTCGTCCTCGGCGGCCGCAGCGCCGGTGCCCGGGTCGCCTGCCGGACGGCCGAGCAGCTCCACGCCGACGCGGTTTTCTGCCTGTCGTTCCCGCTGCATCCACCCGGGCGACCGGACAAGCTCAGGGCGCCCGAGCTCGCCCTCGTCACCGACGCCGGCCGACCCATCGCCGCCATCCAGGGCGAAAACGACCCTTTCGGCACTCCAGGCGAGCTCACGGCATACCTCGAGCGGGTGTATGCCGTGCCGGGTACGCACTCGATCCCTCGGAGCAGCGCAGCCGCCGTGGCGCAAGCCGCCCTGGCCTTCGCGCGCGCACTGCGGGAATGACGGCCCGCAACGGGCTGTTGACGGGAGGGTTCCACTCGCCCCAGACGGAGGCCTTCTCGCGTGCTCATGCTGACTGTCCCATCGGTGGGTCGGCCCATCACTCGCCAGACGAGCACCGGACTAGGCTGGGGGGCAATGGACAACGAGACGACCCCTGCGGTGGCCACCGCGCAACCATCGCCCGATGACGTTGTCGACGTGGCGACCGAGACCTCGGCCGATAGGCAGGCCCGGTTCGAGCGTGAGGCGATGCCCCTGCTTGACCAGATGTACTCCGCCGCCCTGCGCACGACGCGCAACCCCACGGACGCCGAGGACCTCGTCCAGGAGACCTACGCGAAGGCGTACGCCGCGTTCCACCAGTACCGGCCGGGCACCAACCTCAAGGCGTGGATGTACCGCATCCTCACCAACACCTACATCAACAGCTACCGCAAGAAGCAGCGCGAGCCGCTGCAGTCGGATGCGGCCGAGGTCCAGGACTACCAGCTGCACCGGGCCGAGTCGCACAGTTCTGCCGGTCTGCGTTCGGCTGAGGACGTGGCCCTGGAGCACCTGCCCGACAGCGATGTGAAGCGCGCGCTGCTCGAGATCCCGGAGGACTTCCGGTTGGCGGTCTACTTCGCGGACGTCGAGGGCTACGCCTACAAGGAGATCGCGCAGATCATGGACACCCCCATCGGCACGGTGATGTCTCGCCTGCACCGTGGCCGGCGCCAGCTGCGCGCCCTGCTCAGCGAGTATGCCGCCGAGCGCGGGTTCGTCACGGAAGGAGCCGGCTCATGAGCCACGGCAAGGAGCGCGGGGCCTACGTGACGGACTGCTCGGAGGCGTTGCTGCGGGTCTACGAGTTCATCGACGGCGAGATGGGCCCGGAGGACTGCAAGAAGATCCAGGCGCACCTCGACGAGTGTGGCAACTGCCTCAAGCAGTACCACGTGGACCAGGCGCTCAAGGCCATGGTCAAGCGTTCGTGTGCGTGCGAAGAGGCCCCTGTGGAGCTGCGCACCACGATCCTGCGGCGACTCACGATGATCCGGATCGAGTCCTCCAGCGACTGACCGGCGCTCCCTTTTGGTTGCGCCTCCCTCCAGCTGATGACCCGCGGGAGGGAGTGGCGAGCATCTCTTGGCGAGCGACAACAGGAGACCCGGACCACCACCAGGTGGTCCGGGTCTCGTGTTGTCGCTGCTCAGGCGTTGGGCTTGCGGCCGTGGTTGGCGGCGTTGCCCTTGCGGGAGCGGCGCTTGCGGGCGCGCTTGCTCATGGTGTGCTCCAAACTAGGTGGGTGGTCGTCAGACCCGGCGCCTGGGACGCCGACCATACTCCCACAGGCTGGAGACGCAACGGTCCCCACCGGGTGACCCCTACCCGACGGATGGCAAGGAAACGGTCGGTTTTCGGACACGTTACGGGTCCAAGTTCCATTTTTTGGCAAAGATTGCCCCCGCAGACAGGCTCATTTCCCCAGCGGGCCCTCCGCTGTGTGACCCTGAGAGCGCAACGCCGCAGCCAGCCGCACCCATTACACCCTCATGCCCTCGGGATCCCCGAGGCGCAACCGAAAGGAACAGAAATGAAGGCAATCACCAAGATTTTCGAGGTCATGCTCTCCAAGCCAGCCACCCCGACCTGGACCTCCACCCCGCAGAGTGGCGGTCCGATCTCCCAGTGGGGCTGGAGCGGCTGACGCGTTCGCGTCCCTCCTGCTCGAGACCTCCCTGCCTCCCGACCTGACGACCTCAGAAAGAAGAACCCGATGAAGACGATGAGCCTGACCATCGGCGGCCCGACGCAGGCCTGGAGCTGGGGCGGCTGAGTCCACGCCTCAACTGCGTTCCGTGAAGCATCCCTGTTCGACCCCCACACGTAGGAAGTAGCACCCCATGAACACGACCACGAAGACCATGACCCACCAGAGCGGCGGCCCGACGTCCGCCTGGGGCTGGGGCGGAGCGCCCGAGCGGGCCTGGGGCTGGGGCGGAGCGCCCGAGCGGGCCTGGGGCTGGGGCGGATCCCCGGAGAAGGCCTGGGGCTGGGGCGGCTGAGTCCACGCCTCAACTGCCTTCCGTGAAGCATCCCTGTTCGACCCCCACACGCAGGAAGTAGCACCCCATGAACGCGACCACGAAGACCATGACCCACCAGAGCGGCGGCCCGACGTCCGCCTGGGGCTGGGGCGGAGCGCCCGAGCGGGCCTGGGGCTGGGGTGGTTGCTTCGACACCGAGATCACCATCTAACGCAGAGTTCCTACATGGGTAGCACTAGCGTGTGCCCATGACTGTCAGCGAACGAAAGACGGCCACCAGGTCGCCTTTTGGTGCGCTCGTCTACATAGCGCTGGTCTTCCTGTTGGCGGTCGCCGTAGTCGTCGCAGGCTGGCTCATTGATGGCCCCCCAAGCGACACCGTGGCCTTGACGATCCTCACGATGATGGGGATCGCGAGCTGGATCCTGCGGGAACCGGACGTCGGTTTACGAGTTGGGTTCTCGTTCCTCAGCATCGTCCTCCTGGCCGGGATCGTCATCGTCGGGCCCGTCGGCTGTGCCGTGGTCGGAGCCTTGTCGATGGGGCTTGAAGTGGGACGTCAGCAGTCCCGGGTCCGGGTCTTCAACGCGGGCATGACGGCGTTTTGGGCGGGCTTGGGCGGCTTGGTTTACGTGGCGGTGGGAGGAGAGCGGAACCTGGCGGCGCTCGACGGACCCGGGCAGTTGCTGCTCCACGTCGGCGTCCCTCTGATGGTCGCGGACGGGGCGCAGATGTTGACGAACGCGGCCCTCCTGGCCGGGATCGTCCGGATCGACCGCGGCGTGTCGTTCCGGCGCTTTTTCGTCCAGATGGTGACGAACTCCGGAGTTGCCTACCTCGGCTACGGCTTCATCGGGTTCCTCTTCGTCATCCTCTGGATCCCCGCCGACGTCGGCCCGTTCAGCGCGGTGCTCATCCTCGCTCCTCTCTTCGTGGCCAGGTGGGCGTTCGTCCAGTTCGGCGAGGAGCAACGCGCCCACGAGAGCGCGCTGAGTGCCCTCGTCACGGCGGTGGAGACCAAGGATCCGTATGCCGTGGGACACAGCGTCCGCATCGCGCAGCTTGCGGAGTGGATGGCCGAGCCGCTCTCCCTCGGTGCTCAAGAAGTGCAAGCATTGCGATTCGCCGCCATGTTGCACGATGTGGGCAAGGTAGGGCTGCCGACCCGCATCGTGCGCCGCCCGGGCGTCATGACAAGTGAAGACCTCGACCTCCTGTCCCTGCATCCCAGCCGTGGCGTCGAGCTGCTCAGGGACATCGACTTCCTCGGGGACTCGCTTGAAGGCATCCAGCACCACCATGAGCGCTTCGACGGACGCGGGTACCCCGACCGGCTCGTTGCGGAGCAGATCCCGCTTCTGGCGCGAATCATCGCCGTCGCCGATGCCTTCGACTCCCTGACCCTCGCTCGTCCCCACCGACCGGCTCTTTCACCGAATGCTGCGCTCGCGGAGCTGCAGCTGCGTGCCGGCTCCCAGTTCGACCCTTCCGTGGTCAGTGCCCTTGCGCGGGCGCTGGAACGCCACGACTGGCGGCGGGTGGAGATCGACCCCGACACCCGGGCCGCCATGACGGACTACTTCGACCACGACGACCCAGCAGCCTCGGACCTGGCCGCGAACACGCTGACCACCCCGTCGGTGCCCCGGCGATGAGGGTTCGCCCGCAAAGGCTCCTGCGCCGTGTCAACGTCGGCCTGGTCCTCGGGCTCATGGCGCTCGTCATCGCCCTGTTTGCCGTGGTCCGGGCCGTTGACTCACCGTTGGTCCGGCACGGGGCCGACCTGTGGATCGTGGCGTCGTTCGCCGTGGTGATCACGGTGGGGGAGCTCAACCGCATCCAGCTTCCGGGGGCGCGCGAGAGCGCACCCATGTCGCTGGCGGCAGCGTTCGCGTTCGCCATGACGTCAGAAGTGGGTATCGGCTACAACGTCACCTTCGATGCCGATGTCGTCATCAGCGTTACCGCGGTGGCGATGCTCGTTGGAGCCGTGCGCTTCATCGGTCGAGGGGCGACGGTCCGCATCGACGACATGGCCGCCCGCTTCATCAGCGTCGCCGTGGCCGCGGCGCTGTTCCGGCAGGTTTTCGAGTGGCAGGGACTCAGCCTGCTCGATCTCCAGGCTGAGTGGAGCTACGACCGCTGGCGCTCGGCGTTCTCCATGCTCGGTGTCTCCGCGGTTGCCCTGCTGGCGCAGGGGGCCCTCGTCGCCGTCTCGGCTGCCGTGCGTGCCCACCTCCCCGTCTGGCAGTCGATCGTCGACGAGCTGCAACAGGCCGTCGGGCTGAGCACCGCCCTGGCGGCTTCGGGGGCGCTCATCGCCCTGGCCGAGCGCCCGATGGGGATCATCGCCCTCCCGATCTTCCTCGTGCCGCTGGTCCTGACCCAGTTCGCCGTTCGCCGGTTCGCCAGGGTGCGGGCGACCTACCGCCAGACGATTCACACGCTGTCGCGGCTGACCGAGATCGGTGGGTACACCCCACCGGACCACCCCGCTCGCGTCGCCGAGCTGAGCGTCGCGATGGGACGGGACATGGGCATGTCCGAAAGGGATGCGCTGGAGCTGGAGTATGCCGCGCTGCTCCACGACATCGGCCAGGTGGCGCTCCGCGAGCCCATTCCAGGGGGGGCCACGATGCTGGCGGCACCGGCGGACCAGGACCGGATCGCCCGCGACGGCGCAGAGATCGTGCGCAAGACCGGCGTGCTCGACACGGTGGCTGTGATCCTCGAATCCCAGTCCAGGCCCTACCGGCACGTCCGCGAGCTGGGCGAGGACCTGCCGATCTCGAGCCGGATCATCAAGGTGGCCAACGCCTATGACGACCTGGTCGGCGAGAACGGCGACCCAGATCACGAGGGCGCCGCAATCGAACGGATCCACCTCGGCCTCGGCTACGAGTACGACCCCCGCGTCGTCGAGGCCCTGGTTCGGGTGCTGGCCCGGCGCTCGCTCACCTAGCCAGGTCGCGCGGCCAGCAGACCGGCATACCAGCGTTATCGACGAGTCGGACAGCTCAACGGGCGGTGAGCCCGTCTGGCTCACCGCCCGTTCGCGGAGTGGTGGATCAGGCGGCTGACGCTTGCTTGGTCTCCCAGAAGATGGTGGAGATCTCGTCGATCTTGGCCAACAGCTGGTCCGCTACGGCCACGTCCCAGCTGCCCTTCGTACCGGCGGCACCGGCGAGCTTGGTGGCCTCGTTGAAGAGCTGGTTGAGCTGGGGGTACTTCTCGAAGTGCGGGGGCTTGAAGTAGTCGGTCCAAAGCACCCAGAGGTGGTGCTTGACCAGGTCGGAGCGCTCTTCCTTGATCCCGAGGGCGCGGGCCTTGAAGTCGGGGTCGTCGTTCTCCATGACCTTGGTCATGCAGGCCCTGACGGACGTGGCCTCGAACTTGGCCTGGAACGGGTCGTAGACGCCGCAGGGCAGGTCACAGTGGGCGCTGACCTCGAGCGTGGGAGCGAAGAATCGGGAAAACATGCGGTGATCCCTTCGTAGACTTAGCTGTGGTGCTTTCAGCACCAAGCCAACCTACCGCCGTGCATCGTCACCCATAAAGGCGGGCGGGAATCCGGGCGACGACGACGGCCCTGACGTCGGCCGTCGGGATCGCGCCGACGTGCCACGAGTCGACGCCCTCGGCCGCGTTGTCGCGCTCCACCCACCAGTGCCCCGGCTCGTCGGGCGCGCGTCCGGTCACCCGCTTGATCGCGAGCGGGCGTGGCCCGCGGTCTCCGTCGGGCAGGCGGACCACCGCCATCCTGCCGGGTCGCGGGCGCACGCCGTAGAGGACGATGACCCGGTCACCTTCGTGCAGGGCGGGCTCCATCGAGCGGCCGTGCACCTTCGCGATGCCGAACCGGGGAAGCCTCACCCGCCCATCCTCCTGCATCAGCGCGCCGCCGGCCGCATCGCGCGCGACCGCTCTCGAGGCGGGTCAGCCGAGGGACGAGCGCAAGCGGAGGCAGTCCTCGTATGCCGGGAGGAGGCCCTGCTCCCCGGCTGCGGCGAGGGTGGGGGCGCCGGTGTCCTTCTCGGATACCACCGGGGTGAACCCGTCGGGCAGGGTCAACGCGATCTGCGCGTCGCTCGGCGTCAGGGCGCGCTCGCCGGTGGGGTTGAAGACCTGCGAGCAGAGATAGACGGCGGTGCCGTCCTCGATGCAGGCGAGCGCATGGCCGAGCCCTTCGGAGAGGTACACGGCGCGACGGTCGACCGTGTCGAGCAGGACGCTGTCCCACTTCCCGAAGGTCGGCGAGCCGACCCGGACGTCGACGACGAAGTCGAGGAAGACCCCACTCGTCGCCGTGACGTACTTCGCCTGCGACGGGGGGACGTCGCTGTAGTGGATGCCGCGGACGGCTCCGGCGACCGAGACCGAGATGTTGGTCTGGTGCACCCGGAGCACGTGGCCGATCTCCTTCGCGAGATGGTCCACCCGGAACCCCTCAGCAAAGACCCCGCGTGAGTCGGGGAACTGCTTCGGCGTGATCTCCCAGGCGCCCTCGATGGCCAGCGGCAGGATGTCCATCAGCCGTGGTCCGTCCCCTCGGTGAGCAAACCCTTCATGTAGGTGCCGTAGCCGCTCTTGACGAGCTGCTCGGCGAGCGCGTCGAACTCGCCGTCGCTGAGCCAGCCGTTGCGCCACGCGACCTCCTCCACGCAGCCGATCTTCTGGCCCTGCCGGGCCTCGATGACGTGGACGAACTGGCTCGCCTCGAGCAGGCCCTGGAACGTCCCCGTGTCGAACCACGCTGTCCCGCGCGGCAGGACGGTCACCGCCAGGGCGCCCTCCTTGAGATAGGCGTCGTTGATTCCGGTGATCTCCAGCTCACCTCGAGCGCTGGGCGTGAGGGTCTGCGCGATGCCGACGACACGGTTGTCGTAGAAGTAGAGGCCCGGCACGGCGTAACTCGACTTCGGCTTGGCCGGCTTCTCCTCGATCGACAGGACCGTCCCGTCGTCGTCGAACTCGACGACGCCATAGGCCGACGGCTCGGTGACGTGGTAGGCGAAGACGTGGCCCCCCTTGACGTCCCGGTTGCTCCTCAGTGAGGTGCCCAGGCCGCGGCCGTAGAAGATGTTGTCACCCAGGACGAGTGCCACGCAGTCGTCCCCGATGAAGTCGGCGCCGATGAGGAACGCCTGGGCCAGACCGTCGGGACTGGGCTGCACGGCATACGAGATCTCGATGCCCCAGGAGCGCCCGTCACCGAGCAGGCGGTGAAACTGCTCGGCGTCCTGCGGGGTCGTGATGACGAGGATCTCGCGGATCCCGGCCATCATCAGCGTGGACAGGGGGTAGTAGACCATCGGCTTGTCATAGACGGGCATGAGCTGCTTGCTGATGCCCCGGGTGATGGGGTGCAGACGGCTCCCCGAGCCTCCGGCGAGCACGATTCCCTTCACGCCGGGCAGCCTATCCACCCGCCCGGATCCCGCTCGCCGTCCGGGAGGTGAGGGGTCCCATACAGTGGGCCCCATGCGCGACGTCACCCTGGCCGTACCCGGATGAAGTGGCTGGTGACCGGCGGGCAGGGCATGCTCGCCACCGACCTCGCCGAGGTCCTCACCCGGGGTGGTGAGGACGTCACCTGCGCCGGTCGAGACCTGCTCGACGTGCGGCGCGAGGATGCCTGCCGGTCGGTCATCTCCGGGTTCGACGTGGTGGTGAACGCCGCGGCGTGGACGGGGGTCGACGACGCCGAGCAGCACGAGGCCGAGGCGTATGCCGTGAACGCGGTGGGGGCGGCCAACGTCGCCCGAGCCTGTTGGGAGGCTGGCGCCCGGCTCGTGCAGCTCTCGACGGACTACGTCTTCTCCGGGGACGGCACCACCCCCTACGCGGAGGATGCAGCGCTCGACCCACGGTCGGCGTACGGGCGAACGAAGGCCGCCGGCGAGTGGGCCGTGCGGGCAGAGTGCCCCGACAGCCTCGTCGTGCGCACGGCGTGGCTCTACGGCGCGCACGGGCCGAACTTCGTGAAGACCGTGGTCCGGCTCGGCCGCGAGCGCGGGTCCGTCGCGGTCGTCGACGACCAGCGGGGCCAGCCCACGTGGACGCGGGACCTGTCCGAGGCGATCCTGCGCCTCGTCCTTGCGGAGGCGCCCGCGGGGACGTACCACGGGACGTCGGGGGGCTCGGCGACGTGGTTCGCCTTGACTAAGGAGCTGTTCACCGTCATCGGTCTCGACCCGGGCATGGTGGAGCCGACGACGACCCATGCGTTCCCCCGGCCGGCACCCCGGCCGGCATACTCCGTCCTCGGGCACGACGCCTGGCAGCGGGTGGGCCTGGAGCCGATCCGGGACTGGCGCATGGCGATTGCCGCGGCCGCGGCCGAGGTCGCCCGGGCGGCCTGAATCGGTTTGTCTGCGGCGGTCGTCGGCGGCGATGGCTAGGGTGAAGCCCATGCTTGCCGCCTACGCCGCCCGGACCGACCCGACCGACCCGCTCAGTGGACTGGAGGTCGGGGAGCGGCCAGAACCAGGAGCCCGGCCGGGCTGGACGACGGTCACCCTCAAGGCGGCCGGTCTCAACCACCACGACGTGTGGTCGCTGAGGGGCGTAGGCCTGCCGGCCGATCGGCTGCCGATGGTCCTCGGCTGCGACGGGGCCGGTGTCGACGCGGACGGCAACGAGGTCATCGTCCACGCGGTGGTTGCCAGCGCCGGCTGGACGGGCGACGAGACCCTCGACCCGAAGCGGACGCTGCTGTCCGAGCTGCACGCCGGCACGCTGGCCGAGCAGGTCTCGGTGCCGGTCTCGAATCTCGTGCCGAAGCCGGCGGGGATGTCGTGGGAGACCGCGGCCTGCCTGTCGACGGCGTGGCTGACGGCATACCGGATGCTCTTCACCAACGCGGGTGTCTCGCCGGGCGCGACTGTCCTGGTGCAGGGCGCGGGTGGGGGGGTGGCCACCGCACTGGTGCAGCTCGGGTCGGCTGCGGGCTACCGGATGTGGGTGACGTCTCGCGACGAGGCCCGCGGTGCCAAGGCCGTGGAGATCGGTGCCGACCGGGCGTTCGTGGCGGGGGAGCGGCTGCCGGAGCGGGTGGACGCGGTCATGGAGACGGTCGGCGCAGCGACGTGGTCGCACTCGGTGAACTCGCTGAACCCCGGCGGCGCCATCGTCATCGCCGGGGCGACTTCTGGGGACGCTCCGGCCAAGGCCGAACTGACGAAAATCTTCTTCAAGCAGCTGCGGGTGGTCGGCTCGACGATGGGCAGCCGGTTCGAGCTGGAGCGGCTGGCCAAGCTGGTCGCCCAGCACGGGATCGAGCCGGTGATCGACTTCGTGCGGCCGCTGCCGCAGGCGCGCGAGGGCTTCGCCCGGATGGTCGAGGGTGACGTCTTCGGCAAGATCGTCTTCACCATGTGATCGGGCCCGTGGCCCAGACCGGCAGGCCGGGGACCGGGGGCGGTCGCGCATCAGGGACGTCGCACCAGGTAGCGGTGTTCCGGGCGTCCGGTGGCGCCGTATGTGAGGTCCAGCCGGACCAGGTCCTTTCGCAGCAGCATGGCCAGATAGCGCTGAGCCGTCGGGCGGCTCGCTCCGAGAATCGACGCGACCTCTGAGGCGCCGATCGGCTCCTCGGCCGAGCGGACGATGTCGAGTACCCGCGCCATGGTCGGTTGGAGCGACTGTGCCGAGCTGCGTGCCCTGACGTGCTTGGACCGCAGGCTGAACAGGGCGTCAACCGCCTGTTGATCGGCTTCGCTCTCCCGGTCCAAGCGCTCAACCCAGGACCGGTACGCCTCCAGCTGCTCTCGGAGCGCGACAAAGGTGAACGGCTTGACGAGGTAGTAGAAGGCTCCGAGCTGCATTGCCGCTCGCACGGAGTCGATGTCCCGGGCCGCGGTCACCAGCAGGAAGTCCGGACCATGCTCGACCGTTGCCGAGACACGTCGGACCAGATCGAGCCCGCTGAAGTCCGGCAGGTACATGTCAAGGAGCAGCAGGTCCGGAGCCTCAGAGCGGATGAGATCGACAGCCTCCGCCCCGGAGTGCGCCTCACCCACGACGGTGAAACCAGGCAACCGTTCCACGCTGAGACGGTGTGCGCTCGCGACGTGATAATCGTCGTCGATGACGAGGACCCGGATCATCCGACCTCCTCACGCACGCGCAGGGGCAGCGTCACCTCGAAGCAGGCTCCGGCGGGCGAGCTCGCTGTCACGGTCCCGCCACTACGCGTCACGAGCCGGTGGACGAGAGCGAGCCCGACACCTCGGCGCATCCCCGCGCGTGGGGCCTTGGTGGAGTAGCCATCCACGAACACGTCGTTCAGGTGATCCTCGTCGATGCCCGGTCCCGTGTCGAGCACCCGGAGGCGGACGTCCTCGCCGGACTGGCGCAGGAGGACGGTGACTGTTCCCCGCGGATTCGTGCCGGAGGTGCGGGGGTCGTCCACGATGGCATCCACGGCGTTGTCGATGAGGTTGCCCATCACGGACACCAGGGGCATGCCGTCGACCTCAGCGACCTCGAGGCGGCTGTCCGGGTCGAGGGCGACCACGACGCCGCGCTCCGCCGCGACGGTGATCTTCGCGAGGAGCAGAGCCGTGACCACGGGAGCCGCGATGCGGGCTCTGAGCTGCTCACCGGCGAGCATCGTCCCGGTCTGGATCTCGTTGCTGTAGCGCGTCGCCTCGTCGAACTCGCCGAGCTCGATCAGCACTGAGAGAACGTGGAGTCGGTTGGAGAACTCGTGTTCCTGCGCGCGAAGGGCAGTGCTGAGCGCGGACACCGCGTCGAGCTGACGAACCAGTCCCTCGAACTCGGTGCGGTCCCGGATCGTCACGACCCATCCGACGTTGCGACCGCCGACGACGACCGGCATCCGGTTGAGCACGAGCAGGTGGTCGTCCGTCACGGCTACCCGATCCTCCCCGGTGACACCGCCGACGAGGATCTCACGCAGTTGCCCGGCCGGGAGCACCTCATCCACCGGGTCACCGAGAAGAGCCCCTGGGATCGCCAGGAGACGCCGGGCCTCTTCGTTGAGGACGTTGATCCGGTTGCGCGTGTCGACCGCGATGACCCCTTCCCGGATCCCGTGGAGCATGGCCTCGCGTTCCTGGACCAGGGCGACGATCTCCGCAGGCTCGAGCCCGAAGGTGACCCGCTTGATCGTGCGGGCCAGCACGAGCGAGGCGACTCCCCCGACTCCCAGGGCGAACAAGGTGTAGAAGAGGATCGGCACCATCTGTGCGAGGAACCGCTGCCCGACCTGCGCCTCGAGAATGCCGACCGAGACCTCCCCCACCGGCTGGCCCCCAGCGTCGAAGATCGGAGCGCGGACGTTGGCCGACCGCCCGAGGCTGCCCTCGTCGACGCCGATGTGGACAGTGCCGTCCAGTGCCACCACGGGCTCCTCGATGCGCTGACCGATGAGCGCAGGGTTGGGATGCGAATACCGCGTGCCGGACGCGTCGATGATGACGATGTAGGCCGCATTGAAGTTGCGCCTCAGGCGTTCGGCCAGCGCCGGGAGCCGACGTTGTGGGTCCCCTGCGGTCACCTCACCGGGCACCTCAGGGACGTCGGCGACCGTCAACGCGATGCTCTTCGCCTGGTCAATCGTCTGGGTGTCGGTCACCTGCTGCGTCGCCCTGGACACCAGGAGGAACCCGACTGCCATGGTGACGGCGACGATCCCGAGCACGGCAATGAGGATCCGGGATGCCAGCGTCTTTCCGAACCGCGGCATGCGACTCCTGACTGGTGAGCGGGCACCGTTGCCCGGCAGCGCACCGACGTGGTGCCGCCGTCAAGTCTGACTGAACAGATCGCACAAAACCACGACTATCGCGGCTATCGGGCCCAAGCTTCACAACGCTTCCCGGCAGCAGCCCCTCGCTCCTACGGTGGCGCCACTCAACGTCGAGCGAAAGGGCCCACTGATGGCGGCCATCGCGTTACGCAATGTCACCAAGAAGTTCGCAACCGCGGACGGTGCCCCCTACACAGCCTTGAAGGACCTCACCCTCTCGATCGAGGACGGCCAGTTCTGCGCGGTCGTCGGACCGACCGGGTGTGGGAAGTCAACCACGCTCACGCTGGTCGCCGGGCTCGAGCGGCCCAGCGCCGGCGAGGTGCTCGTGCGCGACGAGCCCGTGTCAGGGATCGACACCTCGACCGGGTTCGTGTTCCAGCAGGACGCCGTCTTTCCCTGGCGGTCGGTGCTCGACAACGTCGCGGCCGGCCCGGGCTATCGGGGCATGGGCCGCACCGAGGCCAATGCTGCGGCCCGGGAATGGCTGCGACGGGTGGGGCTCAGCGGTTTCGAGGACCGCTACCCGCACCAGCTGTCCGGCGGGATGCGCAAGCGGGTCGCCCTCGCGCAGACGCTGATCAACCAGCCGAGGATCCTCCTGATGGACGAGCCGTTCAGCGCCCTCGACGTCCAGACGCGGTCAATCATGTCGACCGAGCTCCTCCACCTCTGGGACCAGTCGAAACCTGCGGTCATCTTCGTCACGCACGACCTTGAGGAAGCGATCGCCCTCGCCGACAAGGTCGTGGTCCTGACCGCTGGGCCGGGGACCGTCAAGGCCGAGTTCGAGATCGACCTACCGCGGCCCCGCGTCGTGCAGGAGATCCGCTTCCAGCCTCGTTTCACCCGGCTGTACGCGCAGATCTGGGACGCGCTCCGCAGCGAGGTCGAAGAGGCGTATGCCCGCACCACCCGCCTCGGTCAGGAGGCGTCATGACCGACGCACCGACGACCGCAGGAACCGCAGGAACCGCAGGAATTCAGGACACGCCGCCCGGCGACGCGCCCACACCGGCTTCCACTCCACGCATTGGCCGACGACGCCGCACCGCGCGGCGTCAAGGGACTCTGGCAGTGTTGCGCGTCGGCATCGTCGTCGTCCTGCTCCTGGCCTGGCAGGCACTGGTCAACGCCAAGATCATCGACAAGTTCTTCTGGGGTGAGCCGACGGGGGTCTGGCAGCAGCTCGTCGACTGGGTCACCGTCGGCACCAGCCAAGGCTCTCTCCTCGACCAGATCGTCATCACCCTCGAAGAGGCAGTGCTGGGGTTCATCATCGGCTCGATCCTCGGCATCGTCTGCGGCATCGCCCTAGGACGCATCCAGATCCTCTCCGAGCTCTTCGGCCCCTTCCTCAAGGCGGCCAACTCCATTCCCCGCATCATCCTCGGCTCGATCTTCACCGTTGCCTTCGGTTTCGGGATCCAGTCCAAGGTCATCCTTGCGGTGGTCCTCGTCTTCTTCGGCGTGTTCTTCAACGCCTTCCAGGGCACCCGTGAGGTCGACCGCAACCTCATCGCAAACGCCCAGCTTCTGGGCGCGTCACGATGGCGGGTCACCCGAGACGTCGTCCTGCCGTCTGCCTTCACCTGGATCCTGGCAAGCCTGCACATCAGCTTCGGCTTCGCTCTGATCGGCGCACTCGTGGGCGAGATCCTCGGCGCCAACCAGGGCCTGGGCCTGCTCATCCGTTCATCGCAGAACAACTTCAACATGAACGGCGTCCTCGCCGGCATGGTCCTCGTCGCGGTGATCGCCCTCACCGCGGAGGCCCTCATCACCGTCCTCGAGAATCGCCTGCTGCGCTGGCGTCCACCGCAGAGCCACGGGGGTGCCGCCGTCGAGTGACAAACCCCGGAACCGCCAGCCACCCGGCATACCCCGCACGACCCCATGTCAAGGAGAACCTCGTGAAGACCAACCGCCTGGCGACCGTCGCCGTCGCCCTACTCGCTACATCGGCCCTGGCGGGCTGCGCTAACAAGGCGGCCGGCACCTCACCTGCTGCGACTAAGGCAGACGCGAGCGCACCGGCCGTGACCATCATGGTCGGTGGGCTCAGCAAGCAGATCTACCTGCCCTTCATGCTCGCCAAACAGCTGGGCTACTACGACAAGGTCGGCGTCAACGTCAACCTCATCGACGAGCCTGCCGGTGGTGACGCCACCCAGAACATGCTCGCCGGTCAGGTGCAGGGAGTTGGTGGCTTCTATGACCACAACATCGCCCTCCAAGCCCAAGGCAAGTCTTCGGAGTCGGTCGTCTCGATGCTTCAGATCCCTGGGGAGGTCGAGCTGTGCCGCAGTGATCTCAAGGGCACGATCAAGAGTCCCGCGGACTTCAAGGGCCAGTCGCTCGGGATCACGGACACGGGGTCCTCAACCGACTTCCTCACCCAGTTCCTGACGCAGAAGAACGGCGTGGACCCGGCGACGACCAACCGACGGGGGGTTGGCGCGGGTCAGACCTTCATCGCTGCCATGAAGCAGAAGGCCATCGCCTGCGGCATGACGACGGAACCCACTGTCTCGCAGGCGGTCTCGGACGGGACCGCGTTCATCCTCCTGGACATGCGGACTGCCGCCGGCTCCACGGCAGCCCTCGGTGGCACGTATCCCGCGACGTCTCTCTACATGCAGACCGACTGGGTGAGCTCACATAAGGACATCGTCCAGAAGCTGGTCAACGCCTACGTGTCGACGTTGACCTGGATCCAGTCCCACTCCGGCGCGGAGATCGCGGACAAGATGCCCGCCGACTACTACAAGGGCGTCGGCAAGGACGCCTACGTCGCGGCACTCAACAGCGAGAAGGGAATCTTCAACCCCACCGGCGTCATGCCTGCGGACGGTCCGGCAACGTGCCTCGCCGTCCTCGGTGCGTTCAACGCCGCGGTCAAGGGCAAATCCATCGACCTGACCAAGACGTACACCGACGAGTTCGTCAAGGCCGCCAGCCCCGTTGCGTGATGCGGACGGTTGACCCTGAGTCGCCACCGAATCGTCCGGGCGCGTCGGCTGGCGACGTGCATGGCGGGCGAGGCGCCAATCGGGCGAGCAGGCCCGCCGGGCTAGCGATCCGACGTGGCCGTGGGATCGCCAGACACCACTCACTGGAGGCTGGTGCTTTGTCCGTGCCGCCGAGCTGAGCGAGGAACTCGTGGCACCTGTGCGGCGCGCCCAGTCCTGCTCCATCACGTCCGACTTGGTGCGACCGTTCGGCTCACGCGGGCGAGGAACCGCGCGGATCGTCGCCCGCGCTCGTCTTACGCAGGATCGTCTTCACCAGGTGAGGAGCCAGCGGCCGGTCATGGCTGAGCGACCTGGATCGAGCGGGAGTCGCCGCCTACGACGAGGATCCCTCGCCCGGGCAGACGCTCGCCTGGTCTGCTGAGCCGCACGCCGAGCAGGTCGCCCTCCGCCGGTGTGGGGCAGAGCAGGACCCCTGTTCTCGCCCGGGCCAGCTCGGAGTGCCACCCCCGCGGTTGGGCCGCCATCGCCGTCGGGGAGGTGGCCGCAACCACGACGCCGTCGTCCTCGTCGGCCAGCCGGGAGATCTCCCGCACGACCGCCTCGAGCGCCGTCCCGACGAGGCGCTCCGCGTCGTCGACGACGAGGGCCAGCTCGGGGTGGCGGCGGCGCAGGGAGACGAGGTCCTCCACCTCGCCGGCGCCAACGGCTCGCAGGAACCCGCTGCTGCCGGGGGCCACCGAGGGCAGGACCCGCCACCCGCCGACCACCGCGACCGGACGGCCACCGGAAGCCAGCGAGCGCGCGAGCACGACCAGCGCGGTGGACCGGCCGCTGCGAGGCGGCCCGATGACGACGATCCGTCGTTGTCCGGCTGCCACGTCGAAGCCGACGGGCCAGAGATCGCCGGCTCTTACGCCGATCCCGGCGTGGTTGCCGTTGAACCGCCACCGCGGATCGCCCTCCACATCGGCCAGCGACACCTGCCGAGGGAGCTGCCGGACCGGCGTCGGCAGGCTGCGCGCATCGACACTGTGCCAACGGCTCCGGGCATCCCGGCCGATCTGCTCGAGTGCTTCGACCTGACCCCCGCTTGTCGGGTCGTCGCCGAGGACGGCGATCTGGATCTCTCGATGGTCCCGGGCGTGCAGGGCACGGCCAGGCGGCTGCCGGTGCGGGACGGACTTGAGAGGGATCCCGGCCAGCGCGAGCTCCATCGGGTCACTGACCCGCAGGATGAGACGCGTCGTGAGGATGCCCGACAGCTGCCCGGCCAGGAGCGCCCGCTCCCCGGTGACGACGACCCGCAGGCCAGCCGCGCTGCCGTCCGGGATCAGCTGGAGCAGGTCCTGCACCGGCCGGCCGTAGTTGACCACCGCCAGTGCTTCGACGAGCGGCTCCCACCCATCGACGAGGAGGACGAGGTACGGCATCGGGACACCCCCCGTTGCCTCGCAGTCGTGGTGCTGCTCCGCCACGCTGGCCAGACCGCGTCGGGCCAGGGTCTCCTGTCGCGAGCTGACTTGCTCCGCGAGGGTCTTGACCACGTCCTCGACGTGGTCGATGTTCGTCCGGCTCGCGACGGCGGCGGTGTGCGGCAGGGAGGTGAGCGCTGACAGCCCGCCGGTGTGCACGGCATACAGGTGCAGCTCGTGGGGTCCGAAGCTCGCTGCCAGCGTGCCGGCGAGCGTGCGCAGGGCGGTCGTGCGGCCGCTGCGGGGGCCGCCGGCAAAGCCGAGGTGACCACCGTCCGTGAGGTCCCAGCCGAATGCCTCCTGGCACTGGCCCAACGGGTCGTCCCTCAGGCCGAAGGAGAGGGGCCGTCCGGGAGCGAGCGAGGCGTGCGGAACGAGGTCCGGTAGCGGGGGAAGCCACGGAGGTGGCACGGGAGGTATGCCGTGCACCCGGGCGGCGGAACGGGTCACCTCCACGACCCGCCGCAGATCGGTGACCACCCCGCGGGTGTTCTCCGGCTCTTGTACGGGGGGCCGAGGCGGCTGGGCGAACGGTAGGGGGAGGACGAGAACGCGGCTCCTCGGCGACCAGACGCCGGCGATGCGCGCCGTCTGGAACTCGGTCAGCGGTGTGGCCGCGCTCCGGACGAAGGCGCGCCCCGGCGTCCCCTCGAGGATGCCGGCGGCGTCGGGCGACTCGACGACATCGGTGGAGTCGAGCCGGTCGCGCACTCGCAGCGCGATGCGCAGCCCGACGTTGGCGCGGATGTCGGCCGAGACGATGCCACCCGGTCGCTGGGTGGCAAGGACGAGGTGAAGCCCGAGCGAACGCCCCACCGCAGCAATGCGGACCAGGCCGTGGACGAAGTCCGGCAGCTCCTCGGCGAGGAGGCGGAACTCGTCGATGACCAGGATGAGCCGAGGGATGGAGCCTCCGGACCGCCTCGCCTGATAGTCCTCCAGGTCGGTGGCTCCAGCGTCAGCGAGAAGACGCTCGCGCCGGTGCAGCTCCGCCCCGAGAGACGTCAGGGCACGCTGGGTGAGGTGCCCGTCGAGATCGGTGACGACCCCCACGGTGTGCGGCAGCTGCGCGCACTCCCGGAACGCGGACCCGCCCTTGTAGTCGACCAGGACGAAGACCAGCTCGTCCGGGCGGTTGGCGAGGGCCAGCGAGGCGATGAGGCTCTGCAGGAGCTCCGACTTGCCGGCTCCGGTCGTCCCGGCAACGAGTGCGTGTGGCCCGTCGCGCCGCAGGTCGAGGGACACCGGCCCGTCAGCTCCGACGCCGATGAGCACCCGCGTGCTGCGTGGCTGTGCCAGCCACCTCGTCGAGAGGGTGCTGCCCTCGAGGTCGTTGGCGTCGAGCAGGTCGAGTAGGCGCACTGAGGCGGGGATCGCGCGGGTGGTGGGATCCGGCGTGGCATCCCGAAGTGGAGCCATGGCCCTCGCGAGTCGGACACCCCAGCGCGCTCGCGGCTCGTCGGGCACCACGTCGACCGGTCCGGCGTGTCCGGCCAGGAGCACCACGGCGTCGGCATGACCGTCGACCGTGACGACACATCGCGCTTCGACCGGGAGACGCTCGCGGTCGTCGTCGAGAGCGAGCACGTGGACGCCGACGGATGGTCCGCGTTCGAGGACCTGACTCAGCAGGGCGACTGCGCGCAGCCGGGCCGAACCGTCGAGGACCACGACGACATCCGGCCGGTGACCACCCTGCGTCGCGGTGCCTCGTGCCTGCTCGCGCTCCTGCACCAGCTTGGCGATTGCGGCGACCGTCGTCGTGACGGGAGAGTTCCGCCCTGGCTCGTGGCCCTGAAGACTCGCCATCCACCGCGCCGAGGTGCCGTTCGCGGCGCCGGTGTGGGGCAGCAGCGCGGCCCACTGCCAGTCGACGACGTCGGCGCGGCCGTCCAGGAGGAGGACGACGCGAACGTCGAGGGGCGAGTGCCAGGCAGCCAGCTGGCCGAGCAGGGCTCGCGCTACCCCCAGGACCCGGCCGCGGGCACCCGCGACACCCACCACGCCGAGCTCGCGCAGGTCGAGAGCGAAGGGCACCCGGTCCAGCTTCAGCTGGTGGCTGGGTGCGTCCCCACCTTCGACGCGCGTCGTCGACGGAAGCGTGGCGGTACCCAGCCGGACGACCAGGCTGTCAGGGTCGCCGGGGCGTCGTTGCCACAGCCGGGACTCGATGCCCTCGACGATCCCCAGGACGGTGGCCAGATCGGGGTCGTGCTGCTCGCATTCGCGACGCTCGGACTCGATCGCATGGTCCAGCTGGGCCCGTGCGCGGCTGGTCGCGTCCGCATGCTCCGCCTCCACCTTGCGTCGCCGGCGGCCGCCGCCCCGTCGCTCGCTCAGCCAGGTTGCCAGCAAGAGGACCGGGCTCATCAACCCGAAGAGGAGCATCGTGGGCGAACGCATCACCGCAGCCAAGGTGCCGGACAGAGCCAGCGGGACCAGGAGCGCGAGCAGCGGCAGGCGGGACCGGGGCGGCGTGGGCGGCGGTTCCGGAAAGGTCACCGTGAGGGGTTGGGCCCTGGGGGCCACCCGGGGTCGGCGGTTGACGAGGAGGTGCCCGACACCGTCCGCCCGAGTCGACGCCGGCGCTCCGATCGGCACGCACAGGCGCAAGGTCGAGCGTCCAACCCTCAGCACGCTCGAGGTCGGCATCACCGCGGTGCCGACGACGCGGACCCCATCGACGCTGCACCCGTTCGTCGAGTCGAGGTCCGTGACGACGACGTGCGTCGACTGCACGTCGATCACGGCGTGCAGGCGTGAGACGTCGGGATCCTCCAGGCGGACGTTCGCCTCTGCCGCCCGGCCGACTCGGTGCTCACCGGGTGGCAGGCGAAAGACGTTCCCTGCGTCGGGACCCGAGATGACATGGAGCTCGAGCACGCCGGGTGCGAGCCGATCACGGTCAGCCCCCGGCCCTCCGATGATGACGAGGGCGCCGTCCAGAAGGGGTGGGCTCCCCACCCGGTGGTCGGGCGCCAGTCGGTGACCGTTGACGAAGAGGCAGGGTGCCGGTTGGTCAGGCCCGGACTCCGGTGTGACGGGGCCGGAGAGCGCGGCCGCGAGCTCGGCTGATGTGCTGCCCGGCAGAGCCTCGACGTGCACGTCGCTCGATCGGTGCCCGCGCCCAGCATCGATGACGGTGATCCGCAGCTGCATCAGTCCCTCCCCGGACCAATTCCACCTGTCTGCTCAGCCATCCACCTGGAGTTGTCCACAGCAGCGTCAAACGCCGTTGCGGTTAACCGGCTGCGTCGGCATTCGAGAAGACCAGTGACCTGGCGCTTGGCTGTCCACAGGTCGGTTGCCTCGACTTGCTCCGGCTGGCCTACGACGTAGCATGATGGCCGTACCAGCGACGAGATGCTTCAGGGGAGGGTGAGAAGGTGTCTGCGGCGGTTCGTCAGGTTGAGGAGGAGGTGCGCGAGCTGATTCGGCGGTCTGGCCTGGACCCGACCCGCCACCCGGTCGAGATCGACCGGCTCGTGAAGGACGCCGTGTCCGACTACGACGAGCGCTCACTCCACGGTGGGATGCCGACGCTGGCCAACCTCAACGACGCCGTGAAGTCCGTCCTCGACGTCGTGGCCGGTTACGGGCCGCTCCAGCGGTACTTCGACGATCCGACGATCGAAGAGATCTGGATCAACGAGCCGAGCAAGGTCTTTGTCGCGCGAGGAGGTATCGCGGAGCTGACCACGACGATCCTCACGGCGGACGAGGTCCGCGACCTGGTGGAGCGGATGCTCCGCAGCTCCGGACGACGAGTGGATCTGTCCTCGCCGTTCGTCGACGCGACACTTCTGGACGGTTCCCGCCTGCACGTCGTCATCCCAGACATCACCAAGGACCACTGGCACGTCAACATCCGTAAGTTCGTCAACTACGACTAGTTGCATCTGGTGGGGATTCGGCGGGTTCGCAGATCCGTTGTGTGGCAGGCGAGTTCGTCCGTGACGCTATCAGGAGTGGTTGGCGGGTCGTTGGTGTCGCGGCTCTGACCTTGGG